>Ga0307515_10020910_pt1 | contig 11633 bp, 10 predicted proteins | sample 17_EM_MG_FD_194513 | JGI IMG/M metagenome (GOLD analysis project Ga0307515, IMG submission 194513) | Populus trichocarpa ectomycorrhiza microbial communities from riparian zone in the Pacific Northwest, United States - 17_EM | ecosystem: Host-associated > Plants > Roots > Unclassified | place... | reverse complement strand
TCTGCCCCGAGTAGTTCGAGGTCTGCTTGCGGTTGTGATCGGCCTCGAGGCCGTGGCCGACGGCCTCGTGCAGCAGGATGCCGGAGTCGCCGGCGCCGAGCACGACCGGCATCTCGCCGGCCGGTGCGTCGCGCGCGTCGAGCATCGCGATCGCGACCCGGGCGGCCTCGCGGCCGTGGGCCGCGGCGTCGCGCTCGGCGAGCGCGAAGTAGTCCATGCCGTATCGCCCGCCGCCGCCGCCGGTGCCGTTCTGGCGCTTGTCGTTCTGCTCGGCGACCACGCTGACCCCCATCCGGATCAGCGGCTGGAAGTCCGACGCCATCCGGCCGTCGCTGGTGAACAGCAGGATCTCCTTGTGGCTCTCGGAGAACGACGCCACGACCTTGACGATCCGCGGATCGTACGCGCGCGCGGCCTTGTCGCCGGCGCGGAGCAGCGCGAGCTTGTCGTGCGCCGAGACCATCAGCGACGGCATCGGCACCGGGTAGACGCTGGGCAGCGCGATCTGCGAGAGCGGCGCCACAGCGACCGGCGCATGGCCGCCGCCGACCGCGATCTGGCCGGCGGTGCGCGCGGCGTTGACCATCCGGTCCCACGCGAGATCCTCGGAGTACGCGTAGCCGGTGGCGTCGCCGCGGGTCACGCGGACGCCGAGCCCGACCGAGACGCCGCGTCCCAGGCCGCGGATCTGCTCCTCCTCGAGCGCGTAGCTCGCCACCACGTGGAACTCGAAATACAGATCTGCGTAGTCGCCACCGGCCTCGAGGGCGATACCGAGCAGCCGGTTGGCCAGCTGCGCGTCGATCGCGTTGCTGGCGCCGGACGAGAACGGGGCGCGCAACGCCGCGGGGAGCGTCGTGATCATCGGCTTCACTGTAGCGCGGCGATCCTCGCACCGCCCCTGCCAGAACGGCGAGTTTCACCCCGGCGACCGCATGTTCAGCTTGCCTGGAACGGGCGGTCGATCCCTCGACGAGCGACCGCGGATCGGGTCACAGTCAGCCTCGGAGCCGCGGATTCGCCTGTTCATCTCGGCCTGCTTGTGTGTCGGCCGACACCGATTCTCGACGGGCTGTTCCGTCCGTGAGGCTCACCCCTTGGCGTCGCGGCCGGTGACCTTGGCGAGCGCACCCTCGGCAGCCTCGACGGCGACCTTGATCTCGGCCTCGGACCCGCCGAGCCACATCCGGCCGAATGCGCCGAACGTGATGACCTCGAGCAGGTGGACGTTGGCGGCCTTCTCCGCCTCGTTGGCGGCGAGCGCGGCATACGCGGCCGGATAGACCTCGAGGATGTACAGCGTCTGGCCGGACATGATCATGTCGCCGTGGCGCATCCGGTTGATCAGCTGGCTCTGCTTGCCGTCGATGCCGGTGATGATCTGCGACGACACGATCCGCGGCTTGATCCGGTCGTGGCGCGCGATGCCCATGCGCGAGACGATCGCGTCGGCGGCCGCCTCGACCTGGCCTTTGTCGCCGTGGTGCAGCTCGAGCATGCCGTAGGCCCGCTCGACGATCTGCATGCCGGGCCGGCAGCTGGTGGCCTTCAGCGCCGCGTCGGTCAGCTGGTTGATCGCGATCCCCGGCGCGATCTCGATGAACAGCGCGGCTTCTTCCTCGAGCGGCATGAACCCGGAGCACACGGTCTGGAGGAAGCCGGTCAGCTGGGGCTGTAGCGAATCGAGGACGGTGAGCGCGCGAAGCTCCATCGGGGGCCACGCTATCACAGCTCGCGCGGTGGCCGCCGCGATGCCGCGACGGCGTCGAGGGGAGCGCCCGCACGGCGGTCACGTGCCGACGCGGGCGCGGTCCGCGCTCATGGCTTCCGCCCGCGCCACCCTCGTCGAACTCCGCCCGCCCGCGCCGTTGCACCGCACCTCGCTCGCCGACCTCGCACCCGCGTGGGCGTGGTTCACGACGGCGGCCACCGCCCGCGCCACGCGCCGAACCCTGCCCCTCCCACGCCGTTGCACTGCACCTCGCTCGCCGACCTCGCGATCCACGACTGCAGCCACCTTGCCAAACCTGCGCGCCTCGACGCGCACCGTTACTCTGTGCTTGGCGCGCCAGCGCATATGTCGCCCGCCACGGCGAGAGCAAAGCTCACGCGTGCGCTTGGGCAGCTACGACTTGGGTTTGCGGCGAGGTACGCGAGGCCCAAAGCCGCGCTTCGGTGCGCCGCCGGTATCGCTCGGCTGCCGATCGCCGCCGGAGGAGCTAGAGCGCGCGCGCCGTGGGTCGCGGTCGCCATCGCCCGCGCCACCCTCGCCAAACTTGCGACCCGGCCGCGCGCCGTACGCCGCGCCCCGCTCGCCCGCATCGCGCCCACGTGGGCGCGGTCCACCGCGCTCCGCCGTGCCCGCGCCACCGTCGCCAAACTTGCGCCCCGGCCGCGCGCCATACGCCGGCCCCCGCTCGCCCGCATCGCGCCCACGTGGGCGCGGTCCACCGCGCTCCGCCGTGCCCGCGCCACCCTCGCGCCCCGGCCGCGCGCCGTACGCCGGTCCCCGCTCGCCCGCGTCGCGCCCACGTGTGCGCGGTCCACCGCGCTCCGCCGTACCCGCGCCACCCTCGCCACCCGGCCGCGCGCCGTACGCCGGCCCCCGCTCGCCCGCATCGCGCCCACGTGGGCGCGGTCCGCCGCGCTCCGCCGTGCCCGGGCCGACCGATTCCGCGGAATCGCGCGGGCGCGGCGCGTCGCGCTCGGCTCCGACCGCGCTCCGGTCGCGAGCATCCTGCCAGTCATCGCGATCATCGCCGGTGTCGGCATCGGCGATGAACGCGGCCTCCTCCGCCTCGGCCCGCACCTTGGCCCGCGCGCGGCGCGGAATGTCGGTCGCTTCTCGCTTGGCTCGCCACCGACCGCGCGCGACCGGGCTGTGGTCGAGATCGACGAGATCGCGCAGCTGGTTGAGCTCCTGCTGGGTGAGCTCGCGCGCGTCACCGACCCGCAGGTCGTGGAACGTCAGGTTGGCGAACGCGACCCGCTGCAGCTTGTCGACCTGGTAGCCGAGCGCCTCAAGCATCCGGTGGATCTGCCGGTGCTTGCCCTCGTGGAGCGTGATGCCGAGCCAGGTGTGCTTGCTCTCACCGGGAAGGATCTCGATCTCGGCCGGCAGCGTGGTCGTACCGTCGTCGAGCGTGATGCCGTCGCGCAGCGCGGCGATGTCGTCGCGCTCGAGCCGGCCGTGGACCTTCACGTGGTAGGTCTTGGCGATGTGGCTGGTGGGCGCGAGCAGCCGGGACGCCAGATCACCGTCGTTGGTCAGCAGCAGCACGCCCTCGGTATAGAAGTCGAGGCGGCCGACCGGCTTGACCGGCACGGGCAGGTTCGGCAGGTAGTCCATCACGGTCGGGCGACCGCGATCGTCGGTCACCGCGGTGATGCAGCCCTTGGGCTTGTTGAACAGCACATAGAACTGGTCGAGCGCCGCGACGGCCTCGCCGTCGACGGTGACATCATCGTTCTCCGGGTCGACCTTGGTGCCGAGCACGGTGACCACGACACCGTTCACCTTGACCCGACCGGCGGTGATCAGCTCCTCGGCCTTGCGGCGAGCGGCAACCCCGGCGGTGGCGAGGTACCGCTGCAAGCGGACTGGAGTGGCCATCGCTACTCCGCGACCGGTTCGTTGCGGTCATCCGGGTCCTCGACCTCGGTGACCGCCGCCGTGTTGGAGCGCTCGACCGCATCTGCTGCGGCCCAGAATGCCGCGACCGCAGCCGAGACCTCGTCGGCCGACGCGCGGGCCGGTGAGTTCTCGTCGGCGAGGCCACCGCGGGCGAAGCCGAGCATCGCGTCCGGGTCGCCCGGGACGCTGTCGCCGCCGCCGCTGGGCGTCGGGCCACTGCCGTCGGCCAGGTCAGCGCCATCGAAGCTGGACATCGGGCCACCGTCATCGGCGAGGCCACCACCGCCGCCAGGCATCGAGCCGCCGTCATCGCCGGGCCCGCCACCCAGGCCGCCATCGCCGCCGCCGCCATCGCCGTCGGGACCGCCGCCGCTGCCGGAGCCATCGGGCCCGCCATCGCCCCCGTCCGGATCGGGCATGTCGGGTCCGATGCCAAGCCGGTCGCTCATCACCTTGCGGCTCTCCGCCGTGAGCTCGGAGTACTCGCGCAGCGTGGGCAGCTCGCGCAGGTCGCCCAGGCTGAAGAAATCGAGGAACTCCTTGGTCGTGCCGTAGAGCATCGGCCGGCCGACCTCCTCGCGCTTGCCGAGCACGCGGATCAGCATGCGATCGATCAGCAGCTTGAGCGTCGCTGTCGAGTCGACGCCGCGAATGTCGTCGATCTCCGGCCGGGTGATCGGCTGGCGATACGCGATGATCGCGAGGGTCTCGAGCTGCGCGCGCGACAGCCGCACCGGCCGGCCGGCGATCAGCTGCTGGACCCAGGCCGAGAACTGGGTACGGGTGCGGAACTGGTAGCCGCCCGACACCTGCTGCAGCACCAGCCCGCGGTCGCGATGATCCTCGGTCAGCTCCGCGAGCGCTTGCTCGAGCCGGCGCACGTCGCTGACGCGTGTCAGCTGGCGCAGCCGCTGCACCGTCAGCGGCCGGTCCGAGGCGAAGATCAGCGCCTCGACGAGATACTTGAGCTGGACGGCATCCATCGATGCCGCGCTGGTCGGGAACACGACCACGACGTCGTCGCCCTCGCCGTCACCCTCACCCTCACCCGCTTCATCGATACCGTCGCCGTCGCTGTGGCCGTTGCCATCGCCATCGCCATGGCCGTTGCCGTGACCATTACCCTCGCCATCGGCCCGAACAGCCTCTTCGTCGACCTCGGCGTCGACCTCAGCGACAACCACATCCGCTGCGTCCGTTGCCTCCGCCGCGACGGCTCTCGCAGCACGCCTGGCCGCCCTGCGCGGCGTGCGGCTCGCTGGCGCGCTCGGCTCCTCGGTGCTGGAGGCATCGTCCCCGGCGGCGCTGGCCGGCGTGTCCGAGCCGCCGGGCTCGTCGGCCGGCCCGGTGGTCGTCGCAACGACATCGTCGGCGGTGACCACGTCCTCGGTCGTGGCGATATCGTCAGTGGTTACGACGTCTTCCACTGTTGCGATCGCGCTCGTGTCGACCCGGGCTACCGGGCCGCTACCCTCGGCGAGGATGTCCTCCGGGACTGCCTCGACGGCGGGCTTACGCTGTTTTCGCTTTCGACTCACGGGATACCTTGCCCGGGCTTCTAGCACGCCGGTACGACACTACGAGCGCGGGCCATCCGACCGGATCGCAAAGCACCGCTCGGTGGCGGCGACGCCTGATTGCGCGCACTTGCCACCACCGTTCGCGGCTCGCTCCTCGAGCAGCTCGATCGTCGCGCCGGCGTGAAGCGCGCGCAGCTCGGCCTCGAGCACGGCGAACGGCGGGCCGGTCATCGCGCGCTGGTCGTACTCGAGCGTGATGACCAGCGACGGCGCGCCGGCCGGTAGCAGCGCGCGGATCTGGGCGACATAGCGCGGCCGGAGCGCGGCGGGGAGCGCGATCAGCGCGGCGCGGTCGTACACGGCGTCGATCGGGCCGAGCAGCGCAGCGGTCGCGGCGAACACGTCACCGACGAGCAGCGCGATCGGCCCGGCGCGGTAGGCGATGAACGGCCCGTGGGCCGCGACCGAGGGTTCGAGGCGATGCTCGGCGAAGAACTCGCGAACGGCCTGTTCGGCGAGCTCGATCCCGATCACCTCGTGACCGCGCGCGGCGAGGAACGCGAGGTCCTCGGCCTTGCCGCACAGCGGCACGAGCACGCGGCGACAGCCCGCGAGCCGGTCGAGGTGGCGCTCGAGCAGCGCGTTGGGCCGGCCCTCGTGGAACCCGATCCGACCGTCGCGCCAGCGCGCGATCCATTCGTCGTGCATGGCGGCGCACCATACCGTGAACCGCCGGCGAGATCCGCCTAGGGGTAGAGGGCGCGCGCGCCGCTCCGGTCGCGCGCGGTGAGGACGAGATCCCCGCGGTTGGTGCCGTTGCACTGCGGGTAGTGCATGACCGACGCCGCGTCGTAGGTGGTCAGCGCGCGCCAGTTGTTGTCCTCGAAGCAGGTGCCCGAGTCGGGGCGGGTGTGCTCGTGGCGGAAGCCGATGGTGTGGCCGAGCTCGTGGCGCAGGATGCCGGCGAGCGTGAATGGCGTGATGGTGCCGAACGAGGTCGAGTCGATCAGGACCTCGCGGGCCGAGCGGCCGGAGCTCGGAAAGAACGAGCGCGCGAGGAAGCCGGCGCCGCTGACCTGGCGGACGTTGAACACCACGCCCGCGGTGGTGCGCGTGCAGTTGGCATCGGCGGCGGTCGAGTGCACGAAGTTGACGCGCGCGGTGGCCTCCCACGCGGCGGTCGCCGTGTTCATCGCGTTGACCACGGCGTTGAACCGGCTGCCGAAGCTCGCCTGGCTGACGCAGAACGTGAGGTTGCCGGCGGTGGCCGCCGCCCACTTGTCGTCGCGGCCGCCGACCCGGTTGACGATCAGGCTCTGATCGATCGTCGCGAACCCGGTGTCGGCGGTCTCCACGGCCGAGTCGACGTACGCGTCGTAGGCGTCGCGCATCGCGCCCTCGGTCTCGACCAGCTCGTCGCCGTTGACGACGTAGGTGTCGGTCTCGGGGTCGTGATAGGCCTGCGCCTTGAATTCGTCATAGCTGAGGATGCTGGGGGCGGGCGCCGGCGACGAGCAGGCGACGAGGCCGAGAGCGAACGCGATCGCGGTCGAGGAAAGAACACGCACGAAGTACCTCCGAGGCAGATGGGTCCGATGGCACCGATCGATTCGCTCAGGTGATGAGCGGCGCGAGCGGTGCTGCGTACCTTGCGTCGGTCGCGGCGATGATTGCAACGGCGCTGCACCCAACCACCGCTGTGCGCTCGGCGAGAATACGAGGCGACGAGGTCTCGACCACCGACCGGTAGGTCGAGGGTCGCCGCGCGCCGCAACGCGGCATCACGCGCTGGCGAGGAAGCGATGAAAGTCGGCGATGGCGTCGCCCTTGTGGGCGCCGCCGACCTTGCGCGCCATCCGCCGCCAGTGCTCGTAGACGGTGGCCTCGGAGCAGCCGCACAGCTGCGCGATCTCCTTGTCGTTGCGACCGTCCAGGTAGAACCGGAGGATCGTCAGCTGCTGCTTGCTCAGCACGCGGTCGGCGGCGTAGTCGGTGACCATCGTTGCGAGGCGCGCCCCCGGCGGAGCTCCGCCGCTACCCGGCGCGCGGGTCGACCACGGCGCGGCCACGCCGAGCGACAGCTGCAGCGCGAGCCCGCTGAGCACCAGCGGGCTGATCGGCTTGGCCAGCGACGCCACGCCCTGGCTCAGCAGCTGCGCAGCGCCCTCGCCGGTGAGCTGCGGGGTGAGCGCGATCGTGGTCGCGTGCGGAAACGATGCGCGCACCAGCGGGACCAGCTGATCGACGGCGGCGTCGGGCAGGTCGAGGTCGAGATCGAGAAACACCACCTCCGGCGTCTGCAGGTCGTCGCGCGCAGCGCGCGTCTGCAGCTCGCTCACCGAGCGCGCCCAGTCGACCTGGATGGTCGTTGCCTCCATCGCGCTCAGCAGCGACCGACCTACCGCTCCGTCCACGGAGACGAGCAACACACCACCGCCACGCGTGGATCGGGACCCCGTCATGTCCGCCTCATCGTTACAAGGCAGGATACTTAATTAAAAATTGCCAATCGATAGCAAATTCAGAAGTCAGTTTGCCCACGTGCGCGGGCGCCCGTATCGACTTTCTGAAGCAATGTCGGGTTTCCGACGCGCTGCGTGGTCACTCATGATCTCTGGATGGCACCAGTCGATTGATGGCAATCGCGACGGGCTCGTCACGATCTGTGCAAATTTCGCGACCGTGGTTTTTCATTGTCGCCGTGAGCTGCAGCGCCGCGAACCGTGGCATCTCCGCTCAGGCGTCATCGGGCATCGGGCCGACCGCGGCGCGGATCTCGTCGATCGTCATGCTCCGCCAGTGCCGCAGGTGGTTGTCGTACGTGGTCAGCGTCCGCGGCTCCATCCGATCGCAGCACACCACGCCGCGCAGGTGATCGATCTCGTGCTGCAGGATCCGCGCGTACCAGCCCGACGCGACCTTGACCACCGGGTCGCCGTGCTCGTCGAGTGCCTCGACCCGGACCCGGCGCCAGCGCGGCACGATCATCGTGAACCCGGCCAGGCTCAGGCAGCCCTCGTACGCCCCGACCCGCTCGTCGCCCTCGACGGTCAGCCGCGGGTTGATCAGGACGTGGAACGCCACCGCCGCGCGCTCGCGCTCCGCGAGCTGGGCGGGCGTCAGGCCGGCGTGGGCCTGTGGCGGGTCCTCGATCACGACCAGCTGGAGCGACTCGCCGATCTGCGGCGCGGCGAGCCCGACGCCCGGCGCGTCGCGCATCGTGTCGCGCATCCCGGCGATCAGCTCGCGGATGCCCGGCGACGCGATCTCGTCGCGGGTGAGCTCGCGCGCCCGGCGCCGCAACACCGGATCTCCAATTTGCACGATCTTGAACGTGACCACGGGCCGACCTAACCACAGCTCGGCGGAGATGAGCTGGGAATTTGCGCCAGATGAGCCCCGGCGCACGGCTTCCGGATCACGCCGGGCCATGTTCCATGTATGGAACGATCGGCGTGCCGCACCGCGCCACGCACGGGAGGTCAGGTACCGCGCGTGGCTACATCTCCCTACGCCGCCGCGTCAGCGATAGTCGTCGGATCGCGCCACGCCCTGCTCCATCCGCGCGCGCAGGTCGTCGCCGGCGCGCTCGATGAAGATCTCGTCGTCGCCGCCGGGCTGGGACAGCGCGATCAGCCGGAGCTTGGCCATCTCGAGCAACGCGAGGAACGTCACCACCGCCTCGGCGCGGATCTCGAGCACCGTGCGCGGCGCGCCGTCGCGCAGGAAGCTGAACATCGACGTGAACGTGAACCTGCCCTCGGCTTCCAGCCGGTCGGTCAGCTCGGAGATTTTCTGACTCACGCTGAGCCGGTCGATCATCACGTCGTGCGAGACCTTGAGCTTGGCCTGCTGCATGACGCGATCGAACGCCTCGATCAGCTTGTGCACCGGGAACGGCGCGAGCGGCGCGATCGCGTCCGGATCGACGCCATCGCCGACCGCGTCCTCGACCGCCGTGCCGCGCGACCAGACGTTGCGCCCGACCACCGGCTGCTGGCCGAGCTGCTGCGCGGCCTCCTTGTACTTCTGGTACTCGAGCAGCCGGCGGATCAGGTCCGCGCGGGGGTCGACCTCGATCTCGTCGCTGTCGCCCGCGTCACCGTCCTCCTCTTCGAGCGGCTCGGGCGTGGGCAGGAGCTCGCGCGACTTGATGTGGCACAGCGTCGCCGCCATCAGGAGATATTCGCCGGCGACGTCGATGTCGAGCCCGGCCATCGCGTCGAGGTACTCGAGGTACTTCTCGGTCACGAACGCGATCGGGATGTCGAGGATCGACAGCTCGTGCTTCTTGACCAGGTGGAGCAGCAGGTCGAGCGGACCCTCGAACACGTCGAGGGCTACCTGATAGCCGGCGGGATCCATGCTGCTAGCCGATGAAGAAGTGTCGGGCGAGGGCGTCGTAGCCGAACAGGTAGCCCAGGAGGTCGTAGGCGTGGCGCGCGACCAGGTTCGCCGGCCACAGGAACACGATCTGGAGCTTGGGGATCAGCATGAAGCCGAGCACGATGAACGGCGCGTAGCGCGCGAACTGCTCGAACTTGTCGCGGTGACGGTACGGCGTGAAGCTCTGCGCGACGTGACCGCCGTCGAGCGGCGGCACCGGCAGGAGGTTGAAGAAGAACAGCACGAGGTTGGTGACCATGGCGAACGCCAGGATCCCGCTGAGCCGGCCGCGCGGATCGATCACGTGCTGCGACGCCAGCGCGGTGTGGACGGTGACCAGCACGGCGGCGAGCAAGAGGTTCATCGCCGGGCCGGCGACGGCGACCAGGATCTTCGCGGTCGACATCGACACCTTGCGGCCGATGCGGTGCGGCTGCCACTGCACCGGCTTGCCCCAGCCGAAGCCGCCGCCGCCGTGGCCGCTCATCGCGCCGTACAGGCTGCCGACGATCGGCAGCAGGAGGGTGCCGATCGGGTCGGCGTGGGCCAGCGGGTTGAGCGTGACCCGGCCCTGACGGCGCGGCGTGTCATCGCCGAGCCTGTCCGCCATGATGGCGTGGCCGAACTCGTGCAGCGCCACCGAGATCAGCAGCACGAACACGTAGATCACGATCCTGCGGATGTCTTCGGAGGAGAGTTCCATGCAAGCCGCTCGGTCGCTGACTATGGACGGACGGCGCCGCGACTGCAACCCCTGCAAAAACTTGCGCACCGGCGCGGGTGACCGACCATCACACGATGGCACGCAGGCTCAGCCTCGATGAGGCGGTCGATCTGTTCCTCGACCACGTCAAGGTCGAGCGCGGGCTCGCGCGCCACACGCTCGACGCCTACGGCCGCGATCTCGCGCGGTTCACCGCGTTCCTCGCGGCGCGCGGCCGGGCGGTGGCCGACGACATCTCGGCGCTCGACGTCACCGACTTCCTGCTCGACCTCGCCCGGGCGGGCCTGGCCGCGCGCAGCCGCGCCCGCACCCTGGTCGCGGTGCGCGGGCTCTGCAAGCACCTGGTCGCCGAGCGCTGGATCGACGCCGATCCCGCCGCGCTGGTCGACGCGCCGCGCATCGGCCGCCGGCTGCCCGGCGTGCTCGGCGAGACCGCGGTCACCCGGCTGATCGCCGCGCCGCCCGACACCCCGCGCGGCCGGCGCGACGCCGCGATGATCGAGCTCGCCTACGGCTCGGGGCTGCGGGTGTCCGAGCTGGTCGCGCTGCCGCTGGCCGACGTCAACCTGCGCGCCGGCTTCGTGCGGGTCACCGGCAAGGGCGGCAAGACCCGGGTGGTGCCGATCAACACCGCGACCCAGATGCGGATCGCGCGGTACGTCGCCGAGGATCGCCCGGGATGGCTGCGCGACCCCCGGCAGCGCGCGCTGTTCGTCACCGAGCGCGGCGGGCCGATGACGCGGCAGGGGTTCTGGAAGGCGCTGCGCGGCCACGCCCGGCGCGCCGACGTCCGGCTGCCCGCCGGCGATGTCTCGCCCCACAAGCTGCGCCACTCGTTCGCCACCCACCTGGTCGAGCACGGCGCCGACCTGCGCGCGGTCCAGGCCATGCTCGGCCACGCCGACATCTCGACGACCCAGGTCTACACGCAGGTCAGCCAGGCGCGGATGATCGAGCACGCGCGAAAGCACCCGCGCGCCCGATGACCGGAGCCGTGCGCGGCCACTGACGCCCATTGACGCTACGATGCGGGGCATGGGGCTTCCCCGCGAGGCGATCGCGCTCGGGCTGTGCCTGGCGCTCGGGTGCGGTCCGGCCCCGGTGCCGGTGCGGCCGGCGCTGCCGGTCGGCCGGATCGAGCACTACCAGCCGCTCGAGCTCCAGCGCGACGCGCGGCAGGCCGGCCAGGCGGTGATCCTCGGCACCGACGACGCGAACGGATCGACCGTGCTGGCGATCCCGGTGGCCGCGACCATCGTGGTGGTCCACGCGCCGGCGGCGGGCGAGCTCCAGGCGATCGTGCTGACCAGCGCGCCGCGCGCCCCGGGCCCGCCGGGATCCGGCGACGCCGCGCGCCCGGCGGTCCAGG
>Ga0307515_10020909_pt1 | contig 11633 bp, 10 predicted proteins | sample 17_EM_MG_FD_194513 | JGI IMG/M metagenome (GOLD analysis project Ga0307515, IMG submission 194513) | Populus trichocarpa ectomycorrhiza microbial communities from riparian zone in the Pacific Northwest, United States - 17_EM | ecosystem: Host-associated > Plants > Roots > Unclassified | place... | reverse complement strand
AATAATAATAACAATAACTAGCAAGTGAGAATTTAATTATGTTCTTGCAGTCATGTACAGCCAAGCATCGGATATTTGTAGAGTTGATAAATCATTAATTGTTATGAGAAAATAAATCAAAACGATTTTAAAAAAACAATTAATTTAAAGTAAAGAAAAAATATAAAATTTTTAAATTTTTACAAAAATATTTTTTAAACAAAAAAAAACAAACAAATTATATATTAGAATTATTCAGGGTTTATAGATGTTATTTTTTATTTTAAATAATTATTTTAAAGCTAAGTTGTAATAAATATAATAAATATCATCACCTATAAAAAAATCTCTTTAAATCTTTTAAAAGATAGAGATTATTATAGTTGCTACCACAGAATAGAATAGAAGGCCCGTTATTGTATAAATCAGGAATGCTCTTTACGAGAAGAGACGAAGTCATCAAATCTTTCTGAAACTTCAAATCTGCAAAAGTGATACAAAAAGAAATAATTCATTTTCAGACTGCACAAAACAAATGGTGACAAGAGACACATCTTATATGTTTCAGGCATGCAACAGATAACTATATTATTGATTACTCTCTATGGCGGTGGGAACCCTAAAAATACACATCGCAGCAGTGGCAGAAAGACTGATCTAGAAAATCACATTTTCCTCCGTTTTCTTTTAAGCAGGTACGGCATTGCACTTAGACTTCCTGCACCACCAGTTGCCCCCGTCTCATTCTTAGTTATTTCTGGGCCAGAGACGCTGCTCCTTAAATGACCACCAGCATGTGCTGCTGCAACCACGCTGTCTGCATTCAACTCAGTTTCACAAGCACTCGTCCTCCCTCCATCTCTGACCTCATTCAAGAGCTCAGTGCCATGCTCAACATCTTCCAAAAGATCACCCGTTGTAGGTGGGTTTTGGTTAGTGCCTTGGTTTTGGTTAGTGCCTTGGTCCATGCCTGCGTCACTTTCGTCCAGGCAAAAACCACCTCCCCTTTCAAGGTGATCATCAGAAAGTTCAACCTTTGAAAAATAGCTATTTCGGTCCACGCCAGGGACACCAACTTCCTCTCCATCAAAGCAAAATCCATCTCCCCCTTCAAGATAATCCCTGGAGAAGCTCTGAAGTGAAGAATCTCCCACTTCAAGTTGTTCATTGTCTTTGATGCCAATGCCACCATCTCCACGTGCTTCTTGAGAAGAAGAGAAACCTTGATGCAGTGCCTCTTTGTCAAACCCCTCTTTATCACCCTGGTCCAAGGACTTCTCCACATCATCAATTTCTAAGTCATCGACTGTGTAATTTACAGGCTTCCGCAACCGTGTTGACTAAAAAGCGGGGAAATAGGTGAAAAGAAACCTTCGTTAGATTCAGCTTAAAATAATGAACAAGCCTTCTTGAAATAACATTATTGTAGATGCAAGTCTACTTTCTGGAATTCCACCATGTTGAATATACAGAAGGCTCATTTTCACAACTTGCATAATGGTCAGAATCATGACATCATGTGATGAAAATTTAAGCATATAGAAACCTTTATACTAATTTTGCACCAGATAAACCAAAACCAAGACATGCAGCTGTCTATGCATGTACTGAATAACTCCAGTGCATATTTATCAGGCTGGGGCCTTCTTACATATATGAGATGGGGGAGTTTGGCTCCTCAAACTGTCAAAAGAGAACCTAAAATGCTTAATAGCTGACCTAAAACATTGGAATAAACCACAGTAAATCAACAAGCAGGCGAGGCAAAGGTTTTGAAATTGAACTACAGTCTGTCGCACCTTAATAAGAACAAACCACAAACAAGTGAAGTTCTCCACTTGCTCGCTTTCCATGAATTTATCAATGCGACATTATATAGACTTCGATATGCCATAAAGGAAGTAAGCAAATAAAAATTAATCTCACCTTCCGCAATTCATGTGGGCCACTTGACTCATCAACATGCACTTCATGCTCATCATGACCACTATCAACATCACAAGAGCTTGAATCTGATTGTTCAAAACAAAGATTTGCCTTTCCCCTTCCCCTTCCTCTTCCCCGACCTCTCCCTCTACCTTTTCCGTTTCTTAGGAATCCTCTATCGCTACATGGCCTAACAGTTGCCTCTGTATTCTCAACTTCAGGAAAAACAGGCTGCTCAGCAGTCCTTTTCCTGGACCACTTTGGTTTTGATTTTTCCAGAAAACTACTCTTATTGCCAGGAGCAGTTCTTGCAGTTCTCTTTGAATGTGTCTGAGGTTCATTGTCACCAGATTTCCCAGATATATTTCCAGTTCTACTTTTAGAAACTTCTTCCACAGGATCATCCATCATGTCAGAGTATTGGTTTGCAGTGATCCCTTTAACAGCCTTCTTGATTCTCTTGCTACGAATTTTTGCAAATCTTTCATTGAAACTGTAAAATGCTTCCAGTCGTAGTTGAGTCTTCAACAAATAAACCAAGTAGAAACTTATCAACATCTCCTTACATCTTACATAGAGTATGTTGTCAAGATATCTCATTCAAGTAAAATACCCCTGTTATTTTATTGTGGCCCCTGTTTGGGAGTGTGGCCCAAACGGAGGTTTGCGAAAATTCAATTTTTTTTTGCTTAATATTTTTATGCTTTTGAATCGTTTTGATGTGCTGAAGTAAAAAATAAATTTTAAAAAATAAAAAACATTATTTTGATGCATTTCTAAGTGAAAAGTACTTTAAAAAACAACTGCAACCACACCTCCGTAATACTCAGTTTATCCTTCCATGTTAAAAAAAATCAAAATTTAAAAGAAAAACAAATTAAGGCATTTTTACAATTCCTCCAGCTTTCAGTTCCTAATTTCAAATAGAAAAAATCATAACAGATGCAAACTATATTCACTTAATGTCCTAAATTGGTATGAGCTCTGATTCAACAAAAAGACCTTGATTTTATTGTAATGTCTAACTTAGCCTTTAGTAATTAAAGCAAAATAAAACTTCCAAAAAAACCAAAATAAAAAAAAATATGGTGTTTTACTATTACTCCAATCCTAATTCAAAATATATAGATAACAAATATTTAATCATTCAATTAATGTTCTCCGGTGTGTAGATCATAGCTGACTCTTGAGAGATATAGGATGTTCTTTGCGAGGGATGTGTGTTCAATTAATGTCCTAAAATTATATAAACTTGATCTATATACTAGGATAAAGATAATTATATTCAATTTCAAGCAACAACCAAATACAAGTTAAGCAGCAAGTTCTATTACAATTTATTGATTTTATACATTTGAGTAAAAAAAAAAAGGAAACAATGGCATTTAACAGTAAAGCGTGCTTTTCATGACACTTTGATTAGTTGCAAACGATGATACCAAATCATAACAAAGGTGGATGATTAATGCAGACAGCAAAAGAAGCAAACTTTAGTCTTTTCATAGATAAGGGTATCTGTTTCCAGATTTGCAGCAAATCTGGAAAACTGTCCGAGTCTGGGTTTACTCTCTATTTAGTATTCTATTAGTCTTAAAGAGAAATCAGCTTTATTAGGCTATTTTAAATAGGACAATCAGTATTTTCTTACATAGGAAGATAAATCCAAGGAACTCTATGTAAAGGTTATGTAATCATTCAATACAGAGAATCAGTTTATGGATAAAATTCCAGCAACTTTGCTTTTGATTGCATGACTCAACTTTCCATAGGTGTAACTCCAAGAAACCCTATTAGCATGACTCTAATGATTTCTATAATGTCCAGCAGAAAACACCATCAACCAAACCTCAAAACACTCATCAGCATTCCCCAAACAACCTGTCATGCATACCTAATCAACCCAACAATTACCCATCAAAGATACAGCTTAAAATTTCCAAAAACACTGCTGACACTGTTCACAGCACCAAACAGATAGAAAAAGTTTGCTTAGAAAATATGCAAAAAATATTCTGTATTACGTAATAAAGCAGATGCATGTTGGTAGAGAAGAGTGTGTAGATGCATAAGCACATGTGCTATTTATCATAGCGAGGGCATGTTAGCTTGTTTGAATATCATGCATGAACATGAGTAGCAAATGTGTCTGAGCATGCAGATGAGAGAGGAACACAACCTCATGTTTATTATACTCCTTCAGAACAGGAAGTAGCAACTCATCTGACTTCTGAATGTGCCACCCAAACTTTTCCCAGCATAATCTGTATGTAACCACAGCTGGTCATTGAAACGAACCATCTGATTTTATATGTGAAAATATGCTGCCGGTTATTTTGAGAACCATAGAGAATCAATTTAGTGTACTAATAATGCATGATTTGGGTGCATTTTAGCATTGGGTATGTGTTTTCTAACTTCAAAATGTTGGAGCAAATGATTGAAAGCATGGTGACCAAGATGATGCAATCTTCCCTTGACAACAGCTCTCAACAGCAGGAACTTTAGCATGGATCACATTAAAACTTGGAAAGAAAAATAACGCATTGTAAGTATCATCAGCGTAGTCCTATGGCATGTGTAGTAACAAATTCAGCATGGGAAGAAAAGTTCGCCACAGCATCTACCTAGAAGCAAACACAAGCTGTACATACTGAAATTTATGAAAACCAAAGGTGAGATAACTTACCTGTGAAGAGCATGAAGATCTGGTTTTCCCCACGTGAAAGGCTCAGTTGATTTGTCCACTTGCGGACAAGAATACGCAGAAATGACTGCTTCACTCGGAAAAGAAGAAGGAATGTGCCAGTTCTTGCTCACATTTCTCTGTACAAATTTAAATTTGGGATCTTTTCTATCATGCTGATTGCTGAAGTATGTGTCAGCAAGGAAATGACTAATTATGTAAGAACTTACATGCTTATCCATGAAAACCTGCTTTATCACTTGAGAATGATCTGCAGATTGCTTTTCTTCATGAGCTTGAGGAATGTTTAGGCCAGATGGATTCGTCCCTTCCATGCCATTACCTGTGCATTTTGCTTCACTACCACCAACCTTTGACTCTTTTTTCCTCACACCCAGACCAGTTTGAACATCAAACTTTCCTAGGATAGCTGGATCCGGTGATTCAATCCAATCCCTGAATTTTTGAAGGCCATCCTCCTCGGGGAATGCAGTCACAACCTCAATAGCATTGACAATGCCAATGCCACTACAACAAACACACATTCCATTAAAGTTCATAAACTTAACAATAAAAAATAGAATGTCTAATAAAGCATACAAATGGTTCTTAATACTCAAATCAAGAAGCTCAAAACAATGTGCTTGTAAAACAGTAAATTCAAAGACATAAAGGAAAACCTACATGCATAAGAAGAAAGCATGACTATTGAAACTAAGAAGCCAAACCAGTTTCTGTTAATTACCTAACTCCCTCGGTATAATCACTTCCAAGAAGCAGAGCCATGCGAATTAATCTCTCTCTTGATAGACCAAGCTCTTTCTCGATATCCTGCAAGCAAATTGCCAGACTATGAAAGGCAGAATGTTAAGAATAAAAAGAAAATATATAATTTGTGCTAAAACAGCAGAGAGCTGTAAGAAAAAGAAATGAAGCAGTAAAAAAGAGCCCAAAAGTCAGAGAGTAATTTAAGAAGCATTCTAGCTGGAAAAAAAATCACGCAAAAGAGAAGGGACCTTTATGGAGAAAACAATTGCAAAGATGCTGAAAGGCAAGTTTTCTCAATTATTTAATCACAGAACTGGATCCCAATATCATAGCAGCTGTGACAGAACGATAGAAGACAAAAAATTTTGAAGGATTCTACCAGACCTTCATGAAGTATGTCTCCACATATTTACGATCATCAAATATATTCTTATACACATTTCGAGCTCCAAACAAGAAGACATCAGAATCATCAGTCACAGCACCATCGACATAATTTGCAAGTTCCATATATGCACATTGAGCTTCTGCTTCCATTGGTGCTATAATATATGGTAAGCCAAACATCTGCAGCAGCTCCTACAGATTATAAAATGACAAACAACATGAGTTTGGTGCTGCAAATTATTTGATAAGCCAAAATCAGTATCATTTCTACAGAGAATAACATTAACCGAAACAACATAAGTTTCTCATTTCCTCATGTAAAACCAGAATTGTAGGATCACCCATTGCAATATATTGTTTGACGTAAGCAGAAGAAAACAGTTATCCTTAGTGGTCAGTGTATTTGAAGTTCCATAGTTGATATCCAAACAGAAAACAAAACCAAATTTTCTGACAAAAAAAAAAACATAAAAGAGTGTAATCAATCAAGGACAAATCATTGCATGCTAGACTCCAATAAGGACATGAAGCAAGTTGGTCCTAACGACTTGTTAATTGTCACCATGTGATTTAGCTGTTATGTCAGATAGGAAGTTTCAGTGCATACCTGACATTCTGCAAACATCTCACTGGTGACTGATTCCGCATTACGCTCAAGCTTTCTCTGTTCATCTCCTAGATTACTATATTCTTGATCTAGTATTAGCATTTCCTTCTCCAAACTAGCCTCTGTAAAATTGACCTGTTCATTCTCATTATCCATGGATGCAGATTTGCTGATATAGCATTCCCTTTCACTAAGATGGTCTTCTGCTTTTTTTTCTCCATCAAGTTTCTCTGCAAAATCACTGCCATTCACTGAATCTTCTGGGAAAGAGTTCTCAACTGAAAGGCATGGTGGCTCAGCCTCAGAACTAATTTTCTCTCCACCAATGAACATGGATGGCTCTGCTTTCTTATCATTTCTATCATCAATTAGCTCAGTAAGAGGTAGATAAGTAGATGCTGCTATAGCGGTATGAGAGCCATCTCTTGAATACTTCTCATGGGAGGCAGATAACCCACCATTCTCAATATCAGAAGCAGGTTCCAAATTCAAGTGGTTCTCCTTTGCTTCCAAAGGGCCAATTGATTCAATAGATGGCATGCCTTGGCACCCATTCTCCCTTTTATCCACATCTTGGCTTATCCAGGCAGGATTAGAATGCACATAACTTTCACGTGATTCATTTATTAGCATCACCACATCATCAGGATTATGAGCTTTAGATGACTTTAATTGGCTACCCACAGATGGAAAGGCTTGTGAGATATTAACTTCACCTGCATCACCTAGGTTTTCAAAACCCAAAATTTCAGAGATTGATTTGCTTTGTTGGGTAGCATCCTTCATGAGCATAGCTGAACCATTATCTTCTTGATCGAGAAAGCCCACACCTTCATAAGCATGCCCTCTAGAGCTTTTAACATTTTTAGGGTCAGATTCTGAGTGGATGGATTTTTCACTCCCAAGATCATTAAGACTTCTCATTATGGCATCCTGCAAACCAGCCTCATCTTCTATAGAACCTCCAGAAACATGATTTCTTGATTTAGCTGGATATGAGGACTTATCATGAAGACTTCTCCTAATAGCATCCTGCAAAGCAGCTTCTTCTTCCAAAGTACCTTTGGAAACTAGTTTTCTTTTTGATTCAGCTAGATAGGAGGAGTTATCATGAATATCAGAATCTCCTTCCATCCATTCCACTTCACTATCATCGCTAACATTGCTAACCTTAGGAGACAGCTTAGTTCTTAATTCAACATCATTAGGAGAACTATTAGCTTTTCCTTTAACAATTCCTTCCTCCCAGTCACTATCAGAAGCAGAATCATCAGAATATCTTCTTGATGTACTATTGCCAGCAGAAGAGATTTTTACAGGCTTTTCAGCTACTAAAGAAGCAAACACTTCGTCATCACTGCTAAAATGCTTGCTCTCGTCACCAACTTCAAATGATATCTGCACAGAAGTCTCATTACTCAACAAGGACTGCTCGTTCATCTTGTTCAAGTTAGTGGAGTTGCCATCGATAACATGTGAACTTTCTCCATTATGATTTTCATTGGGAAAACATCTGGGGGTACCAATCTTATTTCTGTTATGCACAGACCGAGCACTTGGAGTCTTGATAGAAAGCGTTTTCTCCTTTTCAATTTCTTTCATTAAATCCAAGTTCCTTTGCAAATCACGGGTCATGTGCATCCCCATGGCTCTGACTCTACTGACTCGCATACGACCTCTTTCATCAAGATATGTCTCAACATCATCATCAAAAGCACTGCTAGATTCATCCTGGGAAAATCCTGTCACAGTATTGGACTTACAGATAGATGCAACACCAGCCACAAAATCTGAAGATGGTTGCTTTAATGGTTCCTTTTGTTGCTCATGTCCTTTTCTTCTCTTCACTCCATCAGTTGTAAGCAACCTAAACATCTTTGAAAAAGTAAGTAGATGACAGGCAATGCCCCATGAAATTGGAAGTGTTTAGAATAACAATTGGGATGTATGCATGAAAGTGAATCGGATTAAGGTTGACACCCCTTAGCATCTAACACCCCCCCCCCCAAACCCACCCCTACCAATTAACATTTAACCTCTGATTCTTAAACCTGAACCAAACACAACCTAATAGTCATGCATAAGAATAACAGTGTGACAGTTGATAAAATGCCTTTTCAAAAGACAGGGCATTTGCCAAGCATATTTCATTAGTAGAATGAAAATAAAGTACTCACTCTTTATCCCCAGAAAAGGATGATGAGAAAATAAATTCTCGGTTTGCATCAGAAGCTATCCTTGAAGCCTGAACACCACCAACATCATTCCCAGCAGCAGCTTTCTGCACTTGATCTATCTCACGACGGAAAGCAACAGTTTTAAGATAAGCCTGAATTTGAAGCTCAGAGAATTTTTCGGGCACCTAGATAAACATGAAATGAGCAAATAAGAAATATGCACACAATTTGACAGGATACATGCATCACTATGATATGATAAACGTCAACTCAAATGATAAATAGTTTGTGTCAAGCACCACCTTTCGTAAGTCCTAGTATAGTCACCAAGCACATGGTAAATATGAAATCAATCAACTTCAGAAATAGCAAAGTGATACAAAATCTAGAAAACATTCACATGAAAAATCTTTATCAAGAGCAGTGCATTCAAGAACTGACCTTCTTGACTTTTTGATACCTTTGTCTGTTTTCAGCAATCAATTTCTCTCTCATCTACAAAATAGGAGATGGACAACTAACATCACAACAAAAGCAATGTGGTGAAACATTTTATCTCGTAGGAAATCAAAACTAGCTGTACACCAACATTTACCTGGACCAGAAGATCAAGTTGCATTGATGGTGGCAGAGCTGCTAAAACAGCAGGATCAACCTTCCCATGTGGCTGCAAAATGGATCACGCTCAGCTGTAAGGTTAAAAAAAGGACAAAGTTGCATACAGACACTCTGTGGCACAAGAACAAAAAATCCCGGAAAGAATAGAGTTTACTTCTAGAAGATGAGTTCTGAGAGAGCAACCATTCATAGCATATACCACTAAATTTCCTATTTCAAACATGAACTAGAAAGAGATAAACCAATAAAGAAAGCATCAATGCATCCCTGGTTCATAGGGCACTTGAACTTTGTTCTGATATGGACTAGTTATCAAACTTCAAAGAAAAATTGAAAAGCATAAAAGCTACAATCTGCATGAGCTCCCATTACAACAATAATTCCATGTATCAAAGTTGTGCATACTTACCAGTATCATCTCTTCATCTTCATCACTGCCTTCCTCCTCAGCCACCATAGATGCTGCCAACCTAAACTAACTAGTCAACGCAATCAACAGAATATTAAACCAGAATTGGAAAGAGCATAGTATGAAAATTGGACCGACAGCTTACATTTCGTCTAACTTCTCCTGATTGTAACTCTCTGCTGCCACGTGATCTCTTCCCATATTGCTCCCTTCAAATTCAGTATGATCCGACAAAATTTCCTTGCCCTTTGCATTATTTTTGTGCTTGTCATTCTGGTTCTCCAACTTCAATGAAAAATTAAACACTTAGCATCATTCCAAAGTACAAATCAGACAAAACAAACACAACACAGTGAACACAGGCTCTTAGTTAGCACAACAAGCACGCATTTTTAGCAAGCTGTACCACATGTCATATTAAGATAAATCTCAATATACAACTAGGCATTCAAGAACTGACCTGCTTGTCTTGATTACTTTTTCCCTTTTCTGCAAATGATCTCTCTCTCATCTACATAAGAGACCTTATTAATCGGCAGAGGTAAGAAAATAACACGGCGAACAAAGATGGAATGAACAGCACGTCTGATCAAGAAACCATACCAGAAGATCAAGTTGCATTAATGGGGGCAAAGCAGCTAAGACAGCTGGGTCTTCAACCTCATTCATTGGTGGCTGCAAAATAATTTAAATACACCAACTATGACATATTGATCATTTTCGCGAAAGTTTCAAAATAATATTTAGTGAAGAATGGCTGAATGGCTGGAAGCTTTAAGAGCAGAGTCTTCACTTCTTAAAGAAGAATGTTCCATGGTGATAATGAAAACAAATTCCAGGGTTTGAACTTGCAAAACAAAAGAAATGAAGAAATGGACCGATACAATAGCACTTGTTGCCACAAAATCAAGAGAGAACTTTTTTTTTCCTGTCCATTTCTTTACCAAAATCATCTCTTCATCTTCATCTCCATCGCTATCCATGTCCTCCAAAGCAGCAGCAGCAGCAGCAGCAGATGTGGATGCATTGTTATCTAAACTCCCACCTTCCTCAGCAGCAATGGACGCTGCCAGCCTAAATCAACTCATATCGAAACAATCAACAAAAGTTGCTCTCCAAGCAAAGAAATAAATCACAAAAAAAGGTATACATACGTACATTTCATCAAGCTTTTCGGACTCAGACAGCACACGTTTATTCTCTTCCAAAATCTTCGTCTGCTTGCCCTTCTTATTAGCAGCATTCTGCTTCTCAAGATCCTTTGCCAGTTCTTTCAGCCTCATTGACTTCAGCTGTGTTATAAAAATCAAATTTCAAAAACTAGGCACCAATTAGATTAGAAAATAAAAATAAATATAAATAAATAAAAGAGCGTTTTGTTTTGTTTTGTTCGGTTTATAGACAGACTTGATTAAGAAGCAATTTCTCAGCGGTTTTGCGGATCTTAGCCTGGGCGTTCTCTCGCAGCCTCCGACGAGCGATGACGGTGCGGCGCTTGAGAGCAGGGGTGGCACCGTCGAAGACGAAGACAGGCTTAGTGCGGAGATACAAAAGCTTACAAATTCGACGAAAGAAGCCAAGCAAATGAGCGTTCCGTACCATCTCTCCCTTGTCGTCTCTCATCGCCTTCATGAACTGGACCAGCCATATACTAGCATCTAAAATCAAAATCAAAATCAAAATCAAAATCAAATGAAATGGATACGTAGCTAGGGTTTTTGAAGAGAGGAGAAGAGTGGTGTACCGATGGCTAATTTCTTGCCGGCTAGAGTTTCTACGGATACTCGACGGCCGACGGGAGCCAGCAAGTCCCACAGACCTTGGACTCCCATTTTGTTGCTCTTCTTTTCTTCAACTTCAGTTTCAGTTATTAGTTATGATGATGAATCATAATCGTCTCATTGCCGCCAACACCGAGAATCGGTCCTTTTTATTAGTGGCACGAACAATTTTGAACACCTACTACCACTTCGGCGTCGCTACTTCTCTTTCTTTCTCGGTTAATGTTTCCCTACATTAACAATTATTAATTAATTAACAGCTCAGGCTATATCATTGCAATAACACCAACAAAACATT
>Ga0307515_10020908_pt1 | contig 11634 bp, 9 predicted proteins | sample 17_EM_MG_FD_194513 | JGI IMG/M metagenome (GOLD analysis project Ga0307515, IMG submission 194513) | Populus trichocarpa ectomycorrhiza microbial communities from riparian zone in the Pacific Northwest, United States - 17_EM | ecosystem: Host-associated > Plants > Roots > Unclassified | place... | reverse complement strand
GTGGTATTTTATGATGGCGAGCAAAATCTTGATCCATAAATGCAATGCCAGTAGCTCCGCAATCGATCAGCGCATGTGTAGGTATCTCTTGGTTATTCAGGGTCAATGAACAGGTTATAACTAAATGTTTGCCTTCCATTGATCCTTCCAATACCTCCACCTTACTAACCGATAATCGCGAAATTCCAAAACATCTCAAAGCATTTAAAACACAACTTTTTCCGTCAACCAAAGCGCCATCCTGCTTGGGTCGACCTAATCTTTTCCCGATTCCTCGGAACCATCCTTGGTTCCTACTTCCTTTACTTCCGCTCCAGCCGCCTTGAACGTCTGAGCCTTCTTTCTTGCCGCACATTCTGCTGCCCTGTGGTTAAACCCACCGCAGTATAAACACCTCCCATCTGAGAACCTTTTCGCCCTTTCCTCTGTCGAAATCCTTCTCTTTCCCGCGCTGAGATCCATTGGTGCTGGTCCGGTATATCCGGCCACAGTCCCTGCTGGTGCTACCTCCGGTGCCCTCGGAGGTACTGGTGCTCTTGGTGCGCTTGGGGATCGTGCTGAGGTGGTCCATTTATGTTGGGCCGCCTTCTCCGCCTTTCTTTGTCGAATTTGGTTGTCCCGTTTCTGGCACAACGTTACGAACGCGGGAAGTTCCTCCGGCATATCAGTATGTATAAAGGAGTCCTTCATCTCCTCAGACAACCCTGACCTCAAAGCATTTCGAAGTGCGGAAGGATTCCAATCTAGATCGGCCGCTATAAGCTGGAACTCGGCATAATACAGAGAGAACTCGCGGTTCTTCTGTTTAATCTCTTTCATGTTCCGTTCTGCGGTGGCTACTCGGTCGGGGTCCCCAAAAGCTGCTTCCAGGAGTTGTATAAAAGCTGGTAGGCTTTCCAGCCCGATCTCTCCGTTGTCGCGGACGTGTGGCAATATCTGTTTCAGGGCTATTCCGCTCAGGCGGTTGAAAGCGTACCTCATCTTCGCCTGTTCGTCGGGGAACCTGCTGGGTGTATGGCGGATAACCATTCGGAGTTGCGCAATCCAACCTCTCAACTGAGTTCGATCTGTCCCTGAAAAGTCCGGGGAGTCGGGAAATTTCTGTCCTCTGGCTTCGGGTTGGTGGGGGGCTGGAGGCGCTACCCGTACGGCTAATGATAGCGCATTCCCTAACTGCGTCCTCAAATTCCGGCCCTCCTCGCTGGCTTCGCGGGCGTCCCTGGTCATATCGTCCAACTCCCTCCTCAGGTCTTCGTCTGTCCCCACTGTCCGGGGGGTTTGTCGGGCTACCTCCAGTTCGTTCCGGAGGGTCGTCAATTGTGTCTCGTAATTGGTATGATCGCATACGAGCGGGGGGGGTTGGGTCTGTGCTTGGAGGATAGTTATTTGATTCCGCAGGTCTGCGATCTCCGCGGGGTGGCTGCACACTTATTGTATTTCCCGTACTGGTTGCCAATACTGTGCTACCCTGCTTAGGACCTGTTGTGTTATCATTAATAGCTCGATGCTCTCTGTCTCTGTGGTTTCTCCGAGGTTTGTGTCGAGAATCCGATTGATGGTTACCTGGTCTTGTACTAACACCAGGGCCGCTCGGGGTTCATGTGATGCGGACATTACAGCGGATCAAGCACATCTACCAGTGCCAATTGAACCGGTCGATTTCGGAAGGAGTAGGTGTCGGCGGTTCGACAACAATCAAAGGAATCTCGAGAGACTTTGCTGTTTCTGCTGCTGCTGGTGCGTGTCCCCCAGTCTCGTGGGTTTCGCAACAATTTCGTCCTTCGCACCAACAAGGAATATCTGTTTTGCAATCAAACCAGGAGTGGGCTCCCCAATACTTGGTCCAGCTATTTCCAAATACCGGATCGTCAAGTTCTAAGCCTCCTCCGTATGCGGCAGCCTCTGTCCAATAGAGGTTCCAAGGGGATAAAGTATCTGATTGTTCCCAAAAATAAGCGGGAAGGCAGGGATCGTCTACCTCGGTATTTAACAATCCTTCAATGCTTTCGAAGGCGTTCAAAGGTTCAGGTTCGGACAGTGTACAGTGCGTGCCGGCAAGGTCAAACCAGTTCGTTCGGGAGGTACAATTACTGTCGTATTTTTGCATTCGAGTATGGGGACCGGTCAGGGTAATTTCGGATATCAAATCCGGTAAGCTGTCTGCGGATATCAACGCAATCGTCGCAAATATGGATCCAACGACGTTCGGTTCCTAAATATACCCAACAGGAGGGAGAACAAGGTTCGTGACAATACCTACAACCGTTCGAGGGATGCAGGCACATTCAAGTGTCTCAATTCGTAACTGCAACAACCGCCGATCGAAATATAACTATCAGTTTCTTCGAAAAGATACCAACACAAATCAAAGCAGGGAGTCAGGCAATGTTGACAAAACATCCGCTATCAGGTGCGTATATAGAAGACTCGTTCTAGTGTAACGGGCGGGGTCTGGCGCAGGTGATATGGATGTTGCCGAACTGAACTGGAAGTGCGTATCGAGGGACAAAGATCAGGATAGTTTTCGAAATCGTACTATTGCTTGCTATACAAGAGAACGAGTAAAGAGAGAAGAAAAGGAAATCCTCCAACACCAAACACTCTCTTAATATACAATTCGTCTGCCACCCTCGAACCATCTTCCATGCTTCGATGTACCATCCGAATCTTATCCCATGATCTTACACACCCTTCCATCATTCCTTATCATAACAACCATGCCATATCGTCCGACGTCGCAACACCTCAACCCACTTCTTCATCTTACTAAATTATACCGCCACCCTCTCGCCGCTTCCTCCGCGTCTTCCAACGTCTCCGCCTTTCCGTAACACAATTCCTTCGACACCACCAGAAATCATCCTCCGTTATCCCTAAGTATTCTCATGACTATCTGCGCCGTGACAACAATGGCTGCTAGTATCCAGAATACCCAGAGCAGCAGGATGTTAATTGTTCACCAACTGTATCCAGATTGGTTCGGCCGACACGGAACTCAAAGAGCCGGGCTGACAAAGTGTTGCTGACAGTCAATGCAATAGAAACGAGGAGAAATCGAGAAGTGAAGAAAAAGTTGGACACAGTGAGTCAATGTTTCACCAGCATCCTTATGTAGCTTCACCGGGAGTTTCAGTTAGAGTTATATTAAGGCCGAATGGTGAGAAGTAGTTTGTGAATGTGGGTTGATCAACAGATGGAGAGCAGGCACAATGAATCTTTTCGCAAGATACATCATTTTTAATCCTGTGTGAGTGAACAGTACAAGACAATTACACCACTTGGCTTAGCCACAGGGCCGAGTCTCAATCAGACAGAAACACAACCAATAAGGTCAAATAATGATTAAAACAATTATCCACGCGAGCAGATGTTGAATGGATATTACATTGAAATTGGTTTGAATGGTGCGTCAACGATTTGTGGGCTTGTAACTACGGTAATTGACCAGTGACTTGGTCGTTGTTATTCATTACTGACATGTTGGCAACTGTTATTTGCAAAAGAGATAGCACCATCATCATCACCCCTGTCTGACAATGATTATATATGGTGCATCACGGATTTTGACCTGGGTATTGTGGGTAGTTTATCTTCCGATTGGTTGCAGACATCCATTGATCGGGTAATTGCAGCCATTCCTGGCAAGACCAACAGCTACATGCTCCCGGCCGCATCCTGAAAATGAGTGTCAATGCAGCATTAACTGTGTTAGATCTTGCAGATTTCGCAAGGAAGGCATCGCGCAGATCTTCATGCGCATTACAGTATTATTGACCCGCTCGATAGGCAAACATACCATATGTCAAAGGTCAAACACAGATACCAAATTAATCAATATTGCACACTGCACAATTTGGAAAAGTGCATTATTGGTTGCTGAAAACTCGATTTTAATAATATAGTATTGACAAACTGCAAATACAAGAGCCTTACAAGAATCTATAGATGGACCCGCTGGGCAACCCGCTGACAACCCGCCCAATTCAGCCAGGTTGGGAGTTTTCCATCGAACAGTACCTGTGTGGACTTCTCAGGTCTATTGACAACCTGGGCTGCCAATTTGGCAACTGTTGCATTTGGACCCGGACCGAGAGCAGAAGTCTCGGTCCGGAACTGTTGCTAACACTTACCTTTGCCCAACCGACCGAGATAGCCCACTCCAGAGCAGATGCCACCTCTGCTTGGAAAACCTCCCGCCCCAACCGTTGACAATTCTGTTGCTGAACATTCCCATATCGTTAGTTTGCTGGCCGTGTCTGTGTATTCATATACATGTCATCCCTGTGCTGAATCATTTACTCTTGATTCATCTGCTCAGGATAGCCAGCACAATACAGGATTTGATCCAGATATGCTGACTGATAAAGGTACATCAACCGGTCAGTACACTAGTCGCGGTGTGGTAATGCAGCTAAAATTGAGTTTGAAGTCCTGAGCGGTGTATTGAGATAACCAGGCAATGATAACTGGCATTGATCGAATAGCACAGGATTTTGGAGATAATTGTCATCTCGAATTAGCGGATACTGCAAAGTATATTGTAAAGGAGATAATTATATGTATTAATGAAGAACAATGATGTCATCAAGACCAAAGAAAATGAAAATGATAGAAAAGCTGCCAAATCAATGTGAATGATGGACTATGGCAATTCATATGATTGCATTTTGTGGATACACCTGTGGCAAAATAAGCTTCAACTGAGCGTCAACGATTCTTGGTCATGTATCTTGGGTAATCCGGGTGGCAACAGGTTGCAAATAGATATAAACGAAGAATTAGCTGCCTTCATCGCTGACCGAGAAAATTAAACGCTTCCTGCCCCTTCATAGAAACAATTTTCAACATGGTGTCAATGATTGTTGGCCTTCCATTGTGGTTAATTACAGCGCGATGTGGCCATCATGGTCTATGCACCTGCTTTTTACTGTTTTGGAACTCTCGAGGGCTCACGAATACTTAGTGTTAGCTCTGTTAACGAATTGAGATTTGACTGTCCCAGAGGATGTGGCAGGAATATCCTGTACATATCTGGCTATAAAGGCCGCCATATCCAGTGTTAAGAATCCTTCTGATCAAGCACCACTCATATTACAGAATATGCAAGACCGAAAATGGTTGACGCTCCATTCACTCTCATTTTCAAACTGGGGTAGGGAGTGTTTCAATTTGTCTTTTGGATATATAGGCCTCCAATACTCTGTTTATGACTGAATTTGAACTGTTGCCCCCCCAGATAACCCAACATACACGAACAACAATCGTTGACGCTCCGTTGACTGTCATTTTCATGATGTTGTAGTGTCCATGTCTCCATTCATTTTGATCATTAAGGTGGGAAATACATTCAAAATGAACAGTTACATACCAATGTCAATACTTTACCATTAAGGGTAGCATATCTGAATGTGACCATAAATGTGAAACCCAAAACACTGAACAGCACAATGGCACTGACAGTCCTAGGCAAACCAGGAAACACATGCAGATTCAAGTGTACGGGTCCGGGATTGTCCCACGAATTGTCAGCATGGCGGAATTTGGGAAGGGTCTGAAACTGAAACTACCCATTGTGGAGGTCCAAACCCACACAGCTGCCAGGTTTCCCCCAGCCATTGCTAACAGTAGCTGAACTCTGGTCGGTTTGTCACTTGACGACTGCCAGAATGTTGAATTTGGACACACTGTCATGTATATTTCTATTGCAGAAGTAGACAACCAGGTTCCCCCATTGCAAGTGCATAATTTTGTCAAGAATCATCTGGGACTGGCAGTGACAATCCATGCAGCAATGTACCGTTTTGGAGGTTGTACCCATCACCTAGCCAGGTTCAGCAGTATCACCTAGCTTGCCCAGCTCTGTATCTTATTGATTCTGTTTCCTTTCCACCCCATCTTCATCATGTCGGGTTAGTGCAATAGCACCCAGACTGTCTCCGATTGCATTCAACAGCTACAGTATTGTTTCTTTGAATTTTGTAGTTGTCAATCCAACCTATTCCGGCTGCCTTATTTCTTCCTGCACATCCATTATTGCTGGCACTGTGTCGTGATCTTGCTTTCTTTCCACTGTGGTCTGTCAAGCTCCATGCTCCTACAATCATTGCTCTGTCTCTCCGTATGTTGGAAACAGGACACCTGGGGCATGACCCGGTCAATGCTTCTTTCAAGATCGTATGTTGTGCAATTCACCCAAAGCTCAGACCAGTTATCCATCAAAGCCTAGCTTGCCTGCATTTGCATGATGAGGTCACAATGTGGATCACTATCTCAATTTGATGGATTTGGACACCAACAGGAAAGAAAGGTGTGTTTTCAGAACATTTCCCATTGTGTAGTGTGTTGACATTGTTGTTGAGTGAGATGTTGCATGTTGCAAAATATGGACCACATGGAGGCATGCTGCATCATGTATGTCAAGGTTGGTGGATTCAATCATCATGAACAAGGGATAATATCCATTTTGACTGTTACAATGTTGGGTATTGTAATACTACCCATGCAACATGACTTGATGTTTAGGGTCTGGTCAATTTACCTGGCTGTGGATCTCTTGAGACAAACAACACCAGAACTTCTTTCTGTTGATAAAGGTGGTTGCTATCTATTACAAAAATGAGATTTCAGTGTGTTTTCACTACAATTTATCCCATCACACATGGAATGAACATTGAACCAAATTTCTGGAAATCGTAGTACAGTTGGAAACCCCAGCATTCTGTGGCGATCTAAAGAGTGCTTCTTTTTGAGTGCAATGTACACGTTAGCTGTCATTGATTCCATATTCAGTTGAAGCTAACTATTTATTATTTCACGACTTTGGACTTCTTTTCGTTATTATCTTCCTTACCATGCAATAACACCCATTCTGGGCTCCTCAACACCTCAACAGGGCGAGATCAGATTTGCATCCAACCAAGCAACGAATACTTCATCAAATGTGCTACATGCTGACACACACCAGTAATCTACATCCAACATAGTCCACCATGATGCTGCCTATGCAGCCACCCATAATCTTATGCAGGACTCACATATGAAATTGGTCCCTTGAACTGCAAGGTACAAGAATAAAATGCAATGTGCAAAAGGATGTAATTAAATCCATATTCAGGTAGCCGGCCGGATACTAACTATATAATGTTCACATGGTGTCAGTATAGAGCTATATGAGAAATTTATAGCCGCCTGTCAATGGCCAGCACAAGGGTCAATCAAGGCATTTCTCTGTTCATGGATTACAATTAAACATGATGATGTGGTCGGAGCTAAGATATTTGCCGATGAATTTCAGGATATGTGTCCTGAAGGGTGCACAAAACAGCATTTGAATTCAAAAGAGGAGGCAATGGCGTTGTATGTGGTAGAGGTAGTAGCCGAATCTCATCTTTCAAATCAGCAACTAATTTCTTATATGGTTCCAACATGGCAGGTACAGTGGCAATGGAAGCACATCAGGTTCAACTTGAACTATCCGACATGCACATTGCTTGAATTTAGCAAAAATGGCCAAAGATTGGTTGTTGTGTCCTGCAAAGGAGCGAGTGAAATAGTTGAACAAGAAACCATGTGTCCAAGTCCAATAAGAGACAAAGCACAGAACTGAGTATCCTGCTGGCACATTAGTAAAGCCTGAGACAAATTAACCACTGTTAATGGTTTGTGAAAATCATATGAACGGCTAATTTCCTTGCGAAGATATCAGTGTCATACATCCACAGACACACAGGCAGCGGCAAGGAATGGGTGCACCCGCACTTGAACTGGTGACACCTCCACCAATAACTTCAACTTGGCAATATATGCAAAATGAGGCAGCTCAAAGTGCCGAAATGGAAGGGGTGACACCCACATCCATATATATAAATACTACTATTCCAACAGCTCAATTTGTAAATCATGATGTATACCAAAGGATCACAAACACCATAAACATTGTATTCCTAATGTCTTGACATAGGAAGAAATATCCACTTATTAGTGTTAGGGGTTTTCACCTAACAGAGTATATGTACCTGGAATAACATATGATGGGTACTTGTCAGGAAATAACTCTCGAGCCACCTGACATGCAAAACGACTGCCCTAGGTATCTCCAGAACAGTGCAGTAACGATTACCTTTAGCGGGGTAGGAGTGGTACTCATCTCGATTGATTAAGCTTAGGCTTAGCGGATTCATTGATACATACGCTGCGGCAGTTGATTTGATGACGCAATAACACTGCCAGATCGAATGGGGTACAACCCGGCCAAGCGTTTTATTTTCAACCAGATTTACTTCTCACTTTGGAGGTGATTATGTCTGATCGGATAGAACAAAGGAGTTCGCCCCGCAGACACGGCGCTAGATTGTTGCACGCTACTATGTGGGATCTTAAAACCCAATCTCTTTTGTTGAGATTGGAGTCCTGGGCAATCCCCGGCCAAAGGGAATAGTCCCAGCCTGAGCAGCGACGTGAGTGAAAGATTATGGCATGACTGTTGATATGAGGTCGGAGCATCCCCGCACATTGAATTGTGACGGAATGGCAACTGCAACGCTACGTGCGTGTCATTTAATCTATATCGGCATAGTAGTGGTTGTCTGCCACCTAAACCTATGATGCAATCATGCTACAGTATTGATTAGCACAAAGACGCGGTCACTATGTTACCAGAGCGTTCCCGATTACCGAACCATACGAGAGTGAGATGTCCAAGTTGAATTTATGACCTGATATGATATCTTGCGGGTGTGGCCTGATTCTTATCAGGAGCGTAACGCTTTAATACCGCACCGGCATGAACACGATAACCTAAGGGATGTGTGGCAATCTCTACTAGCTGCATTCAAGTGCCGACTTGCCAAAGCATGCATGCGGACGATAAAGAATGTAAGACGCAGAAGCACATTGCTATCAGAATCATGGAAAGGAAATATGGGTGCGCATGCGTAACATCCCGAGAACTTTCTATATAAAGGGTCACATTGTTCAGACAATGAAAAGAACAAGCTCTAGCAGCGAAGCAAACAGCGATACCTACCAGCGGAAGAAAACCGTTATTTATTATTAAATTTTTATGATACCTATATCTACCTATTATTATATGTATAAAATCTATTAGCTTTCTGTAGCGGCAGCCCCGCACCTCGATAAGTATGACCTCGAGTAAGTGACTTCAACATTTGAAAACGACAACTACATTATAGTATATGCGTTAGAGAAAATCATCAGCTATGCCCGAAAGAATCAGTACATCTTTGTGGCGCAAAGTGTCTGGTGGATTGCTTTAGTGATTGGACTTACGAACGGTCTTACTATGCATATCGATAACTTCCGAATACGTTCCGAAACGCATCAGGAACCAGTTCAAGATAGACAGTCGTCATTAGGAAAGGAAATTGTATCTATGTCCCAGGATCACCTGAAGAACGATACCGAGGAACTTAACGTTCATCCTCGTAGGGAACCTCGAATCAATAACGAAGTCAATACCTACAAGGTTGAGAGTAACGAATCCGAGACGGATCGAGCCACGTTGATTATCCACAAAGCCAATAGGTTTATTGGAAAATCCCGGAAAGCAAGGCAGGCTGTGAAGCAGAAGCCTGGCGTGCTGTCACGTACGAGGTCAGGAAAGAATCCGGCACTCCTTTTGAAAAAAAAAGAAAAAAGGAAGGTTACAGGCGATTCCCCGGCATACCCTCGTGTCGTATTTGGATTCCAGGAATTAAGAGATACGAGTTTGGGAGATTACGCTTGAGACGTAATATTGCCGATAGTATCTGAACGCCAGATGTATCAAGGAATTAAGAGATACGAGTTTGGGAGATTACGCTTGAGACGTAATAATGCTGATAGTATCTGAACGCCAGATTCATCAAGGAAGATTTCAAAGAGCGTGAAGATACGCGCTAACATTGTGCGATATGACGATACAGTTAGAGGCAACACGTATAGTAGCGCCTAATACGATAACCCATATCTATCATTGTGTGTCTACCACCTTGCAGATTACAAACAAGTTACGTCTAGAATTACGCTTAAGGAAAAATTGTATAGGACATACGGCCGTGTACCTAGTATCTTCTTATAAGTATCTTTGGATATAAGTAAGTATATATACTTAGGTGGAAGCACCCCCGTAACAGTATAATAAATATATACAGTTAGAGGCAACACGTATAGTAGCGCCTAATACGATAACCCATATCTATCCTTGTGCGTCTACGACCTTGCAGACTACAAACAAGTTACATCTGGAATTACGCTTAAGGAAAAATTGTATAGGACATACAGCTGTGTACCTAGTATCTTCTTATAAGTATCTATGGATATAAGTAAGTATAGATACTTAGGTGGAAGCACCCCCGTAACAATTAGTACAGTATATGCTGCAGGGTAATGCAGCTGACATCCAGGTCACAGAAGAGAGCAGCCTATTGCAAGGAGCTGACTGAGATGATGACCAATGATGGAAAAGAATCGGTGTTGTGGGTACAATTATTGTGTACAACTAGGGAACATTTTAAAATATATTTTAAACGATAGATGGTTTTCCATTATTCATGTGCAATGTAGACGTATAGGAAAAACAAAATGAAGCTTGTAGGATGGCTGCCAAAATATAATTGCTGATGTACTGTGCCAAATAATATGGTTGTATAATGTGGATACACCCATGGCACAATGAGGTTCAACTGAACTTCGATCATTTTATTTCTCGAACATCAAGTAATGTAGGTTACCCTGCCATGCAACAGGACCGGGCGATGCAACACCCGCCCGCTCCCACTTCCGGCCTTCTCTAGCCCATCCAAAAATAAACTGGAAGGGTTAGAACAAAAAAGGAGCCATATACACATGATTTAGAATGATATGGGAGGGAACTAAATTTATTGAACCAAAAGAAAAGTCATAACTCATGAGCAAACCAAAAAAAACCTCGAAATTTCCCTACCTCCTCCTCTTCACAACAATCACATCTTCCAGCTCGGAGTCCCCACCACTCTCAGACTCACTTACAACAATCTCATCATCATTCTCTTCCTCTTCCGCATCCTCATCCCAATCCTCCTCCTCTGTACAGTCCATGCTGGGCGAGGGAGAGGCCGCTTGTTTGCCTTTTTTGCTCCCTTTGGATTTCGACTTTTTTGCCTCCTTCTCTTTTCTCAAGCATACTATGTCTGTGTTGTCTATCAGACGAGCTCTAGTAAGCATGTGGTGATCTTGCACAGCCTTCCTGGGCTTCTCAAGGACCTGGGAGCGAAGTAGTTTGTGCCTGAAGACCTCAATATCAAGTTCAGCATGCACCCTCTCTCCAAACATCGAGATTTTTGCAATGGTTCCCTTGATGCGCTGGGAGCGAGGAGAGTTTGAGTCTATGAGACCAAGAGCCACCCTTCCAAGCCTGCTAGCCTGGCTGCGGGTCTTGGGGGTGGATGGCTGGGGGGCCAAAGAGGGGAGCGGAGTTGGCCGAGTGATATTTCGTGATGGTTCACCGAGAACTTGTCTAGAGTTCAAAGGAGATATACCACAGGCCTGAAATGCACAGAGGATAGAGTTTACATTGTAGGTAAGCTTGCGTGCTAACACCAGAAGCCTAGAGGCATTTCTTAGGCTACAGCAATCCAGTCTCAAAAATTTCGAAAG
>Ga0307515_10020906_pt1 | contig 11634 bp, 9 predicted proteins | sample 17_EM_MG_FD_194513 | JGI IMG/M metagenome (GOLD analysis project Ga0307515, IMG submission 194513) | Populus trichocarpa ectomycorrhiza microbial communities from riparian zone in the Pacific Northwest, United States - 17_EM | ecosystem: Host-associated > Plants > Roots > Unclassified | place... | reverse complement strand
CTCATAAAGTATGTCTTGGTTTCTTCCACCATATCTTTTGTTAAAATCTTCCTTAACTCGCTCCAAAAAGGCAATTGGGATTTGTCTGCCAGCAGATTCAACGGCAACAACCCGGAAAAAAAAAATTTGCAGGTTAGAGACATGTATTCAAAGAAGTTAGGATGTTAATTAAGCAGAGACAAAAAAAAAAAAATTAGGGTTGTTGTGAATAGTAATTCGCATAGATCAATTTGGGAGAGCAAACCTTTGGAACTCTTTCCTTAAAGAGACCTTGTAAAAGCCTTTTTTCTGACTTGGTATCAGTATTCATCAACTGTGTGATTAAGGTGGTCACTTCGACTTTCATTAAAAAAAACTACAAATAGAAACAACAATTACCATATATAAATATTTTACTTTCATTTTTATAATCTAATACTTATAAGCGCTATTTTGAATAGAATATACTTAGGGTTATATGAACCCAATAAAAATCAATTTGGTTTTTTCTTGGGTTTTGAAAAATATAATAATATTTGGGTTAAGAAGTCCAATGAGAAGGGGACAAGATCCCAACAGCTCAAGGTATAAATTGTTTCTTCTTCAACAACAAACATCACGAGAAACTAAGAAATCGAATAAAAAAACCTAGATTGATTTCGATTTAGAGTTGTCTTGAAAGAGAACATTGTATAGGAGAGAAGTAGTTTCAAATGTCAGATACAAAGCAGGTGGTCTGTTGCGTGTTGTTTTAGCAAGTTTCTCATATATTATTTTTCAAGGGTAGAAGCGTTATTCTATATAACAAAAACTATCTAATATAATTTGAAAAATAAATCTAAATATCTAAAAAAAAACCCCATTAACAAAAACTTTGAAAATAAAACATTTCTAAATAAAATAAAAATAAATACTCAATCCATTCAAATTATCAAATAATATAAATTTAATCATGACTAAGTTTTAAAAAATTTAACCCAACACTCAATCCATGTTTTTTTAAAAATTTGAACTTATTATCATCCATTTTACTCATATTATCTAACTTTGATAGGTTAACACAAATATTATAAATAAACTAGTTTTTTAAACACCCGTTTGCGAAATTCCGTAGTCCAAAGAACAAACTCTTAATTCCCATGAAGAAATTCAATAGCATGCGATGATTACAAATTTGCATACCATTTCAACAAATTAATTTTTCATCGCTTTTACAAGGAACCGAACCAATCTTCTCAGGCTAATCCATAAAGAAAGTTCTTGATGTCTAACTGTAAAAGAGGCTGCCTAGTCTGGGCACCAGATACTATATTAATATCATTAGCGCCAGGACTTCCGCACCCCGTGTTAAAAAAATGCTTCTGGCAATTAAACGAGGGATCACACTACTCGCCCGTTCTCTCTTTCCAAAAAAACCAAATGAAATGAAGTCAATATTCACCACATCTGGATGCAAGGAGTGCCTAATCGAAGGTATCAGCAGAGGCAGCTTCACATCTTCTAAAAATTGTCACAAGACGATAAAGACCGCAGCTCAAGCAATTTAACATCAAACTATTTGGGATGTTACTTTCTATCATGCACTAACAACACCAGAAACCCAGGGAACAATCAATGGCGCATTTGGGTGGGAATCTCTATATGAGTCGGAATACCTATCCTTGAAATTCAGTTTGGGCTTTTCTGCCTGCAATTTGACAAGATAAAATGTCATAATTGGATTGATTAAAGTCTTGATGAATTTTAGCTCATAATGAAACATTAAACCAATTCTTACATATTTTAGCCAACACTCTTGATTTTTATGTTGATAGATATCCGGCGAAAAGCACCCTGTCTCTGATGGGCAATAGACCCATGTGTTGCATTTCTTTTCACCAGGCTTTGCATATTTTGCCTGATCTAGGCAAGCTTGACAGCAGTCAGCTGCACTTTCCTTATGGTGGGTAAGGCCCCATCTAACAGCAGCACCATCATAATCAGTATGAAGCTCAGCATGGCATTCAGGTGGAAGTGGCCTGCCAGGTAGAACTTCTTCCTCTGTAAAAAATAAGTAATAATTAAACCAACATGTATAAATTTGTTTCATCGGTAAATGCTTAGATACTGGCAACATGAAGAATAAAATTTTACCAACAGAAACCTCAATTTAATTACCAGGCTCTTCTTCACCCTCAGGCTTATCATCGTGTTCCTGGTGAATTACTTCAGCTGGTACCCAAAGGCCAATATTTTCTGACAGCACAGCCCAATAAGACTCTAAGGCTCTTACTAGGATACCTAAGAACATTCAGGAACACGCGTGAGCAGCAGGGTATGGGAAACAAGGATTTAAAGTGCTTCCTACAGACACAAATATAATTGGTCCTTGAGGCCATTACATCAGAGATTTAAATGACACCAAACCACACCCTTCCAAGGACAGAAGCATACCAGCTTCCTCTTTCAAAATAGATGAAGTCAGCCCCTCTGTTTCACGGGCCAACAGTTTGACCTCTTGCAGTTTTTCTTTCCGCCACTTTTCAACAGCATCTGTTTACAAAAGAAGAGAAGAACAAAGATAAGTGGCAAGGTACCAGCACAGAGAAGGTCAAAAGTCATAGCTCTTATGTTACATGTCCTATATATATCCATCCACGTTGCTTGGATAGTTGGATGACCCTATTGTAGGCAAGCGAGCAATAAACTTCTGGAAATCATTGTTTAATGTTGCTAAAAATAGTGAAATGTCAGGAATGAGACTGGAAATACGATTAAAAAGAAGCACTAATCAAATCCTGATAAACCAGGACTGGGTGGTTATCAGCTAAGTAAATTATAACTGAACAGAAAAATGATGTCAGTCCAAAATCATCCTAACAGTACACTTGAACTCCATGAAACAGGAAGTCACCATTTCAAGTAGAGATGTGTTCATGAATGACAAAATTGTCAAAACATCCAAAGAATCCTTGGATAATTCTACATCGAAGAGCATGAATATGGCAGAGATTAAGAAATAGAAGAAGAAAAAATTTACAGCTTTCAGAAATAACAAATGGCTGAAGCTTTCCATGCCAAAGATACCCTCAATCAAATATTATCAGTCAACAAAATGTAAATTCCACATAGTAGCTTCTGAAAATTCTTCTTTCTTTTATCCAACTTCCAAGCTAACCATGGAGCTAATAAAATACAAAGAGATGTATAACAGACTAAGCCCACAAATATCATTCAGCACCATTACAGATTCCTTCCTTCTCTATATGGAATCATGGGGCATGATGTCCAAGGTTTCAAGAAGAACCTTATGAACAAGATTCAAAGCATAACATCAGCCTAAAGCACCAGAATTTCAATGCATTATAATTTTTTAATTGAAAAAAATTAATAGCAATCAGATGAGCTGTCTAATTTCAAAACAAGCAATACCTATTTGATTATGAAAAATTTATAGCTAACAAGTAGAATTACAACATTTTTTGACAGAGAATTTACTTTTCTAGTTTGCTATTGACAGCCAATGTGTCCCCATGTAAGAAATTAGGAACAAATTCTGTGAGCATTTGCACTGTAGTAGTTTGGGAGTGAAGTAGGAAAAAAAAGAGAGAGGATGTCGACGATAGAAAAACCAAAAAAGGCCACAGATCCTTAAATCATCAAGAGGCAGCAGAGGAATAATGCTGCAAATAGAGGTCATGATGTTTGCAGTTGTAAGACAAGAGACATGGAAAAAATATGGTAGCAACAGTTATGATGATAAATAAGAGGCCTCAGGCGGTAAAAATGTCAGTGCTGGCATGGTGCTAATGATAGATATGGTGGATTCATGGCATGGAGGTGAGCGTGGTAGAGGCATCAGGTTCTGGTCATTTTAATATTAATACAAAAAAATGGCACTTGTTTCATGAAAGCAAACAAACGTGGCTGTGACTTTACAAGAGAGACAGCATGGGAGATATAGCAGAGTTAGGGTGGATATGGGAAAAATAAAAATAAAAGTAGCATGTTATAGTTGATGGAGGGGACAGAGTTTAAAGTCGTAAACCACCATGTTTAAGCACTTCATAGAAAAAACAAAACCAGATAAATTGATACATACATACAAACATACATGTGTGTGTACAATGGCGGTAGCGAGCTCCATTGAATTCTATACCCCTTGTACAACAGTAATAGGATCTGCTTGAAATCAAAACCGAGAATGGCAACATATTAAAGAAGAAAAAATACCTTCTCTCCTTTGTTTTCCATCATTGTAATACCAATATTGGGTGGGGGCATAGGCCCGTCGTAACAAAAACTAATATTCAGTAGATTTGAGCACTCATCTTCTGTTTAGTTAAACAAGATGCAGTCAAGCAGAAGTTGTATGGAAGAGTGAGCAACAACAAAGAAACACCACTCTTGCTGTTCACTAATCCAGTGAGACAGCACAGAAAAATGTTTTCTGGTTCTCCGCATTATACCAAATTAGTTGTGGTTTGATGAATAATACACGTCAAATGCGCTGAGCCTTCAAGACTCGAACAAAGCAAGTGTTCAAACCTATCCTAATTGCATGAATCAATTTGAAATAGTATAGGCAGCTGCAAAACAAAACGACATGGGATTGAAAGATGAACGTACTTCTCTGCTCACTGATATTCGCATTCGCATTTAAGCTTCTCAATCTCTCCAGAATCTCATCAGTTATTTTATTCTTAACCTCTTTTGGCAATTCAATCACCGTTTCTTCTCTGTTAAACTCTTCCTTAAGTTCCTTCACCTTTCCAAAAACAGAAAACACTGAATTAAACCACCAACATCCAATGAAGGAATCCAGAGCTCATATTAATCACACAATAACTGAAAAACCTAAAAGGAAATGCTTACAATTTTAACAAGCTCTAAAGGTTCTTTCGCTCTTCGAATCCGAATTGATTCCTCCATTTTCCTAATCTGATCTGGTGTGTACTTTACAACTACAACATAATAATAATAATAATAATAATAATAATAAAGAAAAAGGAAAGCTCGAAAATCAAATAAACCGCTACAATAAAAAAAAAAAGGACCTAAAAAACTTGGAGAGTTAGTTACCTCTGTTAAAATCATTATTGGAGTAGAGATAAAGGGAAGCATATAGAGAGCGAAGAACATAAAGAGCAATAAAAATGTTAATAGAGCAAACAAAGAGAGTGGTTCTCTTGTACGAACATCCCCATTTCACTCCTCTCGCCATTTCCTCCTCCTCCTCCTCATCCCGCCATAATATCCAATTATTCCTCTTTCTTTTATTAGATCAACCGATAGATCGCTCTGCAACCAAGTCGTGTTTTTTTTATAAAAAAAAAATGCAGTAATGAGTTATTTTTGTGCTCTTTTTTTTTTAATAAAAAATAAAGACCGTTTTGGAGGGCGCCGATGAGTGGTGTGGATCGGGGTTTGATTGCAAGAAATTAATACAAGTGACTATTGTTTTCTTTCTTTTGATTTTAATGACTGGTTAAGAGTTAGCTTTATAAATGAACTTTGTTTTGCTGACTCTGGAGCCTGGGCTAACGTGCGCCCTTGTGGTTAGGTTAGCGGCTAAAAGATAGGAGGATGCATTTGTGTTGATCAATGCGTGCTGTCGCTGTTTAAAATTTAAATATTCTTATCATATGATTGATTGATGGATGGATTTATGAATTTGGTGTATTTCGAGGGATAGCAATTGGTATTATATAACAACTAAATATTTACATATAATTACAAATACTTACATTTCTAATTTTAAAAATAATATTGTCACCATAAGTACTTCGTTTCTTGAAAGCAGTTTGAAAACAATTGTCTGAACAGCTAAATAATAGCTTGGAAGGATATTGTTAGAGCACTTGTTCTAATTTACAAAAGAAAAGAAAAGAAAACTTTATTATTTTTTATTTATGAAATAAAAAGTCATGTATTAATTGTTTTTATTATCCATTAGACAACATCCTAAAATAACACCCAAAACACAATTAAGCATAGATGTATTAAAAATTTTAGCTCTTGTTCATATAAATAGTGATGTTGTTATTTAATTATTAAAACTATGATATTATATTAAATAAAATATTTTCAATGGTTTTATTTTACTATGTTGAAATACAATTCACAAAGGATCAATTATAGATTTAGTATGAATCTAGTTAATTGATGATATATACGACTCGAATTCAAGCATAGAGAGAGGAAAGTGAACTTCTTAACTATTGTGCCAAGAGATTGTAGGCATTTTCTTTCTGCACTGATCTTGCTATGTACCATTATCGATAGCAGATGTTCTTGAAGGACAAAAAGGAAAAGTACAAAAAATAAGAAGAAAATATCAACATGAACGTTGTCTGTCTCCAGATTTCACATTTCAAGCATTAAACAAATAAATCAAACCTCTTGTTTAAAATTCTTCAATATCTTATTTTTCACTAATTTTAAAAATAAAAAAAATACTAATATAAACTTTTTTTATATAAAAAAAACCATTTCACATAAATATTATTTATTTTGATGATCTAAATTGATATTAATGATGTATATTTTTTTTTACCGCTGAAATCTAATAATTTTTTTTCTCTTTCAACTAGAAATTAAAAATTAACCAAATAAATTTTTATAACAAAATTAAATTAAAAAATATTAAGATACTGAAATTATATATAATTTTTGTAATTCTTAAAGTTTAAAAATAAAAAATTTATGACATGTTATTTATATTTGGTTTTCTTTTCATTTTAATTTTTTTTTTAATTTTATATTTTTCTAAAAAATCAAAATCATCTTATTTTTAACTAGAACTAAATCATTAAAAAAATAAAATTTAAAAATCAAAATATAAAATTTTACGCACTCTATAATAATATATTATAGAATGAACGGTAAATTAATGTAAAACACACGTTTTGTATAGTAATACTTGATGATTACATTTGCTTTTATTTCTTTAGATTGGATCTTAGTTATCTTTAATTTTTTGGTGCCCCATAAGTTAATCAGCAAGGCACGCTAATCATCGAAGTCCATTGATAGAGAACTGAAAGCTGTTTTCGAAGGGGACATGAAGGAAATGTTGGGATTTGGAGGTAGATATTATTGGGGGAGAAGGGAAATGGAAAGAGAAGGGATAGTGGTGGTTTTTGCTTGGATGTCTAGTCAAGAAAGACATGTGAAAAGCTATGTTGACCTTTATGGGTCTCTTGGTTGGAATTCCCTTGTCTGTCACTCTCAATTTCTCAATATGTAAGTTCGGTTTTTTCCTCTGAATTGGCTGTTTTTCGGTTGTTTAGTGATATTGGTTTCTGGGTTTGACCGGGTTTATAAGAATTCGATGTTTTGTTTTTGTTGAATTTTGGTTTCTGGGTTTGACTGGGTTGGTGCTCATATGTTTTTGGATGATGCTGAACTGTAGTTTTTGTTGAATTTTGTTACTTTATATAGTGAAGCATAAGGTTAAAATGGAACCTTAGCTAGATAGGTGGAGCTGGATCTTCTGGTTCCCTTTAATGGTCCTAATATTTCTGATAACGGATGATAGCTTTATCTGAAAGTGCTAAATGGGATCTGGTAGTTGAGACAAATCAAGATATAAGCCTGTTTGTTTTACATGCTAGGATTGAATATGTTCTTTTTCATAAGAATTGAATTCAGTGTGTATTGAACATGAGAAGATGATGGGAGTAATTTAGAAGTGCAGGCTTAGGCAACCAGGCTAAAAGAATTTTCTTATTGTGCTGATCACTCTATGGTATTATCTACTCTTGCTTTAACAGGGAATCATGTACATTTCTTGCATTTACTTGCTAGTTTCATGACTCTGACATTAGTGACTATGTTTTATTAGTGGGTTTGACTTCTGCATGCTCTCTTTAAAGTTGTGTTTTCCTATATGAATGACATGTAACATCTGAGATAATATTCCATGATCAAAAAAATGTTTACGGCAGTAAAGCTTTGTATTCATTCCTACACGTGCACAATCAGTTATAATTTTAAACCTGGGGTGTAATGTCTATGATAATCTGTTCAGGTTCTTTCCTGAGAAGGCTGAAACTTTAGCATTTGACATCCTCAATGAACTTCTTGAGGTCAGTGCTATTCTACGTCAAATCCTCTGATGCATTCAATTCATTTTGCTGGTTATATTCTATGTGGCTACATTCTGGTGCCACTTCACCTGCCTCAACAGTTTTAAACGAGATCTAGTGTTTCCTTTGTACTTCACAAATCTGCTTTGCTTGAAACATGACACTCTCCCTGAGGAATAAGCCGCTGATTTTGTACTGCTCTAACTTGAAATCTGTCGAGTTTAACTGTTGGTTATCTTGTAATTTGCTTGCATCATTTTTAAATATTGCAGGAGCTAAAGATAAGGCCATACCCTATAGTCTTTGTGCCCTTTTCTGATGGTCCCAAAGCTTGCTTGTACAAGGTTCTCCAGGTAACTACCTCATGTGCCCCTGGGTAATTATCAATGATGGATTTTAACCCCTCTTTGAGTAAGAAGCAACCCCAGTTTCTTTGGATGAGTGAACACATTGTATTTTCCCATTGCAGATCATTGAGGGAAAGTGTGAAGTGCAACTGAATCCGGTATGTCAGTCTTTAGCATGAGTTTGACTTCCTCTTTGTATATGTGGTGAAAGCCATATGTTCTTATATTTTCCATTACTCAGTTTATGCATTTGACGCCCATTTCTGTTTCTGTTTTGTTTAATTCCTTTTTTTCCCGTCTATCTATAGGATGACTGTCAGCTGGTCAGAGACTGTATTTCAGGCCATATATATGATTCTAGTCCAGTGGATTTTACGAGTGATCTGGGGAGACGATTTGTTGTTCACCCATCTGTTCTTAAAATGTCTCGTCCGCCAAGAATACTATCCTGGATGGCAAATGGAATTAGTAGCAGTCTTGATGCTCTCTTCCTGAACAGATTTGAATCACAGCGTGCTGAGTATTGGCAGACTCTGTACTCCTCTGTTGTAAGTACAAAATAGCGTATTTCTATAAATTATGTTGCGCTGCTGCTTCTTTTTTTGGCATCTATTTAATTTAGTGTCACTTTATTGCAGAGCATGGGAGGGCCATATCTAATTTTGTGCTCAGAGAATGATGATCTTGCTCCGTATCAAGTCATTTGCAATTTTGCTCAAAGACTAAAAGAACTGGGTGGTGATGTAAAGCTTGTGAAAATGAATGGCTCACCTCATGTAGGTCTGTTTCTAACTACAGTTAAATGTTCAACCAAGACATACTACAAGCCATGTTGTTTGCAAAAACCTATTTTGGTGGGTTGCTTTGAATATCACTTGTATAATAAAACCAAATGGAGTTGTTTGATTTTTTTTATTTCTGGTTTGAGGTACCCATGCATTAGGATGCAAAATTTAGTTCAAGCTTTTGTAGCTTGGTGCTTTGAGTGATGCCACCGGTATCTTTTTCACTTGTGGTTTAATTCTTGAAAATCCCTTCGATTCCCATTACAGTCAATGTTGTGATGGCCATGCTCCTTTTTCTACTACACAATCAACATATTATTTTGAGACAGCAAATGGATATTCTTTAATTGCAACAAGTGCTGTCTTTTCACATAATTGCCTTTTTAGAGTTCTTAGATTGTCTCTATGCTTCTCCTCTCCTTTGTACTAACATATTCAAGTTCTCTCTGTATGAATTGTTGTAGGTCATTATCGACTTTATCCTGTTGACTACAAGGCTTCTGTCACTGAGCTCCTCTGTAAGGCAGCTGCAATTTTTTCCCAGAGAATTCAACGACTTGAAGGAGAAAAGATGGGTTTCGAAGGGACACATGATCAGATCTCTGAGCCAATTAGTGACCTGAGGAAAGCAACTGTTAATCCACAACATAGTTTTCGTGGAGTTACTTTTGCACCAAGTGATCATTTCTTTATGCCAAGCTCAGTTGAGTATTACGAGGGTAGAGATGTTGAGTCCTTGCAAGATGAACACAAGGAAAGTTTGGTTCAGTTGCGAAGCCCTCCAACTATCAATCCACATGGAGTTCTTAGTCAAATCCTTTTCGATGTGTGTGTTCCCAAGAATGTTGAAGGTTGGGATTTAAGGTCATCAGCTTCCTTGAACAGACACCCACTTAATCCCTCGCGAAGGCATGCTCCATTTAATCCAATGAAATGTATACGCCGTTCAAGACTGTAACAGTAGTTATCACTGACATCCTAGAGGCAAGATCGTTCGTGTGAGTATGCGAGATTCAAATTTGGTGTGAAGCCTTGGCTTTGAGGTTTCCAAAGAGGCAACACTTCCTTCATCCTAAGAGAATAAACGCGAGAGCCAAGGGGTGTAAGCTTGGAAGTATAGCATCTGTATAATTTCCCTGTCACCTGACTAAGTGTACAGTAATTTCGAAAAGAATGAAGAAGAGATTGAATTTGCTGAAGTAATTCTCATTGATACTGAACCATGTACTTATACAGGGAGTCCGCAATTGATTCCTACAAGTCAGGAATCAGTTGCTGCATTGTAGCTTATTAAAGTTAATAAATACAGATCTGCTATTCTATATATGTCTGCTATTCTATACATTGAAGGTTTGATTTCCTAACAAATTTTACTTGCAACACTTCAATTTAATACGAAGTTCGTTAGTTACAGCTCGGTCCACCTACTCATGCCACATAGTCATTCCATGTCAGCGAAAAGATTTTCTTCCTTCTCTTTTCATCCTTCTTGTAATGAAAAATCCTTAAAAATCACAGTCCACCTCCATCCCTCCCTCTCTGTCTACAAAACAGTCAGCCTCCATCTCCTCCCTCTCTATGCTGAACACAAAAAATAAGAGACGCCCAGAAAAATCACAGCCCACACAGCACCACCCTCCTCCCTCTCCAAGACTGCTGGGAATTTTAAAGGAAAACCTGCAAATCTATGAGTGGTATTTCTCCTGAAAATCCAAACCAAAACTCCAAAATCTAAGATTGCTGGAAATTTTAAGGGAAAATCTGGAGACCGAGTTTCAAGGAACAAATTTATGTCTTCAATTTGTAGTGAAGCACTTTTTCTAGCTATCTCCATCTTGTAATTTGCTTGACAATTGACACTACCACATTCTTCGTTTTCAATGAAATTCAAGAATCCTGCGTTGGTTACAATGCTTTGCAGAAACAAGTTGTTTTCAAGTATAAAACAAATTGTACTATCTACAGGTTGATGCAGGTCTTAGTGAACAAGTGTTATAATTTCTTGTTTGTCATTTGATTTTCTTTTCTCTTGAGAAAATTGATACTTGGTTTTTCTTCTTAAAAAGAAAGAACAGGAGCTTCAATCTAAATAAACATAAAATCACAAGGAGCATGGTCAAGGGATCTCTATCCTAATTACATCCTGATATATAAATCAATAATAATAATAATAATAATAATAATAATAAAGAAACTCTAAACCACTGGGAGGGGGCATTGTGGATGAGTTCGCTGTTTTTTTCCATTTTGCCCCTCTCAATACAAAAATAAATGCTATCTATAAGGGTATATCATCTTTTCATAGGGACACATTTGTATTTCAAACATTCAATAGGGGCACAAAGTTTTTTGCATTTTATTTGAACAATAGTTATCAAAATAACCTTTTAGGCAAAATAAATAAATAAATAACAATACCAAATGGGATAGATCAAGACCAGCAATACCCAGGTT
>Ga0307515_10020905_pt1 | contig 11635 bp, 12 predicted proteins | sample 17_EM_MG_FD_194513 | JGI IMG/M metagenome (GOLD analysis project Ga0307515, IMG submission 194513) | Populus trichocarpa ectomycorrhiza microbial communities from riparian zone in the Pacific Northwest, United States - 17_EM | ecosystem: Host-associated > Plants > Roots > Unclassified | place... | reverse complement strand
GCGCCGTTTCACGGCCCGAGTACAACCCCGGTACTAGGGCCGCAAAACGTCTGGCCAGAAGAAGAACGAACTCCGTCTCGCACCCATAAGACCCACAGGACAAGCCCTAGAACATCGAGCCCGTGACGGGCTGGCCGGTGTGCGCCGAGACCAGCGGCCGTGCGCCCAGCGGCTTCGACAGGGTGATCGTCACCGGTTCCAGCTTGAGCTGGTCGGTGCACATCTCGCCGGTGGTCGTCTTGCTGCCGGCGACCACGACGGCGCTGTCGGTCTCCAGGAACAGCGGCTTGATGTCGACGTCGCAGGCGCCGACGCCGAGCCGGTAGGTGACCGTGACGCCGTCGACGGTCACGAGGTCCTGCACGGCGACGAGCCCTTTCAGGTCGCCCGCCTCGGGGACGTCGACCTGCGGGACCGCGTCGATGTCGCCGGGCGACACCGCGACCCGCGCGATCGGCTGGGTCAGTCCCTCAAGGCTGAACAGCCAGGCCGGGACCTCGGCGGTGCCGCGGCTGGTCTGGAGCGGGACGGTGCCGAGCTCGGCACCGGTGACCCGCAGCTTGGAGCAGGGGACCTTGTGCGAGGTGCTGTCGTCGGGTCCGCCGCTGCTGCCGGGGTCGGGGTCGCTCGGGCTCGTCGAGCAGTCGGCGGGATCGGCGGGCGCGAGGTCGTTCCACGCCGTCTTGGCGTCGACGAGGCCGACGTTCATCGGTGTGCCGTCGGGGAAGGCGATCTCGCCCTTGTCCCCGGTGTTCTTCGGCAGGTCGATCTCAAGGACGAGGAAACCCGCGTTGAGCGCGGTCTGGGTCGCCTCGTCGAACGGCTGCCCGTCGGCTCCCGCGGTCGGTTTGACGGTGAGCCCGCCCAGCGGCACGAAGCCGGTGCTCCACACCCCCGTCGGGGGGAGGGTGCGCCAGACGTCGGCGACCTGCGCGGCCCGGGGTGCGAAGGCGTCGTCGGACGCGGGATCGCCGGCGTCGCCCGACCCGTCTCCTCCTTGGCCACAGGCCGCGAGCGTCACCGCGGCGACGAGCGTGACGGTGAGTATTCCGGTTCTGGTTCGCATGGTGCTGTGACGTACGAGGTGGGGTCGCGGGTTCCAGTTCACCGAACGGCGGCGACCGGCGCCGGGGCGGACCGACAATGGTCGGCAGACGAGAGGAGAGACCGGTGGCGAACGGAATCCGGGTACGGCGGGTCTACGACGAGCCCGACCCCGACGACGGCCTGCGCGTCCTGGTCGACCGCCTCTGGCCTCGCGGACTGTCGAAGGAACGCGCACACGTCGACCGGTGGCCCAAGGAACTCACACCCAGCAGCGACCTGCGCAAGTGGTACCACGAGGCGCCCGCCGAACGGCACGGCGAGTTCGTCGGCCGCTACCGGGCCGAACTCGACGCCGACGCCCTCGCCGAGCCCCTGCGGGAGCTGCGCGAGGAGGCGTCGAAGGGGCAGGTCACGCTCCTGACGGCTGTCAAGGACATCGAGGTCAGCCACGTGCCGGTCCTCCTCGCCCGGCTCACCGAAGGCGACGGATGACGACCTCCCCCGCGCGGGGGAGACGATGCCGCCCGGGCGGGATGCCCGGCACCCCGCGCTGTGCCACGATCGGGCCATGATCCTCCGACCGCTGCGCAGCCCGACGACCTACCGCGCCTGGGCCTGGCTGATCGTCGGCGGTGCCCTGCTGATGCCGTACATGATGGCCGGGCAGGTCCTCACGGCCGCGTGGCGGAACACGGGACCGGGCATGGGTTTCCTCTCCCTCGACCTGTGGGTGTTCGCCGGAGCCCTGCCCGTCGTCGCGCTGACCGGCCTGATCCTTCCGGTGCGCGCCATGGAGACCACCGCGGCCCGCGCGCTGCTCGGCGTCGAGGGCCGCGTGCTCACCTCCGCCCGCCCCCGGCTGGCACTGTGGTTCACCCTGCACCTCGGCGCAGGCGGCCTCGCCAGCGGCGCGACCCTCGCACTCGTGCCCTACGCGGTCCTGGTCGCCATCTCCCCATGGGTCGCCCGGTTCGGCGACCTCGGCGTCGTCACCGGCACGCTCGCCGCGACCGGCTGGGCCGCGCCCTTCCTCGCCGTCGCCATGCTCGCCGCGCTCGTCTACACCATCGCGACCCTCGCCGAACTCCTGCGACGAGCCGGAACACGCCTCCTCGCACCGACGCCCGCCGAACGCCTCGCCGCGGCCGAGGCCGCCGCCCACCGCCTCACCGAACAGAACCGCCTCGCCCGCGAACTCCACGACTCGATCGGGCACGCCCTGTCGATCGTCACCGTCCAGGCCTCCGCGGCCGTCCGGGTCATCGAGACCGACCCCGAGTTCGCCCGCAAGGCCATGACCACCGTCGAGCAGACCGCGCGGACCGCGCTCGCCGACCTCGACCACGTCCTCGGCGTGCTGCGCGCCGACGGCCGCGACGCCTCCTCGACAGCGCCTCGCGTCGGCCTCGCCGACATTCCCGAACTGGTCGCCGCCAGCGGCCTCGACGTCGAGTACACGGTGGACGGAGACCTCGCGGCCGTGCCCGTCGTGGTCTCCCGCGAGGCCTACCGCATCGCCCAGGAGGGACTCACCAACGCAGCCCGGCACGGCGACGGCGGACCCGTGGCCCTCGACGTGCGCGTCACCCCGGAGGCCCTCCAGCTGGTCGTGCGCAACAGATCCGGCGAACGCGGCAGCCGCCCCGGCGGCGGCCGCGGCCTCACCGGGATCCGCGAGCGCGCCGAGACCCTCGGCGGTTCCGTCGCGTCCGGACCCGCGGGGGAGTGGTGGGAGTTGGCGGTACGCCTGCCCTCGCGGTGATCACGGCGGCTATCGTCGGCGGGTGACCGTACGCGTGCTGCTCGCCGACGACGAGGAACTCATCCGGACAGGGCTGAGGGTGATCATCGACGCCGAACCCGACCTCCAGGTCGTCGGCGAGGCCGCGGACGGTGTCGACGCGATGGAGATGGTCCGCCGCCTCAAGCCCGACGTGGTCCTGATGGACGTGCGCATGCCGACCGTCGACGGCCTGGAGGCCACCGAGCGGATCGTGTCCACGGTGGCCGAGCCGCCCAAGATCCTCGTCGTGACGACCTTCGACAACGACGACTACGTCTACCAGGCCCTGCGCGCGGGCGCCGACGGATTCCTGCTCAAGCGCGCCCGGTCCGAGCGTCTGCTGGAGGCGATCCGCGTCGTCGTCCGCGGCGACAGCCTGCTGTTCCCGGCCGCCATCCGCGACCTCGCCACCCGCCACCGCGGCCGCCCTTCGGCGCTGAAGCGGGCCGGGCTCACCGAGCGCGAGGAGCAGGTCCTGCGCCTGATGGCGACCGGCAAGACCAACTCCGAGATCGCCGCCGAGCTCTACGTCAGCGCCGAGACGGTCAAGACGCACGTGGGCAACGTCCTGGCGAAGCTGCGGGTGCGCGACCGCACGCAGGCCGTCATCGCCGCGTACGAGTCCGGCTTCGTCTAGGAACCGAGACCGGCGAGCAGCTCCCGCGCCTGGGCGCCGAACTTCCGGTCACCCGTCCCGATCGCCCGCCGCAGGAACGTCCGCGCCTTCGCGCGTTCCCCGTCGGCGGCGGCGAACTCGCCGATCCGGAAGCAGCCTTCCGCGACCAGCTCCGGATCCTTGGTCGCCTTGAGCATCCTCTGGTACCACTTCACGGCAGACTCGCGCTCGCCGAGCAGGTAGTACAGCTCCCCGAGGTGCCCGGTGGCCAGCGGCCGGTGGACGTCGTCCGTGGTGAACGCCCGCTGGTACCACGTGAGCGCCTCGGGCACGTTCCGGCGCTTCTTCGCGAGGCCGCCGAGCAGCATGGCCGCGTAGCCGATCGGGTGCGCGTCTTTTCCCGCCACCTCGACCGCCGCGCGCAGGGACGGCTCGGCGGCCTCCTCGTCGCCGAGATCGTGGAGGCACCAGCCAATGCCGAGGGTCGCCCACGCCACCGACTTCGGGGCGTCCAGTTCGACCGCCCGCCGGTACAGCTCCAGTGCCTCCTCGGTGCCCGCCCGTTCGTGGCGGTTGCGCAGCAGGTCGGCGAGATGGACCGCGGTCCTGGCGATCTGCGCGCGGTTCTTCTTGTTCGCGAGGTCGCGTCCGCTCGCGATGCCGTGGGCCGTCCGCGCGGCCTCCAGGGCGCCGTCGGGGTCTCCGAGCCGGTCTCTCAGCAGGATGGAGAGGTCGAAAGAGGCGTGCAGCGCGTTGGTGGCGCCGCCCAGCCGGATGGACAGTCGCAGCGCCTCCGCTGCGGCGTGCGGGTCGGTGTGCACGAGGGCCTTGGCCCGGTCGCGGTGGAGGCGGGCCAGCTCGGCCGGCTCGGTCTCCCGTTCGGCGATCAGATCCAGGAGGAACAGCGCGTCGCCCGGGTCGGCCTCGGCGGCGAGTTCGCGCAGTTCGTCGGTCGTCGGCTCGGGCTCCTCGGGCCGCCCGGGGCCGTAGACCCGGAAGTGGCCGCCGTAGCCCTGCGAACCGGTGACGACCGAGGCCACCAGGGTCTCGCCGTCGGGAGACCAGGCGAAGGCCCGGAAGATCTCGCCTTCGGTGTGGCCGCGGCTGAGGAGCTCGCCGTCCTCGACGCGCCAGAGGCTGAACTCGGCGTCGTCGGCGGCGACCAGGTACTCACCGCCGGGTCGGAAGGCGTGGTCGTGGGAGCCGCTCAGCGAGTCGAGCAGCTTCCGGCCTTCTCGGGTCCGCAGCAGCGGCGGGGTCGTCGGCCGCTGAGGGGCGCCGTCGACCTCGGTGCCGGTGTCGACGTCGAAGGCCCGGCCCGGAGCCGTGTCGGGCACGCCCTCGATCGTGCGCCCGGCGATCCGGTGGGTGCCGGGAATCCACCGGATGTCCTGCCCCCACAGTGGACTCTCGCGCAACCGCAGCTGCTCGCTCCAGTCCTCCGTGCGGAACACGACGAGCTCGCAGGCCTGGTTGGTGACGGCGAGGAATACGCCGTCGTCGGAGAAGGCCACGTCGCTCGGGGTGCCGTCGTCGTCCTGCTCACCGCCGAAGGGATCCAGAACGAGCGCGGGCGAGCCCAGGTGGACGACCGCGTCCTCCGTCTCGATCACCTCGTCCGACGGGACCGCGTACGAGGTCGTCCCCCAGCCCTGCCCGGGTTTCAGCGCGGAGAGGTGGCGCGGGTCGGTGACGTGGACGTCGAAGTCGGCCTGGACGAGCAGGTGCGTGTCCGTCCAGCGGCCGTTGCGCTCGTAGTAGAAGTCCTTCAGCAGCGGCCAGTTCCCGGCCGGCACCGGGTGGTTGCGGGTCGAGATCCGCTCGATCCGGCGGACGAAGCGGTGGGTGTTCGCCGAGAGCCAGCCCTCGTCGCAGATCTGCTCGGTCGTGACCATCCACAAGGGATCGAGCCAGGTCAGGGGTGCGCCTTCGGCCGCCCGCCAGAGCTCGCACACGAAGAAGCTCGCGTCGTCGGGCAGCCCGGCGTGGGTCCGCCGGCCGGTCTCGTAGTAGACGACGTAGACGCGGAACCGGACGCGTGACTCCTCCGGCGCGACTTCGAGCACGTGGACGCCGTACAGATCAGTGGACATCGGACCTTCCGGGGTCGAGGGGCGTGCTTGAGATGATCACACCCGGGTCCGACATCTCATGACGCGGTGGCCGTCGTCCGCCATTCCTGGTCCTTGGCGCCGGTGCAGTCGCGGGCCTTCACCCGGTCGCCGTCCCCGGCGGTGAGGCAGAAGTCGGCCGTCCCGCCCACCGAGGCGAGCGTCCACACGTCCCAGCCGTCCTCGGTGCGCAGCCACGTCGCCGTCCACTTGTCGGGCCTCGTGCAGTCGCCCGCGACGATCGCGCGCCCGGCGGCGTCGGGGTCGAGGCGGGCGCACTTCCCGCCTTCGTCGGCGAAGGTGTAGACGCCCTCGGAACCCTCGAAGGTGAAGTCCTGGTACAGCTCCCGGTCGCATTCGAGGGTGCTGAAACCGGCCGAGCCGATGTCCAGGCAGCGCTCGTTCCCGGTGTTCATGATCTGCGTCGGTTCGGCCGTCACGTCGTGCACGACGACCGGTGACGAGCCCGCGGTGTCGTCGGGAGCGTCGCCGCCCCTCCCGTTGCCGCCGTGCCGCTGCACGGCCCAGACCGCCGCTCCGGCGAGCGCGACGACCAGCAGGATCGACACGATGAGCACCGGCGTCCGGCGACTGCGCAGGACCGGCTGCTCCACCGGCGGCGTGGCCGGCAGTGGCACCGTCTCCTTCTCGGGGGGAGGCGCCGCCGGCATCGCCTCGGTCGCGGGTGCGGCCAGTACCGCCCGGCACGCGCGGGCGAAGGCGCCGGCGCTCGGGGGCCGATGCGCCGGGTGCTTGGCGATGGCCTGCCCGACCAGCGAGGCCACGTCGGCGGGCACGCCCCTGGGCAGCGGCGGGGGTTCGCGGTGCAGGTGGCCGGTCAGGATCGCGGCCGGGTTCGAGGCCTCGAAGGGCGTGCGGCCGGTGAGGCACTCGTAGGCGACGATCCCGAGCGAGTACACGTCGGACAGTCCGGTCAGGGTCTCGTCGCGCAGCTGCTCGGGCGACGCGTACGACGGTGTGCCCATGACCAGGCCAGTCGCGGTCAGGCCGGGATCCCCGTGCCCGTGGGCGATCCCGAAGTCGATGACGGTCGCCTCGCCGTTCTCGCCGAGGATGATGTTGCCCGGTTTGATGTCGCGGTGCACGATCCCCGCGCGGTGGGCGCTGTCGAGCGAGGCCGCGACCTGCGCGATGATCCGCATGGTCTGCGTGGGGGAGATGTGGCCGTGCCGGTCGAGGATCTCGGCGAGCGTCGTGCCGGGGACGTGCTCCATGACCAGGTAGGCGGTGATCTCCCCGTACGCGTCGACCTCCTCGCGAGCGTCGTGCAGGGCCACGATCCCGGGGGCTCGCAGCCCGGCGACGGTCCGCGCCTCGGCGGTGAAGCGGTGGCGGAAGCGCGTGTCGCGTGCGAGCGCCGGATGGAGGATCTTGACCGCGACCGTCCGGTGGAGCACGACGTCGGCGGCCCGCCACACGTCGCCCATGCCGCCGGTGCCGATGCGCTCGTCGAGTCGGTACCTGTCGGCGAGCAGCCGTCCTGGAGTCATGCGCGCGCTTTCGGTGGGGAGGGGCGAAAAGGCGCTCGATTGTCTCATGTGCCCGCTCGTGTGCCGGTCGGGCGCCGTCGCCGGACGCTGTGGCCCGGCGACGGCGGATGTGTTGCGGCTCAGGCGGTCTGGAGCGCCGCCTCCGGTGTGGAGGCGGCCCGGTGGGCCATCCACGCGACCCCGGCGGCGGCCACGGCGAGGCCGCCTAGGTAGACGGCGACGGGCACCGCGCTGCGCAGGGACCCGGGAACCATGCCGACGGCGTAGAGGACGACCGCGCCCGTCGGGAGCGTCCGCGAGCGCAGCGCTCCGGCGGCGAAGGTGAGGACGCCGGCGATCAGGACGACCGCCGTGACCAGGAACGCGCGGCCGGTGCCGCCGTCGAGGAGCCCGGCGCGGGTGTCCTCGCCGAGCCCGGGGAAGACGAAGTGGAGGGTGTACTCGATGGCGAAGGCACCGGCAAGTCCGGCGGCGTTGAGGACGTAGCCGACGAGGCCGAGCGCGCCCGCTGTCGGCCGGACGATCCGGTACAGGCCCGTGATCGCGAAGAGCCCGGCCAGGACGGCGAAAGGCGCGACGGCGTGGGTGAGGCCGTTCTCCGGCAGGACGCCGGCGCGGCGGAGGACGTTGAAGAGGAGCAGGAACGCGCAGGCGTACCCGGCGTAGGCGGTGAGGCGGTTGAGGGGCATGGACGAACTCCTTCCGAGGGATAACAAGCGTTATTCTCGCTGTTATCGGCAGCTAGAGTGATCACGTGGGAGAAGACGTAAGCGGTCCGAAAGAACTCGACGCCCAGTCCCGCGTGTTCCTCGACGCGGGCGTGAAGGTTCTGCGCGCCGACGGCGCCGTCCGGCTCACGCTCCGCCGCGTCGCCGAGGCCGCCGGAACGTCCACGATGGGCATCTACACGTGTTTCGGCGGACGGACGGGGCTGCTGGAGGCGATCTACCGGCACGGCTTCGGGATCCTGCGCGCGGTCCTCGCGCGATCCCTCGCGGGAGTCGAGGATCCGCTCGCGCGGATCGAGGCCGTCGCCTACGGGTACCGCGAGTTCGCCCTGGAGGACCCGGCCCTGTTCGCGTTGATGTTCGAGCGGCCCCTGGCCGACTTCGACCCTTCGCCTGGGCTGCGCGCCGAGGCGCTCGCCGCGACGTTCGGGCTGCTGGAGGAGCCGACCGCCGCGGCGATCACGTCGGGCGTGCTGCGCGACGGGGACGCCCAGCGCACGGCGTATCTGCTGTGGACGGTCATGCACGGGATCGTGAGCATCGAGCTGACGCACGCGTTGCGGAGCCCGCTGCCGGGGTGGTTCCTGGACTCGCGCGAGGTGGGGCGCGGGGTACTGGGGGAGGGGCTCGCGGCGGTGCTGGCGGGGTTGCGGGGGTAGGGCACAGGGTGTGCCCGCGCGGATGCCTGCATGGACCCGCACGCGAAGGGATTCGCGGGAAACCTTGGGAGAACCGGCTCCCGACCGGCACCGGGACCTCGCGAAGGAGAGACCCGTGAGCATGCCGGAATCCGAGCGAGAAGCCGAGATCGCACCCGAAGACGTCGTCTACGAGTCGAAGTCGGCCCGTCGGAGGGCGGCATGGCGGGCGCTCGGGTTGAAGCGGCTGACCGTACTCGTGATCGCGGCGGCGGTGCTCGTGTACACCGTTGTCATGGTGGCCGTCCGACTCTGGCCGGACAGCGCGGAGACAGCGGCCATCCGCTCTTGCGAGCTGGCGGTGGTCAGACAGCTGGAGGCGCCGGCGACCGCCGAATTCGGAGACGCCACGGCCGATGCGCAGGAGGGCGGCGGCTATCTCATCACCGGTCAGGTCGACGTGGAGAACGGCTTCGGCGGCCTGATCCGCGACAACAATGTCTGTGCGGCGGTCCCGGTCGGTGACAGCTGGTTTGCGCTCGCCGTCCTCATGTGACCGCCCCAGGCCTCAGCAGCGGCGGATGCAGCGCCCCCGCCCCTCCCGACCGGTACAGCGCCGCCGGTTTCCCCCGTCCGGCGGTCCGGCGCGGCGGTCCGTCGGCGGGCTCGACGAACCCCGGCGCGGCCAGGACCTTGCGCCGGAAGTTGGGCCGGTCGAGCGTCGTCCCCCACACCGTCTCGTACACCTGCTGCAACTCTCCCAGCGTGAACTTCGGCGGGCAGAACGCCGTCGCCAGCCCCGTGTACTCGAACTTCGCCCGAACCCGATCCCGGGCGTCGCGCAGGATCCGGTCGTGGTCGAAGGCCAGCGGACCGGCCTGCTCGTACCGCAACCACCTCGCCTGGGCCGCGTCGCTTCCGGCTTGCGGCTCGGGCAGGTCCGGTACCAGCGCGGCGAACGCGACGGACACGACCCGCATGCGCGGGTCGCGGCCGGGATCGCTGTAGGTCCGCAGCTGCTCCAGGTGCAGGGCGTCCACGACGTCCTCCGGCAGCCCGGTCTCTTCGGCGAGCTCGCGCCGGGCGGCGGTCTCTGCGGACTCGCTCGGCAGCACGAACCCGCCGGGCAGCGCCCATCTGCCCGCGTAAGGGTCGAGCGCGCGTTCGACGAGCAGGACCTGCAACGCGTCGGCGCGGACGGTGAACACGGCCAGATCGACCGTGACGGCGAAAGGTTCGAAGGCGTGCTTGTCGTATCCGGTCGGTACGTTCGTCATCGGCGCTCCGGCAAGGGGTCGGTGAAGTGCCATCCTTCGGCCAGGAGCGCGTCGACCGCCTTCACCGCCGCGGTGAGGCGCTCCTCGTGCGGTCCTGTCAGTGTGCAAAACCGTCGGCCCGTGCGGGCCAGTTCGGCGCGGAAGCGTCCGGTCATCCACGGCCGCAGGTGCTCGCCGTCGCGGAGGCCGTCGTCTTCGAAAGGGACGCCGGCGTGGTCGGTGAGCAGCCAGAGATCATGCCCGACCTGCCCCGCGACCGCCTCGACCTCGGTGTTCCGGCCGCCGACGTAGCGCTCGTGCCAGATCCCGGTGGCGAAGGAGTCGGTGTCGCAGAACAGGACCGGCGAGCCGGTCCGCGCGGCGGCCTCCTCGTCGGCGTTCTGCCGCGCGGCGATCAGCGGGAACTCGTCGGAGGTGAAGACGACGTCGGACCAGTCGGCGCGCGGCTCGGCCTCGCGTAGCGCGGCCAGCTTCTCCTCGCTGAAGCGACGGCCGTACTCGGAAACCCAGCGCGTCGACGCCCACACGCCGCCACGCGCGCGGTAGTGCTCGGCGAGTGCGCGGGCCATCGTCGTCGTGCCGGTCGACTCGGCGCCCAGCACGACGACCCGCCGTGTCAGCGCCGCTCGCACTGGCCCTGACAGGAAGTCCCAGTGCGCCACGGGATCGGCGCGGACGGCCGTTCCCGACACCGGGTGCGAGCCCCGTTCCGGGTCGACCGCGACGTGCGCGGCGTTGAAGCGGCGGGCGAGCTCCTCGCCGTAGGACTCCGAGGTGAAGACCACGTCGACCGGTTCGGGCACCGCCGAGCGGAAGACCGCCATGTGCGCGTCCCAGATGACGGGGTCGGCGAGGTCCATGGGCACGTCGTCGATGGCGCCGACGACGCGCGCCTCCGGGTGCACCTCGCGCATCCAGGTGAGCCGGTCGGCGAGGGGCACCGACTCCACGCTCGACGAGCACACGAGCACCGTCAGGCGCTCGCACGAGGCCAGCGCGGTCCGGACGAGGTGGTGGTGTCCGGCGTGCGGGGGATAGAACTTCCCGAGGACGAGGCCGTGCTTCACGCCGTCGCCACCTTCATCGCCCGCAGGTCGCGCCGCCAGCCGCGCAGGCCGACGACGCACAGCGCCATGAAGCCCACGTAGAGGATCGACGTGAGGTACAGGCCTTTGTAGGCGTAGAGCGGGATGTAGACGATGTCGGCGGCGATCCAGAGCCACCACGACTCGACGCGCTTGCGGCACTGGCCGTAGGTCGCCATCAGGGACAGGACGGTGGTGAGCGCGTCCCAGAACGGCACGGTGGAGTCGGTGGCGCGGGTGAGCAGGACGGTCAGACCGAGCAGCGCCACCGCGCCGGCCGCCGACAGCGCCAGCCATTCGACGCGTGTCGTGCGCCGGACGGGGAGGCGGTCGGCCGACGGGCCGCCGCCGCGTGCCCACGTCCACCAGCCGTATGCGGCGAGGGCGATGAAGACGAGTTGGAGTCCCGCGTCGGCGTAGAGGCCGGACTGCGTGAACAGCAGGATGAAGAAGAGGTTGTTGGCGATGCCGGTTGGCCAGTTCGCGATGTGCTGCCGAGCGACGAGCCACACGCACAGCGCCCCGGACCCGAATCCGAGAACCTCCGTCCAGCTCACGGGCGTGCCGAGCAGTGTGAAGAGGGGCGTCTGGAGCGCGTCGACGATGGGGGTCATGTCGAGATCCTTTCAATAGTCACTGTGACTATAAAAGGAAGATCGCTTGAGGGGCAAGGTGATTCGGGCGACTGTCGTCGGTCGGCGCCCGTGACCGTCCCGGCCCGCCAGGCCGCCGTCCGGCCGCTCGAACTCGCCTGGCCGCACCGCCGCGAGCGTCAAACGTCGTAGTCCCCGTTGATCGCGATCACGTCGCCGGAGAAGCCGTCGATGCGCAGGTCCTGC
>Ga0307515_10020903_pt1 | contig 11635 bp, 10 predicted proteins | sample 17_EM_MG_FD_194513 | JGI IMG/M metagenome (GOLD analysis project Ga0307515, IMG submission 194513) | Populus trichocarpa ectomycorrhiza microbial communities from riparian zone in the Pacific Northwest, United States - 17_EM | ecosystem: Host-associated > Plants > Roots > Unclassified | place... | reverse complement strand
AGAACTTAGGCAGAATTTAGTAGGTAACGCGCTTTAGCGCTATTATACTAAATCCTTAATATATTACGGGCGTAAATACGTCTAAATATCCCCGCTAGTACGGCTAAAGATATAGGCCATCTAGGCCTAAGGGGTAGGAAAGTAATTAGTATTAACTTTAAGCTTATCCTATAGTTAGAGCTTCTAGTTATTAAATATAGGGTTTATTTTATCTATAAGTAATAGGGGGTCCGCTACCTTTATAGACTATAATAGTGCTATATAGAGCTTAGTAGGTCCGCTAAGGCGCTAAAATAGGGCCTTAAGGACTATAGTAAGTCTCTAGGTGTTTAATAATTTATTACTAGATATAGAAGTAGGGGTATCTCTAGCTTTAAGTAGCTCTTATATTTATTTAATTTTAGTAATAACTGCTACTAGCTCTGCCTAGGGGTTTAAAATATTAACTGTTTTATTATCTAAGGTATTTAAAGGTCCTATAGCTGCTTTACTATCTACTATGTTTCTTAGCATAGTAATAGAGGTATTAGATAATTTTAGGTAAATTCTTTAGGGATTCTAGTCCATGCTTGTCCTATTCTTAAGGTTTATATTCTTTTTATATTTTTTAGTTCTGGTTCTTATTCTAATTCTTATTCTTATTCTTATTCTTTAGATATATTTAAGTTCCTTCTTAGGAAGAAAGGGTGGATAAGCTTTAGATAATATTAGCGACTTAGTTAATTAAGGTATAAGCACAGTATAAGGGACGCGCAAGCCTATATAATTAGGTTGTCTATAAACAAAAATCTAAAGCTAGGGAAAGGAAAGGAGAAGAAGAGTAGCGCCGCTTAATGTTTTATAAGATCTTCGCGTCTCATAACCGCAATATGCGGCAATATGTGGCAACTTGCCAGTGCGAAGTTCTACTAAGTTCTGCCAACCAAGTTCTGCCATTTTCTGCCAGTGCCATAATATCTATCCTATTTCTACAATCGTGCCTTATAGCCCCCTATCTGTAAAGTCCCCTTATAGTTTCTAGCTTAATAGTAATATAGAAAGTCTCTTCTTTTATATCTTACCCTAATTATAGCTAAAAAAAAGTCTATAACTAGGGCTTTTCTTTTTTTAGATTATTAGTGTAGTTATTACCCTATTTATTTTTCTAATAGAATTTACCTCTAGAGTTTTTTTTTAACTTTTTAAAGTATTTCTATAAAGGTACTAAATAGATATTAGGTTGGCCCTAAAAGTCTTTCCTATTACTTAAGGCCCCTAATTTTACCCCTTTTAAAGTTTTTTTAAAAACAGCTTCTTTAAAGGTTAGGTCTGCCCTATATTACTATTAAAATACCTATACTTTTAATAACCCCTTAGCTTTCTACTAGAAGAGGTCTAATTCCTTACTATATCTTTAGCGTTTAGAACTACTTGTTTAAAATCTATATATATAGTAATCCGTAATAGGGCTTTTATACGCTTAATTTTATTATAAATTACTAGCTTAATTTTAACCTAAATAAACCTAATCTTCTTTTTTTTATATATAAATACTACCGTTCTTATTTTTAAAGAGCTCTAAATCTATTTATTAAGTATAAGTTTCCATAAAGTTTATAAACTAGCGGAAGTTATAGTGGTTAAGTTATATCCTATTCCAGAATAGCTCTATATTACTATATTTTATAATATACGGATCTTAAATCTATTTCTTTAGAAAGGGTTATAGCTATAGCTATATAGTAATTTGCTCTTTATTAAGCTAATTAAGTATAATCTAGTTTAGTAATTAGTCTTTAATCTTACTAATAATTTAGCATATACACTCTTTAGTATTATCTTATATTATTAGTATCTAAAATATAGGAGGTAAGGGTATTGTCTAAATAAGGTTCTGGTTGCTTGTAACCAATTAGGTTAACCATATAAGCTAAGCGAGCTTAGGAGATCCACCAAATTCCACCTATAGAAGTAGGGGAGAGGAAAGAAAAAAGAAGAAATTGATTGAGACTAAAACCCCCCCCTACCGTGGTTCCAACACTGATCAGTGTTGCACAGATCAGCAAGGTATAACGAAGAGAGGCACTGTCTGATTCTCTAGACCTCTCGTCGAAGGCTAAGAATTAAGCTATTGCTTGCTAAGCCCAAAGGCCAGTTTGTGAGGTTCCTCGCGCTTCTGACCTGCGTCCATTACGCCTTCAGAACAATTAGTTTGTGGTTATTTCCACGCTTCTAGTCTAACTGTCAAATCAACTGCGGAACCAAAAGATGGCTACCTCCGCGATGAATACCGAAAAATCTACCTCCGCGATAGATACCGAAAAATAGGAGACTGGAATTGACGCGACCGTAACCGACATTAAGGAAGTTAAAGTATTCGTTAATTGGCGTTTATCGATATACAAGGAGAATGGATAGAAGGGATTTGACCTATGGGAGAGCTTTATTAACGATTTTGAGTTGTTTATAAGGGATATACTTGATAACCTTGGCAAGGATCGATTAAAGAAGATCAGGGATTACCTCCGTAAAAATAGAGTATACGTACGGAAGGAGGCAAGGAAGTCAATTGCAGACGGCCTCTTAGGAACTATTCACGAACCAACTCTCTCAAAATGGCCTGCTGACGACCCTACTGACGACCCTACTGACGACCCTACCGACGACCCTACCGACGGCCCTGCTGACGACCCTACCACAGCTCTACCATTACTATCGACTGCCCCCGTTCAAATTATTCAGCCAACCCCAGCAACTACCCCCCCGACTTCAGCACAAATTACCCAAGCTATAGACCAGCTTGCCCTACAAGGAAGCTTCGGAAGAGAGATTACCAACTTAGCTAAGCTCTACACGGACGAAGTCAAATACTCTGGCGAATAAGATAACTTCGATTTCAAGTTTGAGATCTTCTAAAACTACTGCCTCCGAGCCGGCGTCCCTAAGCAAGCGTACATCATTGCTATTCCTACTATGCTCCGCGGCCTTGCTCTTAAATACTACTTTACCTACCTTAAAGATCTTAACCTTCTCGAGAATGTATGCACAGGCCTTAAATTATACTTTGAAGGCAACGAATACAAACGTAATATCCTATTAAAGTGGAATGCAATTACGCTTAAATAAGTTACTGCTTAAAAAGGACTTAATACAGGCCAAGCATTTCAGACATTAATTGACGAGATATGGCAGCTACAACGTGGGTTAGCAAAGGACCTCTAAAATGACACGATATTCTATAATAAGCTCCTTACTGTATGCTAAGACGTACCAGCTTGCAAACCAGCCTGTTTTCGACCCGCTACTACCCTTGCCGGCCTTATTAGCGACATCAAATCCTTAATCGCGACGTACGGTAAATAAGAACCAGAGATTGAATCATTCTATACCGACCGACGATACCACTCCTCTAACCGACGACACCACTCCCCTAACCAACGATATTATCCCCCTAATCGTCAATACCGCAATAAGGGCAAAAAGTGCTTTGTATGCAGTAAATCTGAATGTTGGTCTACGAACCATACGAAGGAAGAAAGGGACCAAAGAATACGTCAATATATCTCCGATTTTGAGGGCAGCAACGGCGATACTGACGACGACGATAACCAAGGGGATACCTCTAACTTCTACCTCGATATAGAACCCTGTCCTAGCTATCACGGCGACCCTAAGGCGGAGGCGTTTTGGACTGAGTTTGTAAAGGGAGAGGGATAGAGACTATGGACTTATTTACCAGTATCTTTTTATTCTCTCTCTTATTTCCTAGTTGCTGCCAGTGTCTAAATAAGGTTCTGGTTGCTTGTAACCAATTGGGTTAACCACGTGAGCTAAGCGAGCTCAGGAGATCCACCAAATTCCACCTGTAGAAGTAGGGGAGAGGAAAGAAAAAAGAAGAAATTGATTGAGACCAAAACCCCCCCCTACCGTGGTTCCAACAGGTATTTAAGGAGTTTGGATTTTACACGAGAATAAAAGCATTATAGATATAAGTATATAAAACGTCACTATTATTTAATAGCTAGGATGGCTTCTACCTAGCTTTATTGCGAATCTTTTATGGCCTAAATATGCTCTAAATTCGCCAGATAGCGTATAGTTGCGTCCGCAACTGCGCCTATATTTACTTATAAATATTCTCCTTTACCATATAGCTCTAAGTCTGCGCTAGGATGCAGAAAGAAGAACAAGAAGACTAAATTCTACCCAAGCGATCCAGTACTAAACATTATCGACCTTAAGAATAAGGTACCAAAATTCTCCGAATCACCAGTTAACCGCACCTTTAGATTAATAGATATATACCGTGATATTTTAAACGCTACCGACCATTATTATCTAGAGAAAGAAATCGGTAAACTCGAGTCTTAGGTCAGCATAATTATAGCTAACATCAGAAAGGCGTTAGAATCTAGGAAAAGTGGTATCTCAATATTGCGTAATAAAAGAGATATACTGCGCAAATTTCTCTTCCTCGTAAAATACCGGGGACCGGGCTTCCATTGACGCTTTCATGGTGATGAGTCTGGTAATTATACCGAAGACGATGAGGACCGTTTCAAGAAATACATGCAAGAGAAAGGATACCAAAATCCCGTTGTGTGGTTCAGAAGCATCAAGACACCTAGTTTGGGGGATGTCTTCAGAAGTGCTCCCCAATATTCCAAGCAAATGACAGAGGGTACCTATTCGCTCACCACAGTATCTCAACATAACCCCCCCGGTGGGCAGCAACCACCGAACCCACTCTCAGTCGACCCTTTAGCACAGCATAGTCCCTTGTCGCTATTCACGCAGTGGGGAGTAGTCTTTGAGCAACAGATTTCGCCACACGTTGAGTCGTATGGACAATAGAAACCACCAATGCATTGTCCCGAGGGCTTACAAGACTCAGTAATACAGTGTAACGGTTGTACCAGACGATATAGGGGCGTCTCATTGTTCGGCCCGCATGTGCCTGGGTCAATCATCTTTTGACTGTAACTCCAGCCGCTGGGGACCGCGCATGCCCACACCTCATCCACAGGTGTGATAAGGCTATATAAGGGAGCGGTGCCATGTATTGCGCACTTGCTATTGTAGCTCCAAAAGTCATATGTCATGTCCTTAGCGGGCATACAGGCCTGCATTCCGTCCCTGGGTATGCGCAGGAGGTATTCATTGTGGTAGCCGGAGGAACATTTGTTGGGCGCCTCACGGACCTCGACAGGTACCATGCAAGGATGATTTCTACACCACCATCTGCCATCCCAGCCACCTATTGGAGGGATATCTGATCTGGTGCATTTGTTAGTGGGGGCATTTTTAGATGGGAGGGGGAAGCTTACTCGCATTCAATGCAGACACTTTCGCTGGTGACGTTGGGGATCCCCGTCGGGGAGATTGGATTACTGCTCTGGGGCTGACCGGAGGTAGAACTGATAAAGATGAGGGAGGTACCCATGATGCTCCAGGAGAGATGCATTTTGAGAGGGATCTCAGTCTTAACTTTGTAGTCGACGGTTTGAGTTGCTACAAAGTGCTTTGAATTGAGTTGGGACAAGGTCGAATTGACTGTAAGTTTCCAAGCGTGGGACTCATATAAGAGAAATGAGGAGCAAGATCGTGCTCACTATGAAGCAAGGATGCATTCGACATTCCTCAGCTCGGCTCAGCTCGTCCTTGCAGGATGCTCAGCTTTCCGGGCCTGTTGGCATTGGGCTTTGGTATTGACGCCCTGGAAGGTATGGAAATAGAACATGCTTGATACAAATCGTCGAATCTTAGCATGGGTTTAGGCACCCAACTAGTATTTTGAGGATCCAATGAAGTTGGCATATCTAAGAGCGTTCTAATACTTGCTAGGTGTGTAACTTGGCATCCTTAACAAAAATGAATTATTTGATCAAATCAATAAGAGTAGGAAAATTATGGGTCTTCAGCTCTGTTTGCTTCGTGTAAAAGCGGTGGAAATTAAGCCTAGGATCCGAAAAAGGATAAGTCCTAGAAGAATCGTAACAATTACTCATGAACTTCTTGTGCCAGATTTAGAGGTCCATCGCCGCGGAGATTATACGTATGCCTCTTACAATCTTCTAGCCGCACCCTACTCGTCTGGCGGTGCGGAAGCCGGCTATTTGGTTGTGCGATTGTTGTCCGATTGTAGTCCTCCGGCTTCCGTTTCTGCAAGTATTTTGTTCGCACCATTAGTCCATATCTAATCAATAATTGCTGCCTTAAAGACTGTAGAATTGCTCCTACAGCTAAAGTTAAACTTACATCGGTATCGCAGCTGAATGTTGGCGGAAAGACGATTGGCTGTTTAAGAGCGGCGAAAGACACCGCATGAGGTGAGGACGGTTTCCCAGGCTGGGCAGCTGAACAAGACCTGGATGGGTCTCGTGCTCACTAATTCATCCGGCCTGCCTTCGAGCTCTTCTGAACCTCCACTAAGCTCTCAATCGAGCGCAGTGGAACGAGGGCCAAGAGCCAAGCGCAAAGGCCCAACAACACAAGTGGGAGACGCTGAGCCAAGAAACTGGATCAAATAGCTGACCAACTGAGAAAAGAAGGACGAGACTTCTTAGCTCGTTTCTAATATCCCTATTCCAATGAACGTCCTCAGCTGATGGTGCCAAGGAGAAAAGTCACCTCTCTCAACTGCCTATTCGCTTGAGCCTTGCGACGCCTATACACCTCCACCTTCTTCCTCCGGTAAGAGTCTCATGATCGCACCTTTCGACCTACGCCATCGTGTTTGTGCGGCTGATCAGTGCCCGAAATAGAACCGTGTAGATCTTCTGTGTAATAGGTGAGATCCAGTGATGCAACTGGCTTGGATCGGTTACGAATTTTGGGCCGTAACCAATCCAGTTTAAAAAGTGGTTTAGCCGGTTGAACCAGTAAAACCAGATATCTAACTACTAGATATGGTAAGCGTTAAGCCTACTTTAGTTAGTAATCTGGTTATAAACTGTAACCAGTTAAGGTTTTCTTATTGGAAAACCGAACCAAACCAGTTGCATCACTAGTGAGATCTTGGCGGACTCTGCAGATATAATAGATCCGAATTCAGAATGAATTGCTTTAATCACCAGACAAAAGAAAGCAATGCAGCATGGTGGGTCCAGAATCAAGAGATATCCAGGACTCTCACTGCGGTGGAGTTCAATGCGTCTTTACTGTTTCAGCCCTTAAGTCTGGTCTTACCGAGGCTGAAAATCTTAGGAATTCCTTGACGACCCTGGTGCGCTTTTCAAGGGTCCTAATGACCATTAAGGCCATCGCAGAACGCCGCGCGTCGATAGAGGGAACCCTTGAAGCCTCCCCTCTTATAATCCTCAGAACCTTCAAAGCTGATATCAACTGACCAATCATGTAGAGAATGGGGCATTTGCGAGTTCAGCCTGCCATAGACTTTGTCCTCAGCCCCGTTTTGGCTGGCTGGTATACACAAAACAGGACTCTGAACAATATCTTTTCCGTTGAAAGTGGAACATCTTCCTTCCTAGATATAAAATGCGTGATTTAACCTCCTCTCAACGTAGTCCTATCCCTCACTCTTTACTACCTGCCCTCATTCTCAATATCTAATCCAGCAATGACGAACCTCCGTCCCTTCCTTACACTTTTCTTCGCTACATTCTTCATCTGGGCTGCTATATGCTCTGTCGTCGAACATAAAGCAAGCATTGACTTGGTTCCACGTACGTTTGCCCGTGTTCTTGCGTCTCTTGAATCTCCGCCCATCCCAGCTAACACCATCTACCTTAGGAAACGGCTCAAACCCTACAATCTGCCGCGCAGATCAAAAGTATTGCCGTTGTGGCCATCCGCTGTTCTGCTGCGACATGGAGGAAGATTGCTTACCCGATGGGACATGCGGCCACATTTATTGGGAGTGTCCGGTACCTTGCAGACCAGGGCGGAAATGCTTCCGTGGCAGTTGCGTGACAGCAGATGCTACCACTTTCTTCCCCTGCGCTTGCGGGCAGTGCCCCCCTGGGGAGTTTTGCAAGGGGAATCACTGTGAGAAATGGTTATTATGCGATATCATGCCTTGTTCGCCCTCAGAACAATGCCTCGGTGGTTCCTGTTGTCCTAAAGACTCTGTGTGTGGCGATACCTGTTGCTCAAATCCCGACAAGCCCCTCTGCGTGAATAGTGACAAGGGACTATGTTGTCCTAAAGGGTGGACTGAGAGTGGGTTCGGTGGTTGCTGCCCACCGTGGGCGTTTTGTTGAGATACTATGAACAAGAACCGCGTACCCTAATTACGAAGATACGCTAACGCACCTCTTAAAGCATGTCGAGCTATCCGCTCTCCATCGCGACCTATAACCGCGGCGAGTAGTTGGGACGACCCCACCAAGAAGAAGCCGTTCCATTGGGCCTTCTTCCTCAAAACCGGGAATGCTGCGGGTGAGGGTCTTGCATTCCAGCTTCGTGGGATGCCTGGAGCCTTCTATTATTCGGGAGAAGAGAGAGCGAACATCAACTCGTCCAGCAGCAAAAACGGGGAGCTGGAAGTCGGTTCCGTCCCCGTAGACAAGTATGACCGTTTCAAGCAGCTTCTAGCAGCCGCGCCCATCACCAATGACGAATCATCGAGCTGGAACTGTCAGGATTGGAGTCTGATGGTCTTGGATTGGCTCCGAGCGGAGGGTTTCATCGACGAGCAGTATCAGAATAACGTTATTGAGTATTGGCTCCGGTAGGATAAATAGCTCCAAGGGCGGGGGTGTATGTGGTCTTGGTCAAGGGAATGGTGTGTGTCGCCATAGGAAATGTTCCAATCATTTGTCATACTGTTGTTGCCGAAATATCGTGAACTCGCGCCGGAGTAAGCCCGCGCACTCCCTACCAACATCAAAACCATACACCCCCTATAGCCCCACTAATATAGCTCTATAGTTTATAAATAGAGGCCTACTTTATAGCTCTATTCTAGGGCTATAAAATAAGCCTTTATTTATATAAATTGGACTAGTATTGGTGGAATTATATAGGGTGCTTTATGACGGCTAAAAAAACGTAATTTGAGGCTCTGCGCTGACTAATCCGACCCTCGACCTCCTAAAACAAGCACCCCCTATAACTCCACCGAAACAGCCCTAAATTATATAAATAAGGGCTTATTTTATAGCCCTAGAATAGAGTTATAAAATAGGCCTTTATCCATAAACTGTAGAGCTATATTAGTGGGGCTATAGGGGGTGTATAGTTTTGATGTTGGTGGGGGGTGCGCGGGCTTACCGTAGAATATCGCTTAACGCACGGTCTCACCTGACGCACGCTCAACGCGAAAATCGTCAATATTGCAACAATTATTTCTCCACCAATATGGCTCCAATTGACGACGCGCTGGAGTCGTTAAAATCGCTAAAACCTAAAGAACAGTCTTAATTTACTTAGGTTGCGAATAAATATGGCTGCAATTAATCTACGTTATTAAAGCGCTAGCGGGGGGTGCAGGGCACGGTGGCTTAGAAAGTTAAAAATTTGTAACTACTTAATAAAACACAGAAAAAGGAGCTCCTATTATATATCGATAGCCTTACCGCTTAAGGGCTGCCTCCTATACGATAAATAGTCCGTAATTTTGCCTTTAATATAGCTGGTAAACAGGTAGGAAAGTCGTGGGCTGAGCGGTTTATTAAGAGGCATAATATTAATCTGGTATCGCGATAGGTATCTAGGATAGATACGCAGAGGAAATGAGCCAATTCTGCCTTTAAATACTCACTATATTTTAAGCTCCTATAATATAAAATTAAGTAATATAACGTAGATCTACGGCATATATATAATATGGATAAGAAGGGCTTTTTAATTAGGATATTGTTAAAGATAAAGTAGGTATTCTCCTGGAGGAGATATAAAGAAGGGGGTATACGGCAGATAATCCAGGACGGCAATCGCAAGTGGATAACTATAATTGCCTATATTTGCGCTAACGGGACTCCTCTTACGCCTATACTAATCTATTAGGCTATTTTTAGAAATATATAAGATACCTAGTTATAGGATTTTAATCCTATAATATATAAGGCCTTTTTTACCTTATTACTAAGCGGATGGACGAATAATAATTTAGGCCTAAGATGGCTTAAATAGGTGTTTAATCACGAAATAAAAGCAAAGGTGTGTTAATCCTATTAACTCCTAATTCTAGATAGCCATGGATTATATATTATAATAGATTTTATAAAGTATTATAACGATAATAGGATCTTTCTGGCGATATACCTACCTTATTTAACCTATACGCTATAACCTCTTAATATTTGCATATTTAAACCTCTCTTATTAGCGTATTTAGCTACCCTAGCTAATTTTATAGATAAATATTAAGGTCTCTTAAGTATATCTAAAAAAGACTTCTTCCGCCTGTTTAATTAGGCCTAGTAGGCCTCCTTTAAGTTAAAAACTATCCTATTAGCCTTTAAAAAGTGTAGACTTAATCTATTTAATCTATAGAGAGTTCTAGCTCGATTTAATTAAAAGTAGGAGGATTGCTATTCTTTAAGTAAGTCTTTTACCTTAGTACTTAGCGCTAGAGACTAGAGAAAGATAGAGAGACTTCTTTATAAGGTTGTTACTAATATATATAATAAACGCTCTTAGTAACTTAGTTAAACTATCTACTCTATATTAGTGCGTAATATACTACTAGAAAATAAAAATAATTAACTCTAAGAGGCCCTAGTTAATAAGAAAAAGAAGTAATAGCATAATAAGACTCTCCTACTTAAAGCACCTACCTAATATAATAGTGGTGCAATCTTTTAGTCGCTAAATAAGGTATAGGAGGCCCGTAATTAATAAGCACAAAAGAATATAGATAAGAAGGCTCTATAATAATAAAAATAGGCGAAATAGATACGTAAGGAGGCTAAGAAGGCTAAGAAGGCTTATATACTAGAGGAAAGAAAGCATACTTAGGTAATTATAAAGGAAATTAAGGTCCGAATAGCAGCTAAAAAAGTAGGTGCGCAAGCTAGCTAATAAGCCTTTAATTTTATATAAAAAGGACTCTAAATATAAAGGTAAATTAAAGGCAATTACGCCAGAAAGCTATATAGATGAGGAGGATGCTAAGGATAAGGATTCTAACGAGGAATTAATAATGGAGATAGCTGCTCTAATACCTGCTCGGAGTCGTCGCATAAGAAATATTAACCTCCCTAAAAGGTATCGCAATTAATTTAACTTGCCCATAAGACTCTCTATAATTAATTAATTGTTACTCTAAAAAATTAGATTAATTTACGATATATATAGCGCTATACAGCTTTAAAAGTTCTAAGTTGAAACACCGAAAATCGTGCGTCAGGTAAGACCGTGCGTTAAGCGATATTCTACGGTACTCCGGCACGAGTTCACGATATTTCGGCAACAACAGTAGCTCGGAACTACTAGAGATCACCTTCAATCCGTAATTCATACTGATAATGACCTAAGACTTCAGCCACCAGTGTTTTCCACCACGGATCGTATCTGTTCCCGAATAATGCTTTGGTATACTACCAACCCTCCATTTCCTAATCGATAACGTAGTTGACCAGGAAGCGAGCCACCCCACGTAGCGAGCCACATACAGGTGATATTTGATCAATTTATAATAAAATCAACAACGAGCTTATATATATTTCAAATAGGCTAAATTAAAGCTTTT
>Ga0307515_10020902_pt1 | contig 11635 bp, 12 predicted proteins | sample 17_EM_MG_FD_194513 | JGI IMG/M metagenome (GOLD analysis project Ga0307515, IMG submission 194513) | Populus trichocarpa ectomycorrhiza microbial communities from riparian zone in the Pacific Northwest, United States - 17_EM | ecosystem: Host-associated > Plants > Roots > Unclassified | place... | reverse complement strand
GCGACCCGTCGCCTGGGCGACGGGTAGCGTGTAATTCTCTGTCAGAGGGTTCGAGGTTCCGTCAGAGCCGTCAGAGCCGTCCGGAACACCCGGGTGTTTCAGACGGAAACTAGGGTTGTTGCTGATGGGTATGATTAGCCTGATTGGGTTTAGAACACCTCATATCAGTATAAGTACTGGCTTGATCAGGAGTCGTTCCTGCCATATTGGGAATGGTAAATTCACCTGAACATGAAACTCTCCTAAGTTGTTTCTCTTGATGATTTCGCCATCTCTTCTCATTTCTCGACTCTACCGTGACCTAATAACACCCAGTTAAGTCATCTCTTTCCAGATCTGCATGCCATGATCATGAGTAAACACCAAGTACAGCATATACTGAGTACGACAGACATTCCAAGATTGACTGTCTCCCTCTGCCATCCAGTCTCTCATCTCTTGATGGACCTTGTTGTACTCAATTTGGTACATTCCCACAATTATGAGTTCACCAATGAATAGGGTCTCAGCTCCTGTCGCGCTTCCTTCCCAATCTACCACCTTGAGATGAACCATCTGCAGATCCGCAGTGTGCAGATTGACCGCCTCCAAGCACTCCTCCAATCTTGATCGATCATGGGCGTCAATGTTGGGAAACAGTCATTTCGCCACATGTAAATTACCGTAAGCTATATAACCCAGTAGTCTCCCATAACTGTTACACTGGGAGATCCCCCCTAAGTCTTAATCAATAAACACCACGAATATCTTCTGGACTAAGAAAGAGAAGAATGATTATGCCTTACTCAGGATGCGGATAAGGAATACCACCCAAGGATACAAGGTAAATGTTCCATTCTCTGCTTCTGAAAGATAGTATCAACTAGAGAGTATTGACTTACCCAATGAGTTCACTAATGTACATGACTGAAGAGTATTCAACTCAGATGATTCTCTGAACTGACAAACTATTGTGTCAGTCTTGAGACTCCAATCGGACTCGAGAGTATCATTCCAGTGACCCGTACGTATACTCAAGGACCAACTGTCTTCGAGTATGACGCCTCCAAGATTCCACTTGTCATACATGAAAAAGAAATGTAGGTTCCCCTCAGCAGAAGGAGGCGTGCTGACTGATGAATACCCTAGAAGAATGATTGTCTGGACTACCATGCTATCATGATAACTTGGACTGCCTTCGGACTCCAAAGTATTGTCTTGCTCACTTTCTGAACTATAACTTGCTTCCACAACAGTACTAAGAATGACGAAGCATAAAGTGTGATAGATATATCCATGATATTGATCTGAAGATGAAAGTACAACTGTGGACTGGAAGAGAGAAGTATTCTCGGTGACTTCAACACTGAACTAATAGATGATATATGGGAATACAGTTAACCTTTAACCTCCAGGTAGAAAAGGTCAATAGGTATCGGTAGATAGATGTTCATGTAGATTGTATGTTCGATAGTACATGATCGATGTCGTTCCTCTATATTAGTATCGCTGTTCTATATGAGACAATCTACACCTTTAACAATTCTAACACTGCCAAAGCCAGTTTCGGAGTACTCATATATAAGTCTCTCATCATCCTTTGCCTGTACCATGGATGATTAAGTTTTAACTCCAAGGAGTACAAACTACGTCAGCAATGTAATATGCTCGTAATGTGACACTATGGCTATTGGCGATACCTCGTATTGATACAAGCTTATCTCATGCCAATAATGAACAAATTGGTTCCGCTTAACCACGAGCCAGAGAGACTGCTCTGTCCTATTCCCACCTGGAATGTAACTGTTTAATGATTGTAACAAACGACGGAACCCTTAATTTGAATATGCTGTATTGAAGACAAATATACAGTGTTCTGCAACTGAGATGTTTTGCCATATATTGAATGGAGAGTATCCTGGGCCACCCAGGACATATTAATCTCAAGTTCTATTCGCCCAGAAAAAGATGGTGTGGTTGATGTAAGGATTGATTCATATAAGTCCATTCGGTCGACAGAACTCTGTTATATTGGTTATTGGTTCCAAGCTTATCTCATACATGACTCTTCCTATCTCAAGATGCCATAATGATTTGAGGTTGATGACACCGCATCTCTCTAGGTGGGAACCATTGGAGCATAAGTGAATTGTCATTTGTTCGGAGACTAGGCAAAAGGTTTCCTGATGATAAGGAATAGCCATTGAGCACGGAGAACTTGTGAGATATACTGATCCAAAGATGATAGTTATTCAATTCGCGCTTGGCCTGACTGCAGAGGTGGATCAACTAATACGAAGATTGGGTAATGGAGATATGAGTAGTAGGTTAACTAGTTATCCGGCTGGTTGATTCAATTTGGAAATTCAAGTGAGAATTCATCATTTTGGATTGAGTATGCTGATTGGGATTATCGAGTAATCCTGTAGGATCCTGGAATATACGTATATTACCAAAGGTGTCACAGTGACTGCCACAATGGCGGAAAATGGAATGCGGCCCAGAGCCATTATACTTAATGTTGATAATAGACATGTAACGTATCGTAAGCTTATGATAGTATTTGTACCTTACCCCATTTCTTTGGTCGACCTACGAAGTGCTGTTGGGGTGATTGTTAGAGTGTTTGTACATAACAAGGTGTTATCAACTATACTAGATATGCACTATGGATCATTTGGCAGAGGATACTTGGATAATTGCACTGACTTGTAAAAACTCATGGTTGGTTGTCAGAGTAGTTGCCGTGATCTTGGCAGCGGCTCCACATCCTGATGCCCTGGTCTTGTCTGAGCTCATTGATAGCCAGCAGAATCTACATGTATAACTGTCCTGATTGTGTGAGAGGCTATCAACACAATCACCCTAGTCTTGTTAGAGCCCACTGGCAGCTGTCAGAGTCTGCATGTATAGTCACTGTGATCTTGTCCGAAGCTTCTCATGCTATCTCCCTTGTCTTGACAGAGCACACTGTCAGCTGTCAGATTCTGCATGTATAATAGCTGTTATTTTGTCAGAGACTTCTCATGCTATCACACAAGTCGGGGCAGAGTCCACCATTAGCTGTCTGAATCTACACGTATAGTCACTGTCATCAGATCAGTGGCTCCTGATGTCTTCAGGTTGGCATTGTCAGAACTCATGGTCAATCATCAGAGTGTATACATGTCTTTCCCAGATTGCGATTCTAATCACGATTTTAGAAATATCTACATGCGGGATGAAATTTAGTACATTTTACATCCATTGAATTCGAATAATATTATGTCAAACTAAATATATACTATAGACACAAGCAACACTACATCCTCATCGTCAATTACCGTATCCAGACCCCACTGTATGGAACCTGGCACCTTGTGATCTTGACTATTGATCATGTTGATCCTGTCCATATTCATAGTAAGGATCATGTTTTCCGTCTCTGGTGGGATACTTTCCCATTGTTCGAATAAATAACTATATTTATGTCCTGAATGTGAGTTACATGTGTCGAAAACATTGTTCTGCATACTCTTGTATACATCCATTTCGAAATTTGTGCGGTGGAAACTGCCACCAGTTCAGCTGTCCCAGAAACACTGGATTGTAGTTGCAGCAAGTAACAAACACTATGGTGGCACTGTATTGGTAAAGTGGCATGTATATGGTGGTCGCATGAATTTATGCTTTCAGTTTTTGAAGATGGTTATTGCCATTATTCCCCAGATTGAATGATGCAGACACATTTTTTTTGTATCATAGTTGATTGGCAGGTTATTAATAAAATCATTGGGTTCAGTCTTACTTCGCTCTTGCAGTCTGAATGATGCTACTGGTATGTCCAATATTAGATTAGCATTATTACTAGCTTTTGGTAGTCATCTTGCAACAGAGTCGAATAGCTGGTAGCATACTGATCAGGTGCAATTTCACAATCCTATTTTGCAAAGAGCGCTCGACCAACAGATTGGCAATCTGCAAGCTTGGTTGTCAGTTGTGCTGAGCAGGGCTTGGAAGATGAGGATTCTTACAATGTGGATAGCTGCTATTGAGACATCACACTCCATGATTGGAGTGCTCAGAATATCATGTGCATCTTTGGAGCATTCATCAGGTGGTTTGTCGTAATTGCCTGAGTAGGTGTCATTGCTAAGAATTTAGGAAAAGAATAGATCTTGGGCTATGTCCCCTGTATCATTTGGCACACCAATGCGACTGACCGTATGCTTTTGCCAGTGGCCAGTATCAATGGGGGACAGATTTCGCATTTGCATCTAGGTGATGCCTAAGTTAGTGAGGTTGCCTGAAGTTAAATCAAATACCGGAATATTGCTCTTACGGGGTGATCATAGCTCTCCTGGTTCCCTGGAGGAGTGTAGTGAATGCAATCACTATGTATTATGAGCTAGAGGGTTCAATGTTGGATATCAGCAAAAAGAATTTCCATCCAGGCACAATGGCTCCACCAGATGGGAGGCGCTCTACGAGAGGCATCATACGCACCGCGGTGGCTGATTACACCTCGCGCGGGGTACATTGAACATGTCGCGTTCCATAGTGCCCACTGATCGCTGTTTCACCTTTTCTTCTCGCTTTGTCAGTCTCCTGCTTTGAACACTCAATCAGGGGTTGTGGCCAACTGTCCCCATACGTCAGAATGGCATCATTGAGTACGTTCGTGCATCGGGATTGCAATGAGATGGGTGAAGCAGTCAATATCACTCCTTGCATTCCTTCTACCCCAGCTCAAAGTGCAACTCTCTCTTTACTAAATATACCCATCATTTCATGTGGCCAGATCTGTGTGGATATGGACAATCCATTGCTCGTTCGGTCCATCTCCTGCCTTACTCCTAGTAGCTATCTCAGGAATCACGTGTGCGCAGCTAACAATGTTTCCCACGTGTAAACAATGCAAAGCAACCGCTGCTGGTGCTGTTCTCAGTTGTACAAATTTTGAGACGCGATCCAAGTTACCCGAGTTTTCAGGTGATGTGGCGAGCCCCAGTGCTAACCAGTACTCAACGAATGCTCTATCCGCATTTAGGAGATTGATTTTGAATAGTTGTTGCGGTTTCCATGGGAGAGGCCCATTCAGCACGCCATTACACCTCCCCGGGCATTCGTTTGCCAACACCCAGTTGTTCCGTTGATACCCACTGCGCCAGCTCTGGCTTCCTGTGCATCGACAAATCTGGGATATGCATTCACCATCCAAATTCTCAACTTGAACTTTGATACCATGGTAAATACAGAGCTCCATCAGCAACAACCCTAGTTTCTGTCAGAAACACCGGGGTGTTCCTGACGGCTCTGACTGCTGTGACAGAATCTGGCACTCTCTGATGGAGAATTAAATGCTTCCCGTCGCTCAGGTGATAGGTCACGTTGCATACTTAATTGGTTTACATTGCGCCCAGAATGGGGTGATGTATACGCACCATCAGAACGACACGTGTCATACACCCTTTGCAAGGGCTGAAGTTATCATGTAGCTGTTTACACAACACCTGATGATGTTTATGCCGTTCTACTGCCCATAGCCACATGCCGCAACCAAATTAATGTTTAGCATTTGGATGTTGTTACTTATTGCAATAGTCTTCGCTTCGGATACATCACATGCTGTTGCATCATTTACTTCGCAATTAACGTTTTTCACATGTTTGAAATATACTGTCCAACCTTCACACTCTCTAGTACTTTGCTCTGAGTCCTCCACATTGTACATTGATCTATTATCGGCTTGCAATGCTGCTTCCTCCTCATCCGCATCCGCATCTGTACTGTCGCCATCCTTGTCATCATACCCATCGATATCCCTGTTGCCCAGGTGAAACCTCTCGAGTTCTGTAGGGGGCTGTCGTTGGCGGCTGGCGGTGGGGAGGGCTTCACACGTCTCGCATTCGTAATCTTCATCTTTATAATCCCTGCTGCCTCCCGGCACCCTGAATTTCAGTTCATCGTCTTGGACATAGTCATGTATCAAGATGATTGGGTCAGTACTTCCGATGTAAGGCTCCTCAAGCATCACTTGCAAGGCCACATAGTTAGGAAGAATTGCATTGTCAACCTGCGCTGAGTCCACGATAAGGACCATGGCAGGCATTGGGTTCCCTGCCTGTTGGATCTGATGCTTGACAGCAGCTAGAGTGATTTTATATACGCTCTGTTGGTAGCTCTCTGGCAGTGTGTTCCAGGTATTTGTCCAGAAGGTATACGTGTCTGCAATGCCAGGCGAGGTTGACACCATCCGACTGGTTGCGGCACAGCAGGATAATTTCTTTCCGCCGGCATTCTTACAATTGAAGTAGTTTGAGCGATCAGGTCGGTCAGCTTGCAGCTTTGACTTGGAAGCTGTCGGATGAACACCTTTGTTCTTTTGCCACACCAAGTGAGCATGGTGCAATGCGGTGCAGGTAACCATGATCAGTGGCGACGGTATATGAATGTCCTTGTTGTTAATCATGGAATTATGAAATCCATCAACATACTTACTGCCCATATTCGCCAGACGATGAAATATGATGTAGATAAACCACGGGATTGCTTCAGCCAAGAAGTACACCGGATGCTGGCCACTGATTAGCAGCTTTCCACTATCTCTGCGTCGGATTTGGGCTGCATACACCACCTTCCACAGGCTCTGCGACAGGAAAAATATTGTGATTGTCTGCCAGAAGGAAATCAATGAATTCCAAATGCTCTGTGGCGGATTCAAAGTGGTGGAGATCATAAAGCTCTGCTATGTTGTCCCTTGTTGATTAAATAAACAGGGATTCAACCTTACCAACTTGTGCTCGAACCTGGTACTGGTTTGAGCATGTAATATCCAATGTGGGCCGTTGCATCGGCATACCTCTTCCAAGATCTCCTTTGTGTGTGACTCGAATGCGGTGGACCAAATATCGTGTTGGTTCATCGCTGTATTCCAGTAGGACTCAATTATCTGCCAGTGTGGGGCTTCAGCTAATGCTTTCGAAACGCGTCGTGTTGCATAACTTATTGTCTCCATGTCGTACGCACTCAAATCCGGCCGTCTGTTCCACATGTAGCGGTTGAGAAGTCTGCCCATTGTAAACACAAAACGCGTCATGTCAGAGTGACAAAATCGATGGATGCCGCGATTCCCGGAGCCCATTGATGGAGGTGTAGACACTGCTTGTGGTTTCAATTGCGACTGCCTCTGTGTCGGATTCTGTTCGGTAGTTAGTGTTTGGAGTGTATTTGTAATGATTCTGCGGGCTGCTGGATTAAGGATCACAGTCGGCAGGTTTTGAAGACTGCTGAGAGGAGTGGGAGTAATTGCAATGCCGGATGCAGGGCTGGATACAATGTGACGTGTTGAGTTTTTTCCAGGAGCTGGTGTGCTATGACTGCTTGTACCCAGCGTGGGAGTTGGAGTGTTTATTTAGCGTTACTGTGTAGCAGACGGGTTGGAAGTCATGTGTTGATTGATATCTGCAACGCGAGGATTGTTTGGACATGATGAGGGGGTGAAGTTCTGACATTGGATTGTGGAGGCTACAGATCGCTCTCCTTAAGAGGAATATCTCTCGCCAGTCAGGATAGAAACACTTCTCTTAGAAGGCGGAAGTTGAGAATTTCCCGAAGGCCTACGATTCTGTTGATTCTGAACATGGGCGAGACTTCAAACATTTCATATGACCGGAGTCGCATCAGGGTGAGGGCGTTGGTGATGCATAGTCCAATAATGATGTTCAACATTAAGAGAGTAAGAATAATGGGCTGTGCATGCATATGCAGCGGCAGGCAAGGTAGACTCCTATTTGAGCGACTATCAAGCGTTTCAACAACACAGGGAGGCACAATGTGGACCGCGATAGACTGCAGGCCCAGACAATTCTCAGTGGCAAGATCCCGTGAAAAGCATTCCATTACGGGGTTAGCTGCCATCAGATTAAACTCAGATTGAACTCTGCATTAATATTCACTGTCACAGCAACGACTGAATCTCTGTTTGTACTGCTTCAAGGGTCTCTGTGCCTTCTTTGGCACAATTATCATAGTATTGCACTTGTTCTTGGCACAATACTTCTAACCATCGATTGTGTATATCTTTAGCTTCCCAGTGGAATTCCCCCAATGACAGAGCTAAACGCATTGCAAAGCAAACAATAGCGCATTCCCTATCCTATGACATCAGATATGAGAGATTTCTCCACTGCTACGCATTGGTAGCCGTGTTGGACGGTTGCACAGATGGGAAAACCTGAGAACTGCTCAGTTTGCTCTGAGATGCACAAGGTCTGAGTGGTAAAAATGATGTGTGATGAAAAAGTAACTCCCGGTGTCGTACACTGTTCTAACTGCGAGTAGTACATCTCGTCCCAAGGCTTGTCTTTCATGAGGTGCCTGGTGGCTCTGTTAGATGCAGGCTGTAAGGCCGTATCCGTATATGGCCGCGTACGTGAGTATATGGAAAGATACGGTTGCACACGTGGATGTGGTAATATAATAGAGTAGTTGATAGGTAAGATTATCGCTGGCGATCTCAGAGAGATCGCGAGTCGTCTATATAAGGTTGCGGTTACCCGGCCCTGGACACGTCCGTGCCATTGGCGAGAACCTTATCTTGAGTGCCATTACATCATCCCCCCCTTTAGGAGCAGACCCCCTGGGCTGCCACATACGTATATATAATAAGAGAAACCCCACAAAGGAAATACAACCGATGCGTACGCCTCCGCACGACTGAATAAGTCCCACAACCGATCAGTGCCCTATGAGCAGCCTCAAGGCGGATTCGGTGCACGGGGAAACGCCACCTCCACTTGACTTGTCTCCGGAGGTGGTAAAACCCGTGCCGACGCCATTTATACAGGCCCGAAATCCATAAGAAAGTGAGAGTAAAACCGCTGTAGAAAAACGTCCAATCCCACTCCTCCAAGTCCAATCATCGTCGAGGCTTCCTCGGATGTTCTCGGTGAAATTCGTCGACCAATTCCTGCGCATTCCCGAGATTCTCCACAGGCTCCCAGCTAGTCCGTACGTAACTGTAACCCGCCCATTGTACGAGATAATGGAGCTTCCGGTAGCGTCGTTTAGAGTCGAGGATCCGGTCAACTTCCCATTCGTCAGAGTCGTCGACCACCGTCGGCTGCGGTTCTGATGGCGGCTGGCCGGCGGTAGGAGGTGTATAGCGGTCGAGCAACGAGACGTGGAAAACGTTGTGCTTCCGGATCGTATACGGAAGGTATAATTTGTAAGCATTCTCATTGATGACCTTACTTACCGTGTACGGTCCTGTCCGTTTGTAATCCAACTTGTTCGACGGCCTTGTCGTCCCGAAGTGCCACGTTGAAAGCCAGACCTTATATCCAACCTCGAAAACAACTTCTTCGCCGCCGGCGTACTTCGTCTGATTGGCTTGAGCCTCCTGTAAGTTCTTACGGAGGGTTTGGAGAGTCTCCTCCAAGCCAGCTGCGAAAGTATCGGCTTGGATTTCCGAATTCAGCCTAGATGGTTGCTTCGGGGCCTTAAACTGCATCACCGGATGGTCGTGGTAATTCGCCCAGAATGGAGTCATCCTCGTAGACACGTGTATCGCGTGATTGTAAGCGAATTCCGCTAGCGGCAGGAGTTCGACCCAATTGCCCTGCTCGTAGTTGCACAAAGCCCGGAGATACTGCTCCATCGTCTGATTTTGACGCTCTGACTGCCCGTCTGTCTGTGGATGGAAGGCTGTCGAGAGCCGATGGTCAGTACTCAAGTGAGAACATACCCGGGTCCAGAATCGGCTTGTAAACTGGGTGCCGCGATCTGTAACTATGTTGTCCGGGATGCCACGCTTGCAAATGACGTGTTCAAAGCAGAGCCGGGCCAATTCCGGCGAGTCGATATCCTTCCGGCACGGTAAGTAGATTGCCATGTTTGTCAGTCGGTCTACGATGACGAGAATCCTGGTGTAGCCCGATGCCGTTGACTCTGGCAAGTCAGTGACGAAGTCCATCGTGACGCCTTCCCATGGCCGTGATAGTGTCTCCAAGGGCATGTTGATCCCGTGCCTGGTGTGCCGAGGTGCTTTGGTTCGGTGGCATACTTCGCAGCCGCTGACATACTTACGTACACGCGTGTCCATTGCTGGCCAGTAGAAATCCCTAGATACCAGCTCAGTAGTCTTAAGAGCTCCAAAATGACCGGACTCAGGGTTGTCATGGAATAGACTTATCACTTTTCCGCGTAGAGAATCGGTCGCTGTAATGTATATCCTCCCCTCGTAAGTCAAGACTCCCGCGACGACTTTCCATTGGTTCTCCTCTTGGGTGGTATCTGTGCCGTCTATCATTGGTCGGTCGACAAGCTTCGCCGAGACGTCGACAGCCAACGGGTCGGAAGCCTGGGCCGCGATAATTGCTGGCATGAGATCGTCGTATGGTTCCACTGAGACGGTTGCCAATAGTCGTGCCACAGGCCTTTCGTAGCCGATCTCGTAGTCGGGCCGTCTGGACGGGCCATCGGCAGGGTTCTTGTTGCCTTCCAGGTGCTCGATGACAAAGTCGTAAGCCGAAAGTGTCTCCGACCACCTGGCTTGTCTTCTTGAGAGCACTTTGGATGTCTGGAAGTATTGGAGATTCTTGTGGTCACACCGGATTAAAACCTTGTTATTGGCGCCCTCGAGGTAGTGTCGCCACTGTTTTAGTGTTTCCACGATGGCCAATAGCTCCCGATCATAAGTGTCGTAATTCTGTTCGGCTGAAGAGCACTTCCGGGAGTAGAAATTGACTGCCCTGAGAACCCCGAAACCATCGTACTGATTGAGAATGCCTGCAATCGCAAATCCACTCGCGTCCGTTTGGAGAATGATCGGCTTTGCCGGATCGAAATGCTGGAGGATCGGTGCCTCGGTGAAGGTCCTTTTCAGTTTCCGGAACGCCACTTCGGCTTGCCGCGTCCATTCCCATTTGGCTGGATGTATCCCTTTCTTGCCTCTCGGGCTTGTCGCTGGTTTCTTTAGTAATTCCGTCAGTGGAAGGGTCACCTTGGTATATTTCCGGATGAATCTTCGGTAGAAGTTCGTAAACCCGAGAAGCACCTGGACATCCCTAACTGATTTCGGTGTCGGCCAGTCTTCGATTGTGGAGATCCGGTCAGATTCCATGCCGACTCCATCGGGAGTGATAACAAACCTCAGGAAGCCGACTGCCGAAACTCGGAATTGACACTTCTCGGCTTTGCAATAGAGACCGAATTCCTTTAGTCGCTGCAGCACTTGGCGCACATGCTCCTCATGCTTCATCTCATTGGCCGAATAGATGAGTATGACGTCGAGGTAGCATACCGCGAAGTCGTCAATGTATGGCCGTAGGCAATCATCGATGTAAGACTGGAAAGTACCTGGTGCGTTTGTTAGGCCGAATGGCATGACCTGGTATTCGAATTGGCCGTAACGCGTTTGGAAAGCCGTTTTGTATTCATCGCCTTCCTTGATCCGAATGAGGTTATAAGCCCCACGGAAGTCCAGCTTCGTAAATACCCTGGCCTCGCGCACACGGTCAAGCATCTCTGAATTAACGGAAGGGGATACCGATTCTTCACCGTCGCCTTGTTAAGCGCACGATAATCGACACAAAGTCTTAGTCCTCCGTCCTTCTTCTTTGCAAAGAGAATCGGCGCCGCCGCCGGCGATGATGACCGCTGAATAAACCCGTTG
>Ga0307515_10020900_pt1 | contig 11635 bp, 8 predicted proteins | sample 17_EM_MG_FD_194513 | JGI IMG/M metagenome (GOLD analysis project Ga0307515, IMG submission 194513) | Populus trichocarpa ectomycorrhiza microbial communities from riparian zone in the Pacific Northwest, United States - 17_EM | ecosystem: Host-associated > Plants > Roots > Unclassified | place... | reverse complement strand
CATTGAAGCTTTTTAGAAACATCAAAGCAGTCAGTGACAAATTTTAAATGACAAGAGCCAAAATGAAATATTGCTTGCTGGATGTTCACCCATCAGCATTTCATGCATGTCGTGGCCGGACAAGTATGATCACTTGATCAAGGATTTTTTTGAAAAATAATATAGTTTGGTAAAGATTTTCCTAGAATGACATAGGTTGGAAAAATATTTGAAAAATAACACAATTTGAATATAATTATGTTTTTCAATAGTAATTTTGTATACAATTGTTATTGGAAATAATAGTTGAACACAACTGTATTTTTTAATATCAATTATATACACAATTGTGTGGTGATGTTTATTCTTATGAAAAATAATTAATACTATCAAAAATCAACTCAAAATTTTAAAAAGATTTAATGGCTAAAAAATAAGATTTAAGATCAAATGATTAAAGAGATAAAGTGTTACGAAAAAGAGAGAAACAAAGAAAAAAAATTAGAAAGAAAAAACGGGTTACCGAGGACACATCGGAGATCCATTTTTGACATACTCGATATCGTTAGAAAAATCTCGACGAGACGATTATAACTGCACCTTAAAAGACCGAGGTCATACTTAACTATAAATTAACCTCAAACAAAATCCTAACAAATTATGATCATGGTTGGTGGTCTTTTAAGATGTGGTTAAAATCATTTCGTTGAGATCTTTCTTACGATGTTGTGTGTGTTGAAAACAGAGCTTTGATATGCCATCGGTGACCTATTCTTTCTTGACCATTAATCTTGAATTTTATTTTTTTTACCATTGGATCTTTATGAAAATTTAAATTGAATTATATAAATATTAATTCATTTAATTAAAAAATAACTTTTAAAATAACTATTATTTTTTAATAATAGTTGTTTTTAATCTCTATTGAAAATTACAGTTATGTTTAAACTTTTAAATATTTTTCTGCAGATGTTATTTTTTCAAAACTTTTATTAAGCTTTGTCAGGATTACAAAAGAGTGAAAGACACATTGATCAAATGGAAGAAATCAAAGGTCAGACAGTCTGTAAAATGTGCATGTGAGTGTGTTGGGTGGACCCCCACAACAATCTGATAGCTATAGAAAGCTAAAGATCAACATCTGATGGCAGTACTCGATCTCCGGACAATAAAGGCAAGGGAATTCCTGTTTCTTGGACTTTGAAGGTGACAGTGCGTCACAGCAATAAGCATGTTCGTCACTGCAATCAGCGTGTTTCCAGGCTCACACAATTGAGATATCCACAGTGCAATTGCATGCCTCCACATGGGCCCTCAAGTAGACGCTTGCTTTAACTCCATAGTCACAGACAGGCCATTGCGTTCACCTGTTGAGAGAGCTGGTCTGTGACTTGCCTCTTCTGTGAGTTTGGGAGATCTTTATGCTTCGACGAGAATGCAGACTCTTATACGATTCAAGGCTCGAAATGAATGTATTATCAACGTGAAAAGAGAAACAGCGCTCTTGTTAAAACCTGGATTCCAACATCACAGTAGGAAAAAAACACTCAAACTTCGTATGGGAAGAGTGACAGATCTTAATTTATGCTTGAATAAATACTTTATTCGTGCAGTGATTGAATTTTGAATATTGCCTAAAATTAATGTCACCCTGGTCTCTATTTGCAGCCATGGTCTCGCAAGCCTTGACTGGTTTTGTTTGCTGGCCACTCCTAATCATCATGGCCTTTTTTCGTTTCAATATTTTTCCGTCTGATATATCCAATTCTCCGTCTGCACTCTTTTGTCCAACGGTGATCTAATGAACTTATTCTGTCTTGTATTTGTGAAAAAAAACTAAAGCACAAACAGCCGGTAATGAATAATCTACATGGCATGCATTATTGTTGGGTAGCAAATTATAAGCCATCACTTATGTCTGCAGGACACAACAGCTTAATCAGCATGAGAATGTAATAAAATTATTCTATAGCTCAATCTAACACCTCAGAATATTTGGAAGACTAGGTTTTTTTTATCTTCCACCATCAAAATTCGTGACCCAAGTAGCTAGCAGGATAGTAGTGTGTCACGAATTTCTAGTGTCAAGATAGTACGTATAATGTCACGAATTTTGATTTGCCATTCAGTTCTTATAATTAATTAAATTAGAATCCCATTTGTACAAGATAGTAGCACGCCATTTTGACTAATGATCGTTTACGGGAGATGGGGTGCGTGCTTATTTGACGAAAATATAACAATGATGATGATTAACTAATATAATATATGTATATTATACTATTCACATAATATTTAACTTTAATAATTTTATTATTTAGTGCGTATATACATAGACCTTAAATATATATTATTATTTTTATTTTACGTTAAAGAATAAATATTATTTTGACAACAAATACTCAAAACATAAATATTTAAATATATTATTTAACAAATAAGAGAAAGTTGTCAAACAATAAAAACCTCGGTCTTTTGAAATCCAATACCAATACTTAAATTGATGAGATGAACGAAGACCTTGTATGTTTACGCGGGATGCTGATTTTTTTTTAAAAAAATTGAATTTATTTTTTAAATTTAAATTATTTTTTTATTTTTTAGATTGTTTTGATGTAATAATATTAAAAATAAATTTTAAAAAATATTATTTTAATATAATTACCGAAACCGCAAATGAGTGGAGTTCTCGCGGAACTGTTCAAAAGAATGCAATGTTTTACACACAAGAAAAAACCAAGGAAACCAGGACCATTTGGCACCGGATGGCTGATGTCATTCGTTCCATCGGAACGCAACTATGCAAGTGGTACCCACCTCAACAAGTGGCCTGAGTCATGGATCACCCAGCCAGCACTCCCTGCTCTGTGCCGTGGAAGGCAAAAGGGCAAGGCAAACAGAGAAAGCGAAGAGACGGACAAGTCTTTGAGTTAGCAGCAAAATAGAGGATTACTCAAGAAGGGGGTTCTAACTTCTAATAGCAACAAACCACCCTTGCGGATGGTCCCAGCTGGTCTATGACCTAAAAAAAGCTGCCCCCACTGGCAAGTGTCAAGTATAATGTAATGCAAGGTAAGAAATTTTCTGAGTCAGTTACCGTGTGGGCACATTATTCACCGGTCAAGATATGTAAATAATCAAAATCACCTGTCGATCTCTGGCACAAAAGAAGCAAGCAGGAATGATCGAAAGGTACGCCATATATTACGATTACTGATTTGCAAATATACTACAAGGAATTACAAGTTTATCAAAATTAGAAGAAATAGAACTAAAATGTAAAATACAAAGAAAATATATGGCTACTTTCAAATTTCATATATTTTTTATTTTTGTCTAAAAGTTTATTTTTCTTTTTATATTTGAAAAATAAAAAAAATCATCAGAAAATGACTAAAGAGAGAGAAAGCTTTTGATTATCATGATTTTGGTAACCAAAACGATCAAACTTTGTGTGAAATGATTTCATTTAATAAGAGAAGTTCGATGATAATGATTTTTAGTTTTTTTAATCGATTATCATAAAAAGTAGATCGAACTTAAAATTTTTATTATTATTTCAGGTTGTTTTTGCCTTTTTAATCGATTTTTAGCTATTTTAAGGCCTCAAACGGGATTATTGAAATTCATAGGATATTTCTTATGTTTTCACATGAAAAATTAGTTCAAACGAATTTTTTAGATTAAAAAATAAAAAAACTTGATTTTCCGGTCACATGAGGTGCCTCGAAATTTGACAATAGGTGACGCGTTATCTAATGTTTTAAATAAAAAGAGGTATACCCTTTATTGCACAAAAAAATATACAAGCGCATGGCCCTGGGTTTCCAGACCCAAATATACCTAGGCTCGAGTGTTGCCAGGCACGTGAGGCTCACCTCTTTTTCTCTTTGTTTTTTTTTCAAAATCATTAATTAATACCCTCACTTTTTTATATGTAATTTTTAATTTACATTCGTTTTTTTATTTCATTTTAAATTAATATCCTTTGTCTTTTAAAAAAAATATTATTTATAATATGACCAATTTTTATGTGAAAAGATTTCATTTAACAAGAGAAGTTTGATGTTGATGATTTTAACTTTCATGGTTGTTTGACGTTGCGTTTCAACATGCGTTTGACATGAAAAAATATTAAACTTATGTTTTTAGTGCTTTCTGATATTTGAATATGTTAATATAAAAAAATATTTTAATAAATTTTTAAATAAAAATTATTTTTAACATTTTAAAAAATATTTTCCACCATAATATCAAATGCATGGTTCATCTTGTCATAAAAACTTAAACTTGCGTCTGAGTTTTTTCCTTTTTGTAGTATGATCTAAATTTTGTTGAAAAAGTTTAATTAGCAGCATGATATACCATGTTAGGTGAATCTAAATAATTAATTTTTAAAATAATAATTTGAATTTTCTTATAAAAAAACTAACTATAAAATCTAACGAACTACTACTAATTAGATGAAATGAAATTTTAATCATTGAGATTCGCAATGGGTCGAAATGCTTCCTCCGCCTTCAGTTGGGTGCTCGTGGGTCCACAGAGCTCAACACTAGATGGGCCTCGTCAGGTCTTTCTGACTGTAGGGAGGCAGATCTGCTGGTAGTGGGCTTGGTGACAATCTTGTTCATGATTGACGTCTACTGAGGCTGTTAGATTGGGGTTCCAAGCCTTCGGCTAACTCTTCTCGGACTCCTCCCGCGTGTGTCACCTTTTGCCTGAACGACAAAGCAGCCGATATGGATAGTGGATCTTCGGAGTCAATTGCTGGTGGAATCTTCTGTGAAACAAAAACAACCAGAGAAGGCAGTCCCTGATCAATAAAATAATTAACAATATTTTATGCGTAGGAGTTATTATTTTTCCATGAATATGCCTGCATGGATTTTCCCCGCACCAGGATTTTTCACGTAGAAATTTATATATTGTATCATGTATTTATTTAATTTTATAATTTATTTTTATTGATTGATTGATACTACTTTAATTGGATAAAGAGAGAAAAAAATAGAGATTTGTGAATTGTGAATTTGGTTATATTGGTCACTTTTTTCAACACATTCATTCTAATGCTTGACTTTAGGATTAAATTAATGTAATATTATGATTAATACAATAATAATAATATTTATAATATCATGTAATTATATTCTAGAATTTTACGTGTGTATTTCATTAACTAACCGCCAGCACATTTGAGATTTAACTAACATGTTTCGTGCAAATTTGTTACTTCGGCTACGTATATGAGTAGATAGAGAAATTACTACCTGCTATAACCACGCACCCAAACCTAGAACTAATAATAATAATTAAAAAAAACTCAATGTTTCGTGGAAAACTTATATAATATTATTATATAAGTTTATATCACTTCGTTTATCTCGTGGATTTTTTTTTATAAATTTTGTTTGTTTTTGTATTTTAAAATTTTTTAAAAAAATTGAAAATTTTTTATCACTATATTCTATGTCATGAAAAATATTTTACAAAATGATATACAAATTTTTCTTTCTTATAGTTTTTTTCTCACAAGTTCGAAAATGAGCTCACTTGTTTTTTAAAAAAAACTAGTTTTTTTTTTTTGAAAAACAATGTTCTAGCTCATGAACATAATTAAAGAAGCTCATGAGCCATGGAAACTTGTTTGAAAATGAATTTTAAAAAAGTAGTTTTGTTAAAATGAGCTTGAGTAATGACTCGATTCATCTACTGCTATGACAAGCAGCAACCCTCACGAGACATGTTTTTGTTTAATACAATGTTAGAAATTAGTTTTTAAAATGTTTTTTAATTGAAAATGTATTAAAATAATTTTTTATATTTTTTTAAATCAAAACAATAAAAAAATTAAAAAAATTAATTTAAAATAATAAAAAAAGAATTAATTTTTTTAAAAAGCCGACTCTAAACATCCTAAAAAATGTTATGATTGATGGATTTTGAAGAGTTTAGTAACTCAGAATAAGAAAAAAGTAAACTAAAATAGAAACTTTTAGAAAAGTTCAGGTACTGAAATTATGATTATATCCGCCAAAATACATTCGCGTGACAAACACTGATCTAAAACCATGGTCCCACAAAACTAGAACAATCCTAAGCCGTTGGATGTAAAAACACGTGCCCGAGTCCGCGCGTTGCCTTCTTTCCGAATTTTTCTCTTCCTCTCTCTCGAAACCCGTCTCTCTCTCTTTCTCCATCTAAAACTAAACCCTCTGTCCCTCGAGGATCCACCACCATTTCCAGCTCAGTAAGCTCTCCATCTCTCTCTTTATTGTACTTAAGTAACTGTTCTTTACTGGGCAGACAATTTCTGTTTGGTTGATCTTTATTAACTAATGTTTCATCCATAAAAAAAGGGGATAAAACTCTTTCAAGGGAAATTAGGTCAAATAAATCAACCAACTTATATCTTCTGAAAAGCACGCAAGAACCCTTTGGAAATTTCATTTCTGTTCGAATTTCTTTTAATTGGGATTTTTTTTTTCAATTTTATCTTATACCGATGTTACTTATTTTTGAATTTGATATCTCAAGTGTTTGTGCACAGGAGGAAATCTTCCTGGTGACAAATTCCAAGAGCTTGTGTGTTGAAGAGAAGAGCAATGGTGGACCCATGGTGGTCTCTATTAGGGGCAGCAATTCCAGCTATAATTGCAGGGCAAGCATTAAGGATGAAGAAAAGAAGAGCTGATGAGCAGAGGTTAAAGAGCGCCAGAGGCCGTGAAAAGAGCTCCGATGAAATATTTGTTTGCGAGAGGGTATGCACTTCGAAGAGGATGCTAAAGAAGGTTGGTGCATTATCTAAAGACCCAACTATTGATACTTGTGTTACCGTTTGCGGTGTTTCTGAGCTTGATGCTTGTGCTGATGCATGTGCGAGAACTGTTTGTGTCAATCAACACCAGGTGCCAAACTGGAATGATATTTGCCTTAGGAGGTGCCAAAGTGAGTGTCTTAGGCTATCCAACTCCTCTGCAACTTCCTGAGAGGCTCTTTTGCCGTGTCTGTTATTAGTCTTGGATTGTGTTTTTACATTTCCTTGAGAAATTTCATGGTATACTTTGTTCAAAATGGATTTCATATTTTCTTTGGTTTTGGACATGCTCATAAACTGTTCGACCAATGTCCACCTAGTTTTGCCTTTCCCATTCTGTTTCATGCGAGGAAAAATTAGGTCCATTCTTTTACCGTCTAGTGCTTCTCTTCTTTCTATCTTCTGTTAGTTTTCAAGCAACCCGTGTACTTTTAAAGGACCTTGCCTGTAAATGATATGCTCACTCGCATTGGGTCTATTCTGGAAGCTCAACATGGATAAAAAAACCAATCAACGACTCTTTCATCTACAGGCAAGGGTTTTGCCACCAGGCATGTTTGATGTGATGACCAACCGAACTTACCATCCTACCATGGTTGAACCACCAGACTCTTGTGCTTCAGTGAGCATCTCGGGTGGATTATAGGCAGTTTCTATGCATGCTTATTTGATGCTAGTTCCAATCAAAGAGGCATTGAGCCTGAGATTTGGAGGCCTAGCTGGTTTTCCTTGCCTCCTGTGGTATGCAACAATTGGCTGGGAAATTGACATTTGCGCCAATGGGAAAATAGCATGCAGCTGAATGGCGAATTATTGAAGTTAAAAGCATCACAATAAGCGTGTGTACTTAACCTGAAGACTATTTCGAGCTGATTGTGCCTATTGCAAATGTTCAGAAGTCTTCAAAAGATTTTGTTTAGATACCTTAAACCCCCACCATCAGGTCACTCTGAAATGTGGAAAGCTCGTATGAACATTGTCCAAAAGAAATCTAGGCCCGAGTGGAGAAATGGATTAGATTCGATTTCCATGAAGTCGCAAGCTCGGACTGATTGATGTTTTGCAAACTATAAATCGACATATATTGTAGAGGTCAATGGGGAGAAAGTGGAGACAGCTGCAGTAGAATTCAGTTACTTAGAATTGCCTGGGATGCTTTGCGTCACCCGTGGTCAAGTTTCACCATCCCCGTACTAAACTTGGTATCAAAGGCCCACGCTCGAGCAGAGCTCCAAGACTAGAGAATCGGTAGATTTCGGGGTCCTGTGGCTGTTTGGAAGAATACGTATGAACTCTAAGCCGATGTAAATCAATTAAGCCTATTACAATTAAATCAGAGGTATTTCCAGTTAATTATGCCTGCCACAATTGAATCGAAGCTAAAAGACCGCTCAATCCTCCACTGCCAAATTGCTCAATCAACCAAAGAACGCTCACCTGCAGAATTTCTTTACCTTACCCTACCAGAACAAAGCTATTTATATTTAGATGCCTGTTGACAATAATTTTTTCAACTTTCTTCTTCTATTCAGCTTTGATCCAGCAACAAGAGATGACTATGAAGATAATAAAAACTGCTTCAGCCAGAAAAGAAAATAAGGAAAAAACTAAAAGCTGGCCAAGTGGCTTAAGCCTATATTTCCACTTGAACTAAAAACAACTTTTTTTTTGTATGCAGATTTGGGTTTTTTACCAACAAATCAACCATCATGTTTGAAAAACACAGAATCGTGCATTTTAGTAGATTGACCTAAAAAACACGCCTTGCCCGGTTATGTGGACACGTATGCAATTCCCAGTGAACAGGTGAAGAGAATAGAGGAACTTATCCAACATAAACGGAAACAAGTTTAGAAACAAAACCTGGAATGGACTTCCCATTGCAGAGCCAGGACATCACAGGAATGACTACGAAACAAGGACAACACTACTTCTATTAATTGAATTAAACGACATTCCATTGAGCTGTCTGATGAAAGGAACTAGAAACGACTTCTAATGATATACATGCATTTGAACCAAAATTATGCTGAGGACCTTTCGAACTTCAAGAATCTAGCATATCATACCCCTAAAACTCCATTGACATAATGTTCAACAAAACAGATCATCTAATTTCTGCAGGGTGACTGAGATCACAATTTTTTAATTAACTTTCAGTAGTAAGGCTACTATGGAACTTGTCTAGCTAACAGGGAAAGTACTTACGCAGACATGGAGAGCAATATGTCAGAAAAAAACTATTACCTTGAACTTTCAAGTAACATTTACTCGCACATTTTAACATTGCAAATCAACAAGCTCGTTTACAATGCCTGCATTTCTTTTTGGTACTAAATGCCTAAAGTGTTCAACATAGGACTGATCCTACAAAATGAATATTTAATTAAAAGCAGAACAACTTGTACAAATCCGTAAACTATTGAAATGACATTGCTACGCATCATAAAATGTTACATATCAACCAACCCTGTCAGTTGCATTATAACATTTGAACTCTACAAAAAAAACTAAAAGCAAAAAGGTTACATCAACAATACCTGTGAAATCCCAGAACCAAGCCAGATGCAAAAAGACTCCCATCCTTCAGCCACCAACACCTTCACATCCCATTCCATTCCATCACACTGCACTTCCTGACTACACATCGGCCTTCAAAAACTACGCCTGCACAGGGTACTTCCTAGGCCTTCCTCTCTTCCTTGGCCCTGGCATCCCCATTGCATTCCCAGCCACGCCCGTTGCACTCCCACCAGAAACCTTCACCACTCTATCCCTGCTCTCCACACCAACCCTCACTGGTGTGGCAGCTGCACCATTACCACTAACACCACCACCACTACGGCCGCCACCGCTACCATTCTTATCATCCACATTTGCCGCTACATAGCCACCACCCTTATCACCTCCTTGCTGCTGCTCTGTCCCAAACATTGGCGGCATCCAATTAGGAAACCCTGAACCCACCCCACCACTTTTCCCTCCACTCCCTACGGTACCAGGTGTAAATCCCAAAGGGAAGAACCCCCAGCAGCAATAATAACACTCCTGCCCGGGAACCAAAGGAGGCAAAGAGGGTATTAAAACAGCATGAAACCCTCTTTGGCAATTTTGGCACCTCAAACAACAATTTTCATAAACCCTAGGATACTCGTACAAAATATAACAATACGGACACGCAGTCCAAAAGGAAGACAATTTCGCTTTCTGGGACCCTTCTTGTTGATTACTCACATTATTAACATTAATTTTCACACTTTCAGCCTTTTTATCATCAACCGATCTCTGGCTTCTCCTGACTGGTAATTTACCAGAAGCAGACAAATCAATCTTCGAAAACAAACTCAATTCATTATCGTACAAAGTTTTTTTAGCAGTATCAGACAAAACAGCCCCAGCATCAGCGACGAGCTTGAAGGCTTGGTCGGAGAAAGGGTACTTGTTCTTGTCTGGATGGAGGAGTAATGCAAGGCGACGATACTGCTTTTTTATGAGGAAGGAATCGTCAGTTTTCTGACTGATTTGCAAGATCGAGTACCAGTCGTGTTGATTGTTGACGCGTTTTTCAGCTGATAAAAGAACATCAGCAACGGCTAAGATCTGATCTGGGCCTTCCAAAAGGGGCTCCGTTTCCTGAGCTAAAACTGCGAAGTCTTTTGTGCCGCTGAGATCTCGTGATTGTAAGAGTTTCTCAGCGATTCCGAGGAGGCGTTCGGCTTCGGCCCTGTTGGGATCTTCGTTCATTTTGGTAGTTTTGGCTGTCGGGATTAATGGTGTTTTTGGTTTTTTCTGTTGTTTTGGGAGGTGAGGAAATTGTTTCCAGGGAGGAAATTGAAAAGCAGCTTGCTTGGATTCTTTTTTTCTGATGGACTGGATTGGGCTTCAGTTTGTGGAAAATGGTCTGGAGATGATGGTGCCCTTGGAAATGAGAAGTGGGTATTTTGATCTTTTGAAGCAGCAAAAAAATAAATCAGGATGGATATATTTCTCATCCCATGATTTTATAAATTGACTAGATTAACCCTATTTTAATTTTTATGTTATCTCTTAGAAAAATACCTGAATCTTGAATTTTAATTAAATTATTAGATTTTAATCGGGTCATATCCTAGATCGACTCCATTCTCTTTTATAAAGTAAATTAATATTGTTTTTTTGTTAAAAAATAATTAATTAATAGATTGTAATTAAATTTTTTATTGAATTTTTCCAGATTAATATGAGGTTTTAATTGGTTTACACATGTTTTTATTTTTTTTTTTGTTTAACGTGGGTGTCCGGGCCAGCTTGCGTGCACCTCGACTAATCCCACGGGCCCTGAAGTTAACGACCATGTAAGCCTCCAGTGGCCATCATATGAGTAACCACATGGCTCGAACCTGAGATCACAGAGGGAGCAAACCTCTTGGTCCCAAGCTCTTACCACTGGGCCAACACCTAGATGGTTACTTGAACGGGCTTTATTAATCTGTGATGAACCACATGTAAGCTTTTTTTTTTATTTTCTTACCCGAGTATTCCCACACCCTTTTAAAAAGTGAGACTAGTTTCGTTCGGGGTTCATAATTGTCCCTTCTAATAAGTACGCTTTCTAAATATCGAACTTGTGTTCTCACCGTTGCAGGGATATAACAAAATATAACCTTCTGTATCCATATAAGCATTTTAAGTTCCTAATTAAGAGTTTATAAATTAAAAAAAAAAGGATTCAGAAAGAAAGATGATCTGCTCTGTCAATGACAATGGTGTTTATCTTATTAATCTGGTTTTAGAAGGGATTTAAGCCCCATTGCGTGATGAACTGTGTTTTAGCAAAATAATAATTCCCAATATTAA
>Ga0307515_10020899_pt1 | contig 11636 bp, 5 predicted proteins | sample 17_EM_MG_FD_194513 | JGI IMG/M metagenome (GOLD analysis project Ga0307515, IMG submission 194513) | Populus trichocarpa ectomycorrhiza microbial communities from riparian zone in the Pacific Northwest, United States - 17_EM | ecosystem: Host-associated > Plants > Roots > Unclassified | place... | reverse complement strand
AATAAATATTTTTTCATATTAATTGCGTCGTGAAACAACCAGAATATCATTAGAAGTAAAAAAATTAAATATGATATCAAATGGTATTTTTATGTTTTTACTATGGTTTTTTTGTTATTGCAATTTATGCTATGGAGAAATTTGTATTTGGCCAAATAAAAAAAATAATTAAAATGCATAGTAAAACAACTAAAATACTTTTAAAACCAAAAAATTTAAGTCTAATGTCGAAGGGTATTTTTGGTTTTTTACAAAGGTTTTGTAATTAGAAAATCAGTCTAGGGGCACTTTTGTATTTAGCCAAACAAGAGAAAAATGTTCGTGTGGCACACCTGAGAGCGTGTGGGAGACACTCATGTCCATCGAGTAGCACTTACAATGCCTCCCGACATCAAAAAATAACATTCCACTATGTTTTTTGAAGTGTTGTCATATCTTTTTCTTGTTGGTACGACATATATTTCCGGTGGTAGTCCGATTTGTTTTCAGTGGCCTTTATTTTTTTCCCCTACTCTATTTCCTTTCCAAGAAATTATAATTTGACCCTCTTGGTCATTGATATTTCAGCTTCAGTACTTATTCTTTTGATTTTTTATTTTTATCTTGGTCTTTTTTAAGAAGTTTTATATGTTTTTAATTTCATCTTTAAATTCCAATTTATCAAATATTATATTCTTCAAATTAGTCCTCATTATTTAGATTTATAATTTTTTGTCTTGGCCTTTTGTAAAAGTTATTTCATTCTTCAATTCAAATTGATGGTATATCTTTTTCAATTTGGTCCTCGTTGTTTTGATTTATGGTTTTTTTTCTTGCACTTTTGCAAAAGTTATTATTATTTTCAATTTCACTATTGAATTACAACATTTCTTTTATTTTTTATGTTAATTTTGAGCCCCATTCTTTTTTAAAAAAAATTTTCCTTGTACTAAATTGATTTTTTTTAAATTTCACCATTTAATTAAATATAAAATTTATTTTTTATTTTAATTTCGATCCCCATTCTTTTAATTGCTATTTTTTAAAATTCTTTTGTATAATTGAAATTTATTTTTTAATTTTATCTTTCAATATATATGATTGATTAAGTGAAAATTGAATTTCATGATTTTTCTAGATTGGATGTTTCAACTCTAATTACTCGAATCAGGGGTTTAAAAAGTTAACACAATTTTTTTATAAAAAAAAATAGGTTTTATAATTTTTTTATTTTTTTATTAGGTTATTCTAATAACATAATCTAGATCGCAGATCTGACGGATATTCCAGATTAACCCAATTCTAATTAACATGATTACAAGTTTACCATGACCTGTTTTTTATATCTTTTTTTTACTCCATTTCAAAATCTAAACATTATTTTATATATATATATATATTGCCACAACAAAACACGAACATCAAGGCTAGCTATTACCGTTACAGTTTGCATGCTTGTCATTGCTCATTTGCTATTGCTACAGTTTGCATGCTTGTCATTGCTCATTTGCTATTGCTACAGTTTGCATGCTTGTCATTGCTCATTTGCTATTGCTATGTGAGATGGGATTTACTTCCAAGCATGGAAAAATTATTATGATTATATATATATATATATAGAGGTTGCTCTCACAGGCTGTTAATGCATTGCTTTTTTTGTTTTTTTCTTCTACAAACTAAGGAGTACCTACCAAATCATAATTAAATCGAGCTTTAATCATCTGATTTTTTTCTCATTTAATAATTCTGCATTCAATAGTAGCGTGAAAGAAAAGAGATATTCATGTTGGGAATTAAATATAGTTTAAAAATTGGATTATATTAGTGATAGTGGGCCGACCATCTTCTGGTTATGATTTTAGTGGCACGTTACTTGTGATTTGTTTATATTATATGGCCGTCCCCATCTAGTTTGCTTTATATATATTTCATGCTGATTCTTTAAATTAAAATTGCCTAATTAAATATTATTTTATCTTGAGTTTTCGTATTATACAACACTGGGTATTAAATATTATCAGATTAGGTTGCTATGAATTTTGTTACTGAAATAATAGTTAAAAACTCGTGTCCAGAATTAAACATTAAAGAACGAGGTTGCTATTACCGCACGAAGTTTTAATTATTTGAAACATTTGGCAAAATAAAGGGATTAAAAGATACTCTACCCTTTTAATATTTCAACCCTAACATATTAAACATTTCAGCTCCCTATTTTGTCCGATGGAACATAAAATAGAAAGAGGAATATATATATATATATATAAAAGCATGTTGGTTGATCATGTGGTGAAAACTTAATTTAGGATTAGATGAAGCATTCCATGACTGCTTCTTGGGATGAAGGTATCTGGGTTTGAATGTGGGTTTTTCTCTTAGACTTGATATTGATGGAGAGATCAGCGCTTCTAATTTGTATAAAAACAAATTGGTGTGTGCCTCGAACACCAATGAATGGCTTGAAGGTGAGCCGGCGTTTACCGGTGAGTGGTGGCAGACAACTAATCTGACTTCTCAGAGCTCAAAATATACTATACTTTAAGGTGTGTGTTCGGGCAAGGTATTGGGTCGATGCCCTAAAAACATGGTGCCACTGACCAGCCTCTTGTGCTTGGAGGGTGTCAGGCTAGGATGGCTATCCGCCTGGGTTTAGCCTGAACAGCTAGGGTATATAGCTTGTTCCGAACTGCTAGATTTTTATTTTTTATTAATCCACCATCACTGGTTTAATAAGGAAAAGATGCTTTTAACAGCAAAGAGGACAGATAAGGAACTTGCAGGTAAATTTGCATCCAATTTTTCCTCGCTTCAAGATATCTAAAGTTTTTACCATCTTATCTTGATAAGATTTTAAAATTTACCTTTTAAGAAATTATCAGTCTTATAAATTAAATTTTAAGGTTATTGAAAATATTAATTTTAAGATTTATAAAATTAATCGAGGTACACATAACGTAACTCAAACATTTATATTAATTAAAAAAATAACAAATAGATGAAATTAAGTGTAAATATTTTATGATGCAGACAAGAGGCAAAAACCTCAGGAGAGGAAGGATCTTAACTTCATATAAACTCAAGATACCTTTATATGTATAGTTCTAACACATCAATATATGCCACTTCCTGCTGTCCCGGCACAGTAAATAGGGATTTCATTTGCTGGCTGCATAAATTAGCACGATTCATGTTCTTGATTTGTAGCTATATATGCATGAATGTCCTTTGATGTTGATTTTATATCCTGCCGACGTCCCAGCACAGAAAATAGGGATTTCATCTCTTCCCCCATCAAAAACCCACAAGATACCTCTGCATAAAAACCAAACAAGACTAATGAAGCAATAATAAATTCAAAAAAATAAATTGCATATATTTAATAGGAATGATAATTTAATTCAAACTCAAAAAATATTAATTTAAACCAACTCGAATGAGTATATTTTTTTGGATAATTATATTACTTGATAAGCAATGAATAGAGTATAAATATTTTTATTTTTAAACTTTACCCCAATTTGACTCAAATCTATTGAGATATATAATGCATATGTAGAAATTTTGTATTTTCTTAATCTAATATAATATATTCATATTTCAAAATTAACTTAATATATATATATATATATATGTATATAAAATTTATAATTTTATTATTTAAAATCTATATATATATTTTTATATATACACTTTAAATATTATATTATTATTTTATTTATTTGAATAATAGAAACCTCATAAATAAATAATAAATAATAAATAAAATATAAATATAAATATAAGAAAAAAAACTTAATATACGTATAGTTGTTTTCCTTCCACCTACTATTTATTAGAACTCCAGCTATTATAGCACTCCGAGGCAGGATAGGTGCTCGAATTCACAACACACAGTAGTCCATTGGAAAACGGAAATGGCCTTTTTATATTCGTAGGTACAGAAATTCATGGACACAGTTTTGGGAAATGAAAATGGCCCTTATACTATGAAATATTATTGAGTTTTTAATATAGTGAATTGCAGAGAAAAGAAAAGATAAATGGGAAATTTTTAAATTTTAAGAAGATAAATTTGTTCTTGATACATAAAACACTAAGAACAGTATTTTAAAAAACAAATGTAATCATACTCTCAAATAGGTAAAAAAAACAAGAAGAAGGAAGATTATGCTTCTTATATTATCTTCAAAGGTTGATAAAATACTAAGAAAATCCATAAATATTACCCTTATTCGTTGAAATTATGGGAGCATGTTACTGTTATTGCATCACAGTTTTGGAAAGCGATCTAAGGACAGTGAATGTGTTAACTATCGTTGACTCCTAAGAAGAAAACTGTTAAATGCTGACAGTATCAACATTACTGAAGGAAGGACAGGATCCTGACTCCACAAAACTAAACTAAATTCCACAGGATGATTTGATTCCTGTCTCGTCCTTAATCACCCACCACCCCACTCATTCATGTTCAACGCTGATGATTTTTTTTTTTTAAAAAAAAAATTAGTATTTGAAAGTATAATTGTTAATGCTTTTTAAAGTATTTTTTTGTTTATAAAAAATAATTTTTGATATTAATATGTTAAAATGATCCATAAATATTAAAAAAAAATTAATTTCAAATAAAAAAAACCCCACAAGTCACTGGCCACACATATCTTTCTTTAAATTAGTAGTGCTTAGTACTGTTATTTTTTGTTTGGTGCGCATGCTTTGTTATTAATACTATTATGTCCATGGCTATATTAGTCTTGATTCCTACTTGTAATTTTGTTCAAGAAAAAAGAAAAAGATTATATTTTATACTCTCTTCTTTCTCTCTCAATTTCTTTGGATTTTGAATTCTTGAGCCACAAAATTAAGAGACAGTACTGGTATTAACTAAGACAAGATGGCACTTAATTTTCTTTCTCCAGCTGAAATCAAGGCTATCTCTTTCTTGGATTCTACTAAATCCAATCACATACCTAAGCTTCCAGGTTTTTTTTTTCTACTCTTTTTTCTCACTTTACTTTTCTGGGTTTTCCTTTTTGTTTCCAGGAAAAAAAAGCTGGAAAGTTTTTTAGGAGGTAATGAACAAGAAAGTTGGATAATTTTGCTTTTGGGGTGTCATAGAAAAGGTTAAACATTTGAGAAAATTATGAATCTTTTGCTTTTTGTATGAAAACGACTTTCTGGGCGACTCTTCAGTTTAACAACGGATAGTTTTGTTGAAGACTTTGATTTCAATTTCATTGTTTATGTCGTAGAAATGAAAAGGTTTGAAACTTTGGTTCTTGGTGGTGCCTAATATAGGTAGGCTTGGTTTGAAGAGGAAGGATTGTCGAGGGAGAAGAATTCAATGTTCTGTTCAGAATCAGAATCAGCCACCTCCAGCTTGGCCAGGAAGAGCGTTTCCAGAACCTGGACGCAAGACCTGGGATGGTCCTAAGCCTATATCAATTGTTGGATCTACTGGTTCCATTGGAACTCAGGTAGTTATATAATTTGTATATCAAACAAACTGTCCCAGTTACTGCAATTACATTTATGCTTTAAGGTTCTTACTTAATTAGCTGCTGGTTTTTTGAATATTTTGAAAGAGAATAAGCCAATGAGGCAGAAAAGCTCACGCGATAGGAGGTTTATTGTTTCTGCTTGATAACATTCTCTTTAAAGGAAGAGGGGATGGTCGCTCTTAGCTTTCATTTTATGATAATTTCATTTTGGATAAATGTAGCCTTTATTGGAGTTGGGTATCCTCACTTTTTATTAGGTCAATCGCTTAACCAAGAATAATTATCATTCTTCAATGTGCGTTGTCTTGTTTTTTTTTCCTCAGATTTTTCTTCTTTTTTTCTCCAATATTTACTTTTAGTTATTCAAATCGAAAAAAATATAAGGCTGTGTAAACAAGTTCTATCCCTTCATGTTCAATCATTTGTATATCTCGCAGACATTGGACATAGTAACAGAGAATCCAGATAAATTCACAGTCGTGGCACTGGCAGCTGGTTCAAATGTTACTCTTCTTGCTGATCAGGTAATCAGACGGTTTTATGTTGTAAAGAACTTGCAATACCTTGATTGACAGATTATGTGCTTTGAACAGTGTGATTCCCAATCCATTCTTTAATTGAGTATTAGTACTGATGGCCTTTTCTCTCTCTCTGGCCTTTTCTCTTTTTCGCTTTTTTCTTTTTTTTGGTTGTACAGGTGAGGAGATTCAAACCTCAACTAGTTGCTGTTAGAAATGAGTCATTAGTTGATGAACTCAAAGAGGCTCTGGCTGATGTCGAGGAAAAGCCTGAGATTATTCCTGGGGAGCAAGGAGTTATCGAGGTAGAATAACATCACATCTTTCTCTTGGTTTGTTTTGCTGGTGAAGCTCATCTTGTTATTAATTGCCAATTGACTTCTTTTCAGGTTGCTCGTCATCCAGATGCTGTCAGTGTAGTTACAGGAATAGTAGGTTGTGCAGGCCTAAAGGTGTAACCACAATTCTGATTGATCATTCTCTATTTAGTCTTTTTGCTCCATATAATCCAGAATATCTAAAATCTTTCTCGGGCTAGGATTTCATACGAGGGCTTTTAAAATAGGAAAAAAGTTGAGTGGTTTTTGAATATGTGATTTTGTGCTTTCCTCTTTTCATATTTTTCACTAAAGATGACGTTCTCTTTACTATTTTATCAATTATCAAGTTACTTGTTGAGGATTTGATATCAGTATTAAGGGGACAACCGATGTTTGTCAATTATTACTGACATGAAACTAACCTAGCATAGTTTCTCTCTTCATCTCTTTCAGCCTACGGTTGCTGCGATAGAAGCAGGAAAAGACATATGCTTGGCCAATAAAGAGACACTAATTGCTGGAGGTCCTTTTGTCCTCCCTCTTGCTCACAAACATAACGTAAAAATTCTTCCAGCTGATTCTGAACATTCTGCCATTTTTCAGGTATGAAAATATATTTATGCTGATAGTTAAGGCTTATCTGTTTAGATATAGATTTCAAATGCTTCGGCTAATATTTTGAGCCCTAATTGGCAGTTCTTATCTATACCATTTTCATGTTCTTTGATCAATCTGTTAATGAATATAATCAATTCCATAAATATTAACTAGATAGAACTCAAAAGATATCTTCTTTCTTCAGTGTATTCAGGGCCTGCCTGAGGGTGCATTGCGGCGCATCATTTTAACTGCTTCTGGTGGGGCTTTCAGGTGTGAAATCATAATTTAATCTACAATCTTCAAGTTTTTAAGTTGAAATCTAAATGGGGCTTCGGTATTTTCCTTGGATATCTTGTCTGATTAATTATGTTTCAGAACTATAGATGTGTTCAGTAATTTGAAAAGTTTTGAGTGTTGAAGACATGTTTTCTTGGGCTCCAGAACCTTTAACTTGATTTACTTGCACCTCTATCTTCACATCTGTTTTCTCTTAAACTGCGAAGGTGACTTAAATTAATAAATTGACATCATCATATTGTCAGTACAGACATCTCATTAACCAATATTCTGGATGTTGCAGCTTCATCTTAAACCGTGTAAAATTATATGAAGCTGGGTTTAACTATTTGGTCATTTCCTTGGTGATCACAGGGATTGGCCTGTTGAAAAATTGAAAGAAGTTAAAGTAGCTGATGCTTTGAAGCATCCCAACTGGAGTATGGGTAAAAAGATTACTGTAGACTCTGCTACCCTTTTCAACAAGGTTTGTTTGTGTTACCTTCTTGATTCTGAATTGCAATCACCATTTATGTATGGATATATTTCTGGAATATGGGTAAAAAGGTTGCAGTTATTTATTTATTTTTGTTTTGACAGGGTTTAGAAGTCATTGAAGCCCACTATTTGTTTGGAGCCGATTATGATAATATTGATATCGTAATTCATCCACAGTCTATAATACATTCAATGATTGAAACACAGGTCTGACTCTAGAACTTTTTCTTGTTAGCTGGCTTCCCCTAACTTATTGCACTTTCTGGCAGAGGCTCAATTGCCCATTTAAAATTTCTAGAGGCTTTGGAATATATACTGGACATATGCAAACTTGTTCTTTCCTCATCTTTGCATTGCCATCTGTTTCTTCACAGGATTCATCTGTTCTTGCACAATTGGGGTGGCCTGATATGCGCTTGCCTATCCTTTACACCTTGTCATGGCCAGAGAGAGTTTACTGTTCTGAAATTACTTGGCCTCGCCTTGATCTTTGCAAGTTAGTAGCCTTTTTTCCCTTTCAAACTATAGTTTTAACACTTCCTTTTCTTTTCTTTGTTTTCTTCTTTCTTTTTGTTTTTTGGATGTGATAGCCAATCCAATATATGAAACTTCTCAATGACGACGTCAACAATAAGTCTTTTGTGATTCAGTCTCTTCCCAGACATGATTGCATAAGCTGTATGCCTTTACATTCTAGCTGAGCCGAAGTGATAGACAATGGAATTTGATATCGGTCTAGAAGCACACGCCGACTACTCCTTTTTTATAATTATTATTATTTTTATTTAATATTAAATTAAATGGATGATGCAGGCTTGGATCACTAACTTTTAAAGCTCCCGACAATGTAAAATACCCATCTATGGATCTTGCCTATACTGCTGGACGGGCTGGAGGCACCATGACAGGAGTCCTCAGTGCTGCTAACGAGAAAGCTGTAGAAATGTTCATTGATGAAAAGTATGTATTCATGTTATTTATTCCTTTAATCTAAAATATGCTGATGATAACAACAGCTTGTAGCAGCACCATTTCACTGCATAGCTATTTTCAGGAGGTTCAAAAATCTTATAAACAGTTAATTGTCTTAGCTATTTTTATGGTAAATAGTGGTGTGAGTCGCCCAGAAAATGTCATAAATACAGTAGCAGTGATTGTAAGAAGCTGCACTATGTCAGTCGATGCATTAGGTTTCCCCCTTCTGGGTTTTTGAGTCCTTAGCTAACAAATAGTTTACCTGTTTTTCTTTTCAGGATAAGCTATCTTGACATTTTCAAGGTTGTGGAGCTAACATGTGATAAGCACCAAGCAGAATTTGTGGCCTCACCCTCTCTGGAGGAAATTATACATTATGACTTGTGGGCGCGAGAATTTGCTGCTAGCTTGCAACACTCTTCCGGTCCAAGTCCTGTTCTTGCTTGATTGCCGGCATGCCAATGCCATGATGAGGAAGCGTCTAATTTTGGGGCTGGCAAGACATGCTGTATTCCTGCCAAAACTGGCATCCTTACTTGGGTTTGGGAGAGAATTGATTAGACGTATGACATGAATATTGAAATAGGCAACCAGAATATGTTCCCCGTTAAATACATGCTGATCGTATAAATGCATTCCTTGCATCCTTGAAAGGATCTTGAAAGTTACGGCCTGAATTTCCCACGGAAACGAGGATAAAAAATGCATTTTGCACTTAAGAGAGGAAAAAATAAAGATCTCTTTATGGTCTCACACAACCTTCTCTCGAAAATAAAACCATGACAGGCATTGCTTGTATTCCCTTCCAAAGATCTTGGGCTGGCTGGCATCTTTTTCCAAGTCTAGCTGGTGGGATTCTTCACTATGAAGCTTTGTAATCTTGTAATTAAGGCTCTTGGTTTAACGTAAATTAGTTTCCAGGTGAGTCTATTTCCATGTTCACATAAACCTACGTCCATGTAAATCAGCAAATTATGGGTCCCAACTCCCAAGTCGAAGTTATATGCTTTGAATGTCAAGTGCCTTGTTCATCCACAACTTAACACGATTGATTCACCATTAATCCCGTTGTAACACAGTTGTATTGGTAGATATATTTGTTTAAAATAAATGGTATTTTAATTAAAAAAAATTCTCACCATAACCTAAACAAGCACACCAAGGTAGTTTCCCCAATGAAATTGTTTGTAACTCTTTCACACTCACAGTCATTACAATACAGGAAACCTCCTCTTAGATTTCTAATATACTACTCTATTATTATTAATTGAGTTAAGAGAATGATGATAGGAGTGACGGATCGAGTTAGAATTCGAGATCATTGTGAATAAATGTGCTGGAGCCGATGACTTTCTTTTTTGCTTTATCCTCCTTCGTCTTCTTCAGATTTGGTTTCTACATTTATTTTATAATTTATTTTATTTCGAATTATTTATAAATTTTTTTTTTAAATTTTATCTCTTTTAATATTTTTTATTTGTTTGATATGATTCTTATTCTTTTGATTGTTTGATTGCTATGTTTATTTTTTGAAATCTTTTTGAAATTGATTTATTTTTTTATTTCATTTTTCAACATTAAATTGGTTGGGTGTTGAGTTTTTTAATTTAGCTCACGTCTATAATTTAACAAATTGTGAGTTTAAGAGATAAACCCAACTTTATAAGGTCCACTTGGGTTTACATTTTTTAACTTCATCCTTTAGCATTTATTTAATTCGAGATTGAGCTCTATTTTTTTTATTTACTTTCTATGGAATTTCTCGGTAATTTTAAAAATGACACAAGTTATCTTGAGTTTTTTTTCTTTATTAAATTTATATTTTTTAAAAGAAATTTTGTTTTTGAAGTAAATTAAATTAATTGATTAAATATAGGCATGAGATGTTCACTTCATGGTATTTTTTTCTCTTTGATTTTTGAGTCACTACTCTGACTGCGTATACAACCTTTTTTAGTGTTGTCGTGCAGCTTTTTACAGTAGCACTTGAGCCGTATTCATTAGCTCTTTTTGGTTGTGGATCGATGTCCACAACGGAGCAATGATGAGCTTCCAACAGAGTTTTTTTTTTCTTTTCCTCTTGGATATAATATGGGCAATTTATTTTTTATTATTAATTATAATTAATTTTTTTGTTCGTTTTGTTTTTTGTTGATTTTTTTAATCATATTATTAAATTAACCGAGTTTATTGAATCTAGTGAAATCAATGAACCAAGTTTTAGATTTTTCTTGCTACTTTGAAAACAATGGTGTAGCCTTAACAAATTTTTTTTTTTTTATTAGGAAAAATTTAGCAAAGCCCGCACCATAACACAAGCTATCTAACTAGTTTTATTCTAATTAAAGTTTTTAACTCCTTTGTTTTGATTTTTGTTCTTGCATATGCGTGTTCTAGAGTGTCCCTAACAAGACCCTTTTGAGCCGCTCCGAGAGTCCATCCATGTGTTGTTTAGTTAGTTAGAACAATTGTAAGATGGCTTTATTTATTTTATTTATTCATTAATATTTTAAAATTCAACATATTTGTCAATATTATCCTTATAGTATTTTTTACTCGGAATATTTTTTTTAATTTTTTTGTATTATTTTATTTTATTGATTTGAGATTTGGGGAAGTGTTGGATCGTTAATCCCATTTTTTAATTGTGTTTTGAAGTTGAATAGTACTTTTTTTCGTCATTTCTTTCTAAATAAGCGAATTTGGGATGAGCCAATTCAACCACTTGTAAGCCCATAGGTGTGTGTATGGCCATTATCTTAATAAATTAGAATTGGCCTCTGCTAAATTTAATTGCCCATTAGGGTTTCATGTATATTACTTGTAATTGATAAAAAGGTGAGCAATGAGGACTTTTCTTTAAGCATGGATTCAAAATCACTTTATCTATATTATTGACTAGTTATTTATCAAATAATAAACACACATGACAGGGTGAATAACTTACCATAAAAATCATAGTTTTTAAATCC
>Ga0307515_10020898_pt1 | contig 11637 bp, 9 predicted proteins | sample 17_EM_MG_FD_194513 | JGI IMG/M metagenome (GOLD analysis project Ga0307515, IMG submission 194513) | Populus trichocarpa ectomycorrhiza microbial communities from riparian zone in the Pacific Northwest, United States - 17_EM | ecosystem: Host-associated > Plants > Roots > Unclassified | place... | reverse complement strand
TGGCGTTGGAAGCTTCGGGACAACGAAGCGAGCGGATCCCTGCCTTGATCGAGAAGGCAGCCAGGTGCGCAACCCAAAGAGCAGATAGCAGGCTTGCAAAACCAACCGTGATCCTGGTTGGCACTTCCACACCAAATTGGCTGGTCACAATTGCCAGCACCCATGCCACTCCTGCGACGCGGAGCGAGGTGCGCATGCAGCTCCCGCAGTGGCCAAGTCGACTCCAGACCGACCGACCGAGATCAAAAGCCATCGCAATCTCCTTTCAGCAACAGAAGCGTCGTCGAGGGAGATATCTCATCAATGAGGTCTACCCTTCGGTCGCGTACCGATTGTGCCGCAGGGCTAGGATGCGGATTTCAACGATCGTGGACGCCTGTTTCAGGCTGATCGTGGACAGCGTTTCAACGCCATCGTGGACGCGCGGGGTTTGCGCGCAAGCGAAGTTGTCAATGTATCTCAATCGTCCACGATCAGTTTGAAGCGCTGCGCGAGCGCTCTGCTTTCGATGCGCCCGTAGGGCGGGTTCTTCTGTGCGGGATTGGCTTTGCCAGGCCCCTGCCAGGCCGCCGGAGGCGCCCCCCGATCACGCATGTAATCATGCGGGATCCCCTTGCGTCGCGTCGTCGTGTGCCGGCTTGGCCTGGTCGCGCAAGGACCTGCCTTTGAGTTCGATCTTGTGGCTGCTGTGCACAACCCGATCCAGGATGGCATCCGCCAACGTCGGATCATCCAGATAGGTGTGCCAGGCCTTGACCGGCAGCTGGCTCGTGATCAGCGTGGAGCGCGTGCCCACGCGGTCGTCCAGTACCTCCAACAGGTCGTTGCGCTCCGGCGCGTCGATAGGTGAGATCGCGAAGTCATCGATGACCAACAGATCCAGCTTGGCCAACTGCGCCAGCCTCCTGGCGAAGCTGCCATCGCCGTGTGCGACCTGCAACTCGTCGAACAACCTTGCCGCTCGCGTGTACAGCACCGAGAAGCCCGAGCGCACCGCCTGATGCGCCAGTGCACACGCCAGCCACGTCTTGCCGCACCCGGTGGCGCCTGTGAGCAACAAGCTTTGCCCGTGGCGCAGCCAGTCGCCGCCGGCCAGCGCCATGACCAACGACTTGTCCAGCGATCGGCTCGCACGCCAGTTGATGTCTTCCACGCACGCCGTGCTGACTTTGAGCCGGGCCGCCTTGCGCAGCCGCGCCACGCGCCGATCGTCGCGCCAGGCCACCTCGCGCTGCACCAGCAGCGTGAGGCGTTCCTCGAAGCCCAGCGACGCGGCAGCGGCGCTGCGGGACTGATCCTCGATCGCGCGCACCATGCCGTCCAGGCGCAGGTTGCGAAGCTGGTTGATCGTGTATTCATTGAGCATCGATGGTTCTCCTTCAGGGTGGTGGGTGAGGAATCAGTGGTAGTAGTCGGGCCCGCGCACGTTCTCGTGCGCAGGCAGTGCCGGCGAGGCACTGGGGAACAAGGCAGGCTGTCGGTCCAGCCCGTTCTTCAAGATGGAAGCCACGCTGCGATAGGTCGGCGAGCGGATCGCCAGTGCTCGAGTGCAAGCCGCCTCCAGCCGTGCTGGCGTGTACTCGCGTGCCAGACGCTGCAGGCCCAGGCATGTTCTGTAGCCTTGCTCGGGGTGTGGACGGTGCTCGAGCTGCCAGGTCACCACGGCTGCTGCGCTCACACCGATACGTCGCCCCCAGTCGATCAGTTTGGCCGGCGTCCACTGCAGGTGCGCCCGGTGCGACGCCGGCATGTGCTCGGCCACGGTAGTGTGCTGGCCGCGGCGTGCGCTGCGGGCATGGCTGGCCACGCACTGGTGGGCACAGAAGGCCTCCAGCAGCTTGGCCGTGACGCGCAACTCCACCGTCTGGCCCACCAGTCGGTGCGGCACACTGTAGAAGTGGCCCTCGAACTCGACGTGGTAGTCGATGCTGACCTTGGCGGTCTTCCAGCTGAACAACTCGAAGCGTCGGGCCGGCAGCGGCCGAAGGGCCGGCGCGTCCAGCGCCTCGAAGGCGCTGCGCCGGCAGCCGGGTAGCTTCTTGAAGGGACGCTGGTTCAGCTCGACCAGCAACTCTGCAATCGCCTTGTTGAGCTCGGCCAGGCTGAAGAAGCGCCGGTTGCGCAGCCGTGCCAGGATCCAGCGTTCCACCACCAGCACCGCGTTCTCCACCTTGGGCTTGTCGCGCGGGTGGGCCGGCCGGGCGGCCAGCAGCGCGCAGCCGTAGTGCAAGGCGAACTCGTCGTACAGGGCGTTGGGCTCCGGGTCGTAGCGGTCAGGCCGCCTGATCAGGGCACGGGCTTGGTCGGGCACGATCAGGCGGGGCACGCCGCCGAAGAATTCCAAGGCCTGGATCTGCGCACCGATCCAGTCGGCGGTGGTTTGACGCAGGGTGGCGCACGCATAGGTGTAGTTCGACGCGCCCAGGGTGGCCACGAAGATCTGCGCGGCGCTCATCTCGCCAGTGAACGCGTCCACCAGCGGCACGGTCTGTCCGGCGTAGTCCACGAACAGCTTCTCGCCGGCCAGATGGGTCTGACGCATCGAGCGCTTCAGGCTTTGTGCCCATGCCCGGTACTTCACGCAGAAGCTGGTGTACTTGTAGGCCAGCTCGTTGGCCGCGGCGTACTCCTCCCACAGCAGCTGTAGCGTGACGCCCGGGCGCTTGAGCTCCTGGTGAACGGCAGCGAAGTCCGGCGTGAGCTGGTAGCTCGAGCGCGGCAGCGCTGGGCGGTATAGCCGGGCCTCCAGCTCTTCGTCGCTCAGGGTCTGGGCGAGCGCCCAGTCCACGCCGTGCACGCGGGCCAGCGACACGTACTTGCCCACCGCACTCTTGGAGATCTTCAGCGCGCGGCCGACCTCGTTGTAGCTCAGCTCAGCCTGCAGGTGCAGGCGCAATGCTTCTCGAATTCTGCGCATGGTGATTCTGTTGGTGGGCATCGGCTGCTGCTACAAAAAGCAGCCAGCCTAAACCCGGTCAAAAGATCACTTGCGCGCCACCCCCACCGTCCACGATCGCGCTGAAACAGCGTCCACGATCAGTTTGAAACACCGTCCACGATCACGCTGAAATCCCGTCCACGATCAGTCTGAAACGCTGTCCACGATGGGCTGAAATACGCACGTTTGAGCCTGGCTGCCCCAGCGCAGCCGACAGCCACTGACGTAGTGGCGAAGCCCGCGAGGAAGGTCGGGCGCCCCAAAGTGCGCAAACAGGCTATCAGCACCAAGAAGAGCACGCCCAAGCAGCCGTCTGCGCGCTCAGAAGTCTCTGCATCCGGATTGAAGGGAAATGCGGGTCGCGCACTCGACTTCCTCATTTCGAAACTCAACAAGGAAGGCTTCTCCCGCGTGACGCACGCTGAGATTGCCGAAGGCGCGCCGATTCCCACGGGCTCGGTTGGCGCTGCCATCAGCGCACTCGCCAAGTTGCAAAAAATAGAAGAAGGGGATCGCGGTAGCTACAAGCTGCTGTGAACAGCTTCGTGCAGAATTTGGGCTGGGCGTCCCAACGCCGGCGCCTCAGCCAGATGATGGCGCACAAACTGGGTCGCTGCGATCCAGTACGTAGGACGAAGTACTTCCCGCATCTGAACATAGCCCCACTCGTGTGAAGTACCCTGAGCCGCTCGCCTACAACGACGAGACCGCAGTCGATGCGTCAAAGTACAGAATAGGTGCCGCATCGCAAGCATCCCGCAAGTGCAGCCGACCATGCAAGTACGTTCTTCGCACTGAACACCGACGTGCTGGAGCGCATTCAGACGAGTGCAGGCTTGATGGGAAACTCGGCTCGGTGAACACTGGCGTCCAGGGCCTAGACGGTCCCGAACATCCGCCTGATTGCACAACACCATGAACACAACTAGGACACTGAGATGGCAGACACACCTCTACTGACGCGCCTGGGAACCTGGGTGACCATCTTCGGCTCCGTCCTGACCATGGTGCTGACCTTCTGGAACACGCAGACCAAACAGCAGATCGACCAGCGCGAGGCACGGCTCAAGGAGCAGAACCAGTTGCTGGAGGCTGACCTGAGGCAGAGGTCGACGTCTATCGAGGAATCGAAGGAGCGCGTCGACCGATACAAGTGGGTCTACAGCCTGGTGCCTGATCTGAGCGCAGAGGATGGTGCGAAGCGCAACGCTGCGCTGGCAATCATGCGCCTAGCCCTCTCCAAGGCAGAGGCAGACAGCCTGCTCGCGGGATTGCAGCAATCGCCAGTCAAAGAGGTGCGCGACGCGGCCGAACAGGGTGCGAAGGCCATCGTTGCCATCGAGAGCGCAGAACTGACCGCGCTGGTGAAGCAGATGAACGCGACAAGCGCCGACGATCGCAAACGGGCGACAGGCCGTCTACAGCGTGATTTCGGTGATTCCGCTGCCGCCATCAGCCTTGTGCTCCGGCAACTTGGCCCGGAACAGGTCGCGCAGCTTTCGCCGAGCGGTCTGATCAATGCGCTCTACTATCTCGGGCGCACCAACCCGGACGCCTGGACACCCGAGGAGATCCAGCAGGCGAATAGCACCTTTCTGCAGATCCGGCAGCGCAGCGCCGGCAAGGCCCAGACCCTGAGTGCCCTGACGGTCGCCGAAAACGTTGTAAAGCCGGCAGCCAAGTAGTAAGCGCAGTGCATTGGTACCTCTGCGCCGCTTGCCCCGAGGGTTTTGGCCATCCGAGAAACACGCTCTCTGAAACGGTGCCTTTTCGCTGCTCCTTGATGCCTACCCTACAGCGACGATCAGTTGCCCTGCAGCCCAGCGGGAACAGGCGATCGCGTTCGCACGATGCTGGACCGTTGCACGTGGCAAGCGGCTCGCGCCGCCACCCGCGCCAATTCCGCACTGGGGTTGAACACCACCCAGTCGTCGTCCACTTCCAGTTCTCGCAGCACCGACTCGCCCGCGACAGCCAGGGCGCGCATCACGGATGGCAAGGCCTCGAAGGTCGAGCGCCCTGCACTGTCGATGGCTTGTCGCAACGTACCGAGCGACAGCGAGCGATCAAACCCATAGCAAACGGGCGACAGCAATCCCGTGGGTTCGACCACGAGGACGCCGAGCTGCGAAGCGAAGCCGATCACACCCCGGGCGCTTTCCGGTTCACCAGCGTAAAGTAGCCGAGGGTGTTCCGCGGCAGCGCGTTTGTGCAGCAGGTCGCAGTGCACCGTGCAGCTGTCTGCAACAGCCTGGGCGATGACGTGAGCAGCGACGTAGAGCACGGTCTGGCTGTGTCGGTCGAGCAGCTCGGCTGTCCCCATCGCCAGCGCGCGACCCGCAGCCTCCACGACATGGAAGTTTACGAAGCTCGCGCCGGCCCCAACCGCAGAATCGACCACCGTCTCCAGCTCGTCCAGATTGTGCGCCGAGACCCCGCAGCTCGCTCCACACTGCAGCCCCGCATCGCTTAAGGCTGCCAGCGCGCGCAGTGCGCGGTCATATGCGCCTGGCCGGCGCCGCATGGCGTCGTGCGTCGCGCCGACCCCATCCAGACTCACACACACGCTGTTCGCGCCCGCCAGACGGTTCGCCTGCGCCAAATCGGCCGCTTGAATGCCGTTCGTGACGATCGAGACGTGTTGCTCCAGTTCCCGGGCACGGGCGATCACTGCCTCCAGGTGTGGCGACAACAACGGTTCTACGCCACTGCGTTCGAACGGGCATGGCGCATCTGAAACAGGAACTTGGTGTTGATTTGGCGCTTCTTGGCGGCTTGCTTAACAGTGAGGTTGCGCTTGCGCATGATTTGAAAGTAGAACGCCTCCTCCCACTCGTTGATCCAACCCCGCTCGCGGGCGTAGGCGATTGCTTCGGCGTTGAGCGACTTATCGGCGTCGCCGCGCACGCGCTTGACGGCCCGGAAAATGAGGTCCGACGGGAGCCCGATGAACTTCTTCACGCAGCAGTTGCCGACCGTGGCGAAGGCGCCGTTGGTCTTGTTGCGCAAGACGCAGTTCTCGATGATCGGGTAGTGCCCACAAAGGCACGTTTCAGGCTCCTCCGATTCGAACACTTCGTGGAGTGCCCATTCGAGTTTCGCGGCGTCCCAGGTACTGGCCGTGGAACGATCGAGGATTTCGCGTGTGAGCTGAAATTCCGCCATGGCTTACTCCTGGCAAATAGCCTGGCTCGGCGCCGAAGCGCCGGGCCAGGCAAGGCACTTTCCGGCGCCGGTCACCCTTTCGGAGGAAAGGGATCGTGGCCGTGGCTGTCCTTGTATTGGATCTTGCCGTCCTGGCCATGGACCACCAGCTCCGTTTTTTGGTTCTGGGCGATGTCCCGCGCCCGGTCGACGGCTTCCCGCTTGAGGTCGAAAACCTCGGTGTCGCGTTTGGCGCCGGCTCCCCGGACCGCCCATCCGTCGTCGCGCGGCACGACGTGCTGATTGCGTTTGCTCATCTCTGAGTCCTCTGTTGCGCAGCGAAATTGCTGCTACAAAGGTGTGCGAAGGCCGAGCCGGCCGCGGACATTCGGTCCGGATGTCCGCGAACGCCGGGCCGACCGCACACATCAGTAAGACTCAGGGAGGCCCTGTGGCAGTCAAACGTCCCACTGAACAAAACGCGAGCGTCGACGAACTGGTCGAAGCCATCGCGAAACTCACGCCGGAGGAGCGCGTGCGCCTCTACCGGAGCGGTAACTTTTTGGCGCTGGGGAGCGAGTTCACCCACGGCAAAGATCTGCTGAACGAGGCGGTCAAGCGCGCGTTGATCGGCACCTCCGGCGACCGCCGGGAAGGGGAACGCGGCAGGCCGTGGCCCAAGGGCGTCCACATCGTCGCCTTCCTAACGGAGTGCATGAGGAGCATTGCCAACGGATCCCAGAAATCGTTCAAGCAGGCCGTCGACCGGCGGGCCGAGGCGCTCACCACCGACGAGGGCGACGGCAATCCGGAGCTTAGCAAGGCCCAGCACGTCCAGGCAAGCGTCGAGGCGGAGTTGGTCGACCGCGAGGATCAGGAAACCAAGCAGAAGGCCACGGAGGATGACGTGGCCGCGATTCGCAAGCTCTTCGCACAGGGAGACGTGGTGCACGAAATATTGGACGGCGAGGCGGCCGGCATGTCCACCGAGGACATCCGGGAAGCGCTCGGCATCACGGCCACCGAATACGCGACCGCCCGCAAGCGGCTGCGGCGCACCGTGGACAAACACATGCCGGGCAGGAGGCTGAAATGAGCAACGAATCGATGAAGAGCTTGGCGGCGATGCAGGCGCTGATGCTGCGGGACTTGGAGGAGGCCAGTGACGAGCAAATTCGCGCCGAACTCGCGGAAGATGGACTGGACTCCGACCTGGTGGCGCGCGAGGTGGCGGAGAGCCTCGACTCGGTTGTGGCCGAGTTCATGCGCAATAGGGTGGCGGCCACCAAAGCCGTCAAGAAGGCCACCGTGTCTCCCATTGAAGCGATTCGGCCAAGCATTCAAAAGATCAAGGAGATAGTTCAAAGGGCGTTCGAAGTCGAACCCAACCTGGCGAGTGCCTACCGAAACGGGACCAAACAATCGGACGACGATTGGATATCTACATATGACGATTTGATTCTCTTGGGAAAAGTGGACCCTCAAGACCATGTCGATTGACGTCAATGTCCTCTCCCCCGCGGAGAAGCTTCTTTGGAGCCACGGCTTTCGAAAGCCCGAGCACATCGATCTCGAAGGCATCGCCATCGCCAAAGGGGCTTGCGTGGTCTACCGGTGTCTTGATGGCTGCGCGGCCCGGCTTCTCACCGATGGAGACAAGGCCGTCATTAGCATCGCCAAAGAGGACAACGAGGGGCGGCAACGCTTTTCATTGGGACACGAGCTCGCCCATTGGATCAATGACGCGAAGAAGGCTTCGTTTCGCTGCGCGAGCGACGACATCGGTCCTCAGAACGCTGAGGCGAGCGACGCCGAGTCCCAAGCGAACATCTTTGCGAGCCAGCTGATCCTGCCCAACTACATGGTGGACCCATGGATGGAAGGCCGCAAGATCAGCCTGAACGTCGCCAAGGACATGCACGACGACTTCCGGAGCAGCATCACGGCTTCGGCGATCAAACTGGCGAAGCGGTCGATGACCCCCGCCCTAGTCGTTTCCCACAGCATGCATGGGCGGCGTTGGTATGTGCCGGGACGCGCTTGGCCCATCGAAGTGCATCCCAAGAAGGAGTTGCACCACGACACGGGCGCCTTCGACATCGTATTCAATGCGTCGAGTCGCATGTCCACGCCGCGCAAGGAGCCGGCGCACCATTGGCTCGCCGGATCGCATGATGTGTTTCGCGCGGAGGTCGTCGCCCAGTCGATGAAGCTTCCTGACGGTTCCGCGTTGACCATGTTGGTCTTGCAACAGGCGAAGCGATGAGCCCATGTTCTGAGTGGATTTTTCAAGCAGCGCGAGATCGGCGGCAATGGCATGCCGCCATGTAATCCTTCGGCACCGTCCAATCGCGTTAGGCGATTGGACAGGAAATGTTCGTGTCCACGGCTTGATGACCGTCACCGCGGTATCCCACCATCGTAGAAGAGAGTGATCCAGACCGTGGGAGGCCACAGCTGGCCGAGGGCATTGCCACACTGCAAACCAAGCCGGTGCTGCAGGGTGACAACGGCTCTACGCTGAAGGCCACCACGGTGCTGGCGATGCGGCGCGCACATCTGGCGCGAAGCAAGTGCTGTTACTCGTGGCTGGCGGCGGACCCGGTGAGGAGAACGGCCGCCCACAGATAGGGATGAGCGTGAGCGCCGCCCGCCTGCAGAATGCCCGAGAGCGCTTCACGGCAGGCTGCGCTCACGGGCATGCCGGCCCCGTACGCGCGGAACAGCCGCGCGCCGACATCTCGCGCGAAGCTGTCCCACAGGGGCCACAATGCGCCCACGACGCTTGCGACGCCGCAGCCCAGCAGCCCCGTCGAAAGCCCCTGGAGCTCGCGCGCCTGCCAGTGTGCTTCGAAATCGAGTCGCGCGCCCGAACAGGCCAGCATGACGAACAGGTCGCAGCGCCCCAATCGCTGCTGGGTTGCCTCGTCGCGCAGGGCTTGCGCGGTGAAGGCCTGATCATGCAGCAGGAGGCCCGACTGAATGGGATTTTCGGGTTCGAAGCTTCCGTGGCCCAGGAAGAAGACGGCGTCGCTTGCCGGCAGGGCCTCCAGCACGCCCTGCAGCGTCGCATCGGCGCCCGCCAGGTGCAGTGGCTGCACGCCCGGCCAGCCGTCGGCGACGGTGGCCTGCATCCACTGCCGGGCGCCGGCAAGGTCGAGCGACGGGTCACTGATGCACAGCAGCGACGACTGCGCGATCGTTTTGCGGGCGCGTTCGGCGCCTGTCGCATAGGCGCTGGCGCTGGGCGTGACGATCGTCTCGATGCCCCGCTGCGGCGTGCTGCCGACGAGGTAGTCGATGGCCGCCCCGAAGCGCACGCGCAAGGCCGCGAACGGAACGTCGACGAGGTAGGCCTCGGGCGAGAAAACGATCCTCGTGATCCCCTTGGCCTGTAGCTCCCCCCACAGTGCGCCGGGCAGCAGCAGCGAGCCCAGGCGTTCGAGCAGCTCGTCCGCGCGGCTCGTGTCGCGCAGCAGGCTGCCGAAACGAGCCGCGTCCAGCTGGCCGCGCGCGTGCGCCTCGACCAGAGTCGACTCCACGCGGTTCATCTCCGACACGAGTGCGTTGCGCGCCTCATAGACCTCCTCCAGCCATGCCCGCGCCACCAGGGGAACGGCGCCCGTCTCGCGCGTGACCGCATAGATGGCCCAGCAGCCATGGCAGGGACCGTAGGTGGGCAGCAGCGCGTATTCGACTAGGGCCGTACCCGGCGGCAGGTGCTGCGCGAGATCCTTCAGCGCCATGGGCCGGAGCCGCGGTGCCTGTCCCTCCTGCGCTTCGCGCTGCGTGCCGAGCATGTCCAGCAGCAGCCGCGAGCGGCTCGCCTCGTTGTGGCGAAAAGCCTCGGCCGCCAACGCATCGCGCTCGGGACCGGGCTCGCATTGCGCATGGAGCGCGAGCAGGTTACGCGCGGCACGTGCATAGTCGTTCAGCGACGTGGACTGCACGTGCAGCTTGTGGCCTGGCTCGGACAGGTGGCCACGCAAGCCTTCGAAGGCGCCGATGGCGGCGCGGTAGGCTTCGGCGGCTTCCTGGTGCTGCCCCAGCGCCTCCAGCGACACGGCCCGCTGCCCTTCGATCTCGGTCGTGCGGTCCAGCTCGGAAGTGCCGCGCTGCTGCCGCTGTGCACAGCTGCGAAGGCTCGCTTGCCAGCACTCGTTCGCCTGCTCCACCTGCCCCGATTCGTAGGCGTTGCGCGCGATGCTCTCCCACAGTCGCGCCAACACGGCCAGCGAGGCCTCGGCGCTGCGCTGCCCGGTCTGCGCCTGGCGCTGCAGGCCCAGTTCCAGGGCGCTGCGCGCGGCATAGGGCATGCGATAGCTGGTGAAGGCGTTGGCCAGCCTGATGAGCGCATCCACTTCCAGCGCGTGATGGCCGTGCGCTTGCGCGATGCGCCGCGCCTCGAGCAGGCTGCGCACGGCCTCGTCGCCGATGAGGACCTCCGAGGTCACGAACTTGCGCCCGTCGTCCATCGTCCGCGAGGATCTGAAGACGACGCGTCGCCGATCGAGATCCGGCGGCAGCCGGTGTCCGCCAAGCGCCATCTGCTCATCCTGCAGGAGCGCCAGCTGCGTCGTCGGATCCAGCGTGGAGGCGCCGAGGCCGAAAGGCGGCACCTGCGAGGCGGGCACGAAGCCAAGCTCCATGGTGGTGTCGGGCGGGCCGGCATCCATGGCCAGGACGCCGGCCACGGCCATCAGGCAGCGCACGGCCAGCGGGCTCTCGGGCGGCGCCTTGGACAACGCGCTTCGGTGCGCGGCCAAGGCGTTCGGCAGATCGCCCAGCATGGCGCAGGCGTCGCCCAGCGCCAGCAGGTTGCCGGCCGCGCCATCGAGGCGGCCCAGCTGCTCGAACATGTCGGCGGCGGACTGGAACGCGCTGCAGGCCGTGGGCAGGTCGCTCAGGGCCATGTGGGCCGATCCGATGCTTTCCTGCACGTGGGCGAACAGGGTGGCCCGTTGGTAGTCGAGCTCGGTTTGTAGGCGTTGGCAGGCAGCCTGCAGATACTGCAACGCCTGCTGCGCGTCATGCAGGCGAGCGAGCGCGATGCCCGCCTGGGCCAGGCCTTCGGTGAGAGCGGCCTCGTCCCCCACCGCCGCGGCAAGGTCGACGGCTCGCCGCGCCACGACCGCGGCTTCGCGGTTCATGCCCCGTTTGAGGAGGAGGCCGGACGCCTTGCGCAAAGCGCCCAGGCGCTCATCGTTCGCCAATTGCAAGTCCGCGGCCGCAGCCAGCAGGGCATCGATCTCCGCACTCGCCTGGTCCGCGCCGCCGGGGGCCGTCGCGGCGTCGTCGGTCGGATCCGCGAGTTGCTGCGCGAGCTGGTGCAAGGGTTCGACGGCCGCCGCGTCGTCTTCCTCGCGCCGTGCATTCATGCGCTCGTGGATGCGGGCCAGCACGCGCCGGCGCCTGGACGCGTGCGGCAGGGCGCTCTTCGCGGCGAGCAAGCCGTCGATCTCGGCATCGATGGCGCGCTGTTCCTCGAGGTCCAGCAGCGAAGAGAAGAGCTCGAGCGATGGCGCCTCCTCCGTGGGGAAGGCAGCGGGCGGAAC
>Ga0307515_10020897_pt1 | contig 11638 bp, 14 predicted proteins | sample 17_EM_MG_FD_194513 | JGI IMG/M metagenome (GOLD analysis project Ga0307515, IMG submission 194513) | Populus trichocarpa ectomycorrhiza microbial communities from riparian zone in the Pacific Northwest, United States - 17_EM | ecosystem: Host-associated > Plants > Roots > Unclassified | place... | reverse complement strand
TGGTAGTTAAGTTAACTGATCGGAAATATGGGTACGGAAAGTCTGCTCGCCAAAAGAAACACAAGCGAGCCACTTGTCTTTGAATTGCTGCATATCAGCGCTAATCAGAGTGAGAAGAGCAATTCCAGCAAAACCCTCAGCGGAGACGAGTTTGAGAGTGGAGGAGGAGGAGCTTCCATTTCCTCGTGAAATAGTAAGGCGACGGAATATGCGACGGATATGAGGACGTTTAATTCGAGAGGAGGGAGTCGAAGCTCCTTCGGTGTTAGTAGTTTCAGGCAATTCTTTAGAGCTTCCGTGACCCATTCTCTGTGCTTGTCGTCACTCTCTGGTCTCTAGATGTTGAAGAAAGAGAGGAGAGAAGAGATATCCTAAAAGATTCAGGACAAAAGGGAAAAGAAGAGGAAGGCAGGTACCCTGGGGGGTCCACCCCAGCAGCTCAATGTTTCTTTTAACTAGTACAATGATTAGTCCGTTGAAAATAATGTATAGCTACTTTTTAATATCTTTTTACTTTTTATTTCTAGAACTAACCACAATGTTTCAAATTACCATTGTAATTATTAAAATTAAAAGAAAAAACTACTCGGCGGTTGATGCCATAATATTTATTTTTTAGATTTGGTTATTGTTTCAAATGAGAGATTATTGTAAAATTTGTTTCGAACGTGGTGTATTAAATTTTAAAATAAATTTATTTAAAATATATTTTTTTAAAATTACTTTAATATATTTTTAAATAAAAAAACTTTAAACTACCACTACTATTATAATCTCAAACACATTTTTAAAATAATTTTTTTAAATTCATAATTTTTATGTGATTTTTTTACTAAATTGACATCTATAAAACAATATTTATAAAAAAAAAATATGTTTTATAAGATCTTTAAAAGTATGGCAATAATTTTTTTTAAAAAAATTATTTTTAATAGCAGTACATCAACAATTTAAAAATATTAAAAAAATAATTTAAAACAAAAATAAATAAATTTTAACCTAAATATAGAATGAAATTCAATGTAAATCTTCTCCTTATTCACAGGAGAGAGGAATTGTGGCATCGCTAGAATTTCATTAAAAGGTTGTGACTAAAGTGATACGCCTTTCTAATATATGTCGTGATTTATGCTATACTATGCAAGTTGAATGGGCGACAATGAATAAAATTGTATGATCACAACTTTCATCTTTTGGGGGCTGAGTCAGGACTTCACGAGCGTGTTTGGTAGTGTGGTTGCGGGTATTTTTTAAATAACTTTTCGTGCTAAAATACATACAAATAATATTTTTTTTATTTTTTAAAAATCATTTTTGACATCAGCACATCAAAACGATCCAAAACATATTAAATTTTAGTTAAAAAATTAAAACCATATTAAATTTTAGCTAAAAAAATAAATTTCAAATTTTTTGGAAACGCAGCCGCAGCCGCGTTCCCAAACGAGCTCTATATGTATCTATGTAATGGTTTATTTTTTTTATTAATTTTATTAAAAGTGTGATTATTTTTTAAAATATTTTTTATTTGAAAATATATTAAAATAATATATTTTTTATTTTTTAAAAATTATTTTTGATATTAACCGATCTAAAAAATACTAAAAAAATATTAATTTAAAATAAAACAAAACAATTAAAAAAAATATGTGTTGCTTTGTAATTCGACTCGCACATCTCCATTTACAAAGAACATGCATTCACCGTAATTTCAACTACTCCAGGAAAAGCAACAAGGTAGAGATTGAGGTTTCTATATTGTTGCTCATCGTCAATGGCATCCTTCTCGCAGACATCTATTTCCCAACTTCTGCTGCTTTACTCAATCCTGCTCAATGCTCCAGCTTGCATGAGAAAATTGCCCTTTGCTTTTCCACACTCAATAATTTCAATCCATACAGCCATGCCATAGATCACGCGACAGGCTTTTGCACAGAAACTTTGAATCTTTCAGACCATGAAGTCTTCTGGGAATAAAGCGCATATCAGAAACAAACGACTTCATGACTGGGCATATCACCGAGAGTTTCTATGCAGATTTCCTCGAGACCTCAATTATATGACTCCATGTCTCCATTCCTCCACTTGCAGGCCATGGCCCTGCGAATGGTCACGACTCACGAGTGCAAGAGGCAAGCCACCATACTCAGTGGCCACAACTTCGGCTAGTCTTCGAATTTCACGATGACTGTTAAGGTGAGCTTCCTCAACCTTGTGCCAGACAACTTAGACCGAATAGTGAAGAAAAGCTTGGACTTGTTTTCTGGGAATTCCCAACATTCTTAGATCCACAAGCTCCCATGAATCATCAAACGACAAAAATAATTTCTTATTGCATTAAACGCCGAATACACATGGAGCCTTCTCATATTCATCAACAGTCTGTATCAATAAGCGGTTGAATATTGAATGATGTAGATGGGAATTGCGTTTTAAACTGTTTTTTATAAAAAAAAATATTTTTTTATGTTTTTAATTATTTTAATGTATGAATATAAAAAAAAAATTAATATATTTTTAAATAAAAATATTTTAAAAACCAACAGTTACACGTGACCCCGATGTCCCAAGGACCCCAACTACAGCCTCAAGCTAGTTAGAAGCCGACAACCCCATGGCTGAACTTAACTGGTGACGTTAACCCGTAGGGGAAATTGAAACTACAATGAAGCTTGGACCAACTAATTTAAAGCCCAGTGAAGCCCACTTGTGCAGGCTTCTCTAAGTCCAAACATAAACCCCGAACAAAGAAAATGAAAAATGCAGGGTTTTGGCACCAGGAGACTTGCTTTCGGCTGTGATGGGAGGTCCAGCTAGCAGCAGCAGCAGCAGCGAAGAGGAAGATGCAAATTGGAAAGCAGCTATCGAATCAATAGCTGCAACTACCACTTTTGCTAACAAGGTTCTTAGCAGTACTTCTAATGGCTCAACGTCCCGTTCAGCACCCACTACAGAAGCTTATGCAGAGAACTCCCAGGATTCTCGAAAGCTCAAGCACTACCAAATTAAGGCAACGCTCTCATTTTTATTTTTATTTATGGTTTATTTGCCCCATTGTTTGCAGTTAAAAAAAATAAGACTACTATTTTTATTTGGGTTTCTTGCTTCTTGCTTTTCCTTTTCTTTTCTTTTTTAATTTAAATGAGCAATAGACCTTAATGGCAGGCGCAAAAGTGTTTGGATATCATCTTGGAAAGGACTCTAGAGATGGTTAGAGATCCTGTCTCAGATAATGATCTAGATGCAAACGATGTTGGGGTAAGGTTGTTTAAGCATTCTCCTGCTGGAATTGTATTTGACCATTTAGGTGAGTTCTTCTCTTCGTATGTCGTGACTTTTTTTTTCTAGCAATTAGAATTTGGGTGCTTGTTTGATGGAGAAAAATGATTTTTGGCCCCTTGTATGTATAATTATGTATCATTTAACCTATAGCTTTGGTGATGTCAGCCAGATAGGTCAGTGATTGTTTCCTAATTTCTTGAGGTAATTTATGCTAAAAATAGATGGTGGTTATGTTGAATAATCACTGGTTCTTAGTAGTCAGAGCTTGGTTTAGATAATTAGCAAAGTAGCATTGTAGTTGTGCCACAAAACTGTTTTTTCTATGCAAATTTACATGGACTCATGGGGGTAATGCCTTCTTTATGGAAGTGAATCTAAATTTGGTGGCAGCCATCATAATTGAATATTTTTTCCAAGAGCTGCTAAACTAGTAGGAGTTTAGCCTGCCATTATTGAATTTTTTTGAATGATAGGAGAGATACCATTCTCCATCAGTTCACTTTGTAATGCTTTCTGTATGTGCTCTTACCACATTGTGCATGAGGACTGAAGGCTGTGTGAATGTCACCAGATGAAATTCAAGGGCCAAGAAAGAGACCACGAATCCTACCGGGACACGGTATTGATGAAAAATCGAAGAAGGTTTGTTTCTTTCACAATATGCTCTTCCATTGATGATTCCTTGATGTACTACTCTCTTTTAGCAATTCTCACCGATGCTAAGATATCCAAATTGCTCTAACAAATATTTAGCGTCCTACAGTTTAGGCATCAAATCCAGTCCATTGCTGTTGATGGGGCGGACATAATTTCTGAAGCAAGGGATGCAGAGCAAAAATCATTAGCTCAATTAGAAGCTAAAGAAGCAAAAGCAAAAGCCAAAGCCAAAAAGGAGGAAGAAAGAGTTGTAGAATTGAAACGGATCAGGGGGGAGAGATGGCTACCTTCTATTGCCAGGGAAATGCAGGTAATGTTTCAAAGGTTGAAATACTCAGTTTCTCGCTACTGATTTGTGTTCTTTCATAGTTTTACTTCTTCTTTTTTTCCCTGTTGGACATTCTTTTCACATTGATTGATTTCATGTTTCCTACTATTTCTATTCACATGACAGAAATGATTCGTAATCTTTATATTCTTGATAGTTATTTGATCAAATTAACCAATTTGCTGTCCGGGTCTCTTTTTGCAGTTAAATAAAACTTCTAGACAAGTAATCTAGACATATTCAAATGACGTTTGATGTGCTGTGTTCTGCCTTGTTGCTTAAACATTGCAAAGGAGTATTTGTGGCAATTTCTACTAGCAGCCCGCAGCCCCTTCTATGGACTGTGATTCCATCATGTATGGGCAACTGTTGAGTGTCAAACTTTATGCTGGTTATTGGTCCATCAGCATGTAATGTTTGTTTGATGTGTTTTTGAGTCTTGTCTTAGGATTGCACTGTATTGCCTGCGCTTCATGCTTGTGATTTGTATCAATGCCATCCATACTTATAGGAAGAGATTTTGATGCCAATGCAATGTGTTCATCGGACTTCTCTAATTCTGTGTAAGGAAATAACAATGAAACATGACTCAACCAAAAATGTAATCTTTCAGAGTTTTCCTTTTCAGGTTCCAAGCAAAAGATGAAAACCATAATCAAGGTTTGGGCAATCAATGAACTGGGAGTCATCAACATGAACTAATGCGATAACTATAATCTAATATCTCAAATAAACGGAACAATTCGACTTTTGGTTATTGAAGTCCCCTGTTTGAGATGATAAAATGTCCTGCCATGCTGGGGTGCTGGAGCCGTTCGGGTTCGTGTGAGAACAAGAGCACTTTGAAATGTCACTTGTTTGTATAGAGTGACTATTGTCTGGTTATTTAGAGAAGAAGAGGTTTTCAAAACCCGAAGCTCATATAACTGCTTCATCAATTATTTAGTTAGTCCAGTTTACCAAGGAGTTTTAATTTCTACAAATAGAGATGCAATGTTTTAAAATGGAGTTTAGAATCATTACAGGTGTGTGCCCGCGCTGCAGGCTTGTATTATTTTTTTTTTTTGTTATAAAAAATAATATTTAGATGTTGCAAGCATGTTTTAAAAAAAAAAAAAATTATACGACTCGGGTTATAACACTGACAAGTCAAATCAGCTATTTTATTTTAATTACATGATAAAAAAAATATGAAATAATAGTAAAAGGAATGAAAATTTAAAAATAAAATGATCATGATAACTTGAAAAATAAACCTTTTTTCAAGAGAGGAAAAACAATATAGTTTAATTTATAGTGAATTAAATGTGAAAGGATAAAATTGAGTAAAAAAAAAAAAACAGCTTGAGTCAACTCGAATTAGAGCCCGTCTGGCTACGTGTTAGCGTTCGCGTTTCTTAAAAAACGCACAAAATAGTCGTTTGGTTACAGATTATTAAACAATCAAAACACATGGGTCCCACCATTTATATGCGGCAGGACCATGATTTTTTGGAAGCAGTAAAATACTGCTTTTTTACAAGTTTCAACCTGTGAAACACACACTGTTCACGTGAACAGTGCAATTCACTTGCATTGTTAACGTGAACAGTTTTTTTTTTCAGTGTGTTAATTTTTTTAACAGTTTTTTTTATAAAAAAAAACTAGTATAGAGTGAATTAAATTCACTCGCACTGTAATATCAATTTTATACCTGATAATATTTTATCTAATTTTATTACACGCTCACAAAATTATGAAAACTGTAGTTCTTATCGGCTGAATTTTGTACGTAATGGAATTATAAATAGTTTAATGAAATAATAAAAAATATTTTATATCAAGTATTATTTATTTCATGATGTAATAGGAGTAGTTAATTCTACAATATTTAAATTTAAAACCATCAATATCAATATATATTTTTTAAAATTATTTTATAACCTCAATTTCAAAAGCATTCTTAACCACACACATTACATTGTTTTTTCTTCAACCTCAATTTCAACCACAGTTTTAACCAAACACCTATTTTTTCAAACCAACCTCAACTAAAAGTACTTTTTATAAAACAACTTATTTCAAACCACAACCACAACAGCTACCGCAATACCAAACACACTGTTATCAGACACAGAATCTTGAATCAATACCAGATGTTTTCCTCTCATGGCAAAGCATGCTGCAAGACACATTCGCCATCATTGAATTCATCGATCCACTATCTCTAAACAGAACCCCAAATTGTTCCACATTGCTACAGCCTAGCATGCAAATGCATTGATCCATCTCAAATGATGAAAATATACTTGTTTAAAGAACAATTATTTGAATCACTATTGAAGACAGCTTAGACAGTGACCAACTTGGAGTCGCATGAATCCTTGACATCACCATGAATTTTATAATTAAATTCACAGGCAAAATACTCTCGAACAAACTCTGAAGAAAAGCTGTGGTTTTAACATGTAACAAGTTTAGAGTACATAACAGGATGTATACATCGAGGATCAGCCCAACAAGGGAGACTGACAATGAATTACAAGGAAACAAAGACAAACCATGCTGTTACAATTTCAAGCTTTTGTCTGAAAAGAGTATAGAGCATTGCCATTCAAACGGTAGAATACGAGTGTTTTCTTATATCTGCTGCAATTGATGTCGAGCATATGAATTTGGTGATGTGGCACTCTTAGAAACCTCTACAGACCCCGGTGGGGGGACAGGATGAGGCAAGATGTCTTGAGTCACAGGCAGACTTGTACCATGGGAAGCCTCTGTATACAGTGGAGGGGGTGACGTAGGGGGGATGGAGGGAGTATTGGAGACAACTTTCACGGGATAAACTTCAGTTACTTCTTCAGTGCCCTCATCTAAGTATACAACATCCTGCATAGTAAGCTGGTGATATTCAACCACCTCCCTTAAAAAGCGGTTCTCACGAGCATAGACTGAGTTCTCATGTGCCAATCTGGCCTTCTCTGCTAACAGTGTTTCAAGTTGAAGCCGAATCTGGAGTTGGAAAGAAGGTAATCAGAATTGAAATTGCATGATACAAACATAATATCATGTTTCATTTCCATTTGCCAAAAAAGAGAATTGCTTTTTCCCCAATTGATAGAATTAACAATCATATGAAAAATAATAGCACAGTAACTGTGAATGTTGCATGGCAATGCTTACACCTGTTAAAATGTCAACAAGGATCATGTTGTTATGGTCATTGAATTGGGTTCTACACTACGGCCATTCTTTCCTGTTCTCTGTTTTCTTTTTTGAGAAATACTCTTCAGTCATTCTAGATAATAAGAAATGAAAAGCCATTCCTACTCTCAGTTTTAAGAAAGAAACATGGGTCACAAAATTATTTCTAAGGGTCTGTTTATTAGGAAGGAAGGATTGGGAGAAGGATAAGTCTGATAAAAAGCCCATTCAAACTGATTGCAAAGTTCAATATCAATTAGTCTTATGAAAAACACAGCGATAACAAATCCATCATAACATAGACTCTCTTCCGATGACATTGTAATTATATCCACATAGATTGATCACGCGATCAGGGTTTTAGTTGGTCTAGAATTGGATTTGAAGCTCACCAATAGCAATATGATAACATAAAAAAGAATACATGCCAGCTCTCCTCTTGGCATAGCTAGGACCAACTTTTAGTACGAATAGGGTCTTTTAATGGACTGACTCTTTTGCAGATGTCCATAAAAGCAGAAAGTACAAGCAAGCATATCTTACATACAGTTCCAGCATTCTGAAAATTGTAATGAGCTTTGAAAATCAAATGCTTATTCTAATAATATGATGAAAGGAGCTTGATGATGCTGTCAATTAGCATTAATATCCTTTGGCATGTTCAAAGTAATAGATAAACTTAGCTAAGGCTACCTTATTCTCTTCTCTGCCCTCATTCCTAACATAACCAAGCACCACATTTCTAGTTCATTTTGATAGTTTGTCAGCAACCAGATTATCATCTTCCAGATTATCACAGCATTAGAAGATAAATAAGAGCAAATTGAGAAAAAAAAGAATCATGGTGAAAGCAATGTGTACCAAATCATCATCTTCCAGATTTTCTCCCCTTTCATGATTCTCCCTGAGGAATTTATTTTCCTCCTCCAGCTGAGCACATCGCTCCTTAGCAAAAGCCAAATCTGTTTTAACAGTTTTCAACTCTCGAAGAAGAAGCTTTGCCTTGGCAGCCATTGCCATCGCAACCTGTCACACAAAACAAAGCCAAATTATGTATATTGCCATGAAAAGTAAGCCATAACATCAAATCAATTAGGATGTATTTTCCTGTCAATAGGCTGGTCCAGAGACATAGTACAAGCCCCAGTGAAAAAAGTCGTGGTATAGCAAAGAACCAATGCTCAAGACAGTAGGATACTTACTTAGAAGGCTACTTTGATGAGCAAAGAACCAATGCTCAAGACAGTAGGATACTTACTTAGAAGGCTACTTTGATGAACGGAAGTAGCGGGATAACTACATGGACTATAGAATCAGTCAAAGAACTGATTGATAACACGGGTAGATACATTGGCTCTAACTTTAAAGAAATTGATGTTATTTTGTACTTTGTACAAATGGCAATTTGGCAAAGCAGTTTCTAACTAAAGCTGCACAAGTGTAGGACAACCCACACATGCAAATATACTTCTATTATATGAACAAGTGACACAGCTGCCACCTTACATCGCGAGATGCCTTCAGTTGAAGTTCTTGCTCAGTTTCTTTCTGGGGTTGTTGTCTATTGGTCTGCATTTGGGGTTGTTGCCACATGCTACTCCGATTGGTTGCCTGATTCTGTCCAGCAGCACCATTAGGCTTTTTCCGAATATGCTTACGAGTTTCTTGGATAATATCTGCAGTCCGGTTCTCCACTTTTGTCAGACCATCCTGAAAAGGGGGATCAGCATTAGTGCAATCTAAGGAATTATGGATAATTTGAACATGGAATATGAATGGGGAGGCTCACCTCAACAGCATTACCGATATAATTCAGGGAAGATGAGATTGCATTGAGTCCCTTCTGGAATGCAGGACTCTCTGTTTTCCGATAGGTCTTGTGAGAAGGGTATTGGTTCTGGTACAGCAATAACATCTAATGGGTTCACTTTAGCTCGTATGGAAACACTCACTTGACAGGAAAAAGATATAAAGGGGACATTCAAGTTCAATCTAAGGGTATTTTTAGCATATCAAAAGAGTACAAAAAAAAACGGAATTTTTCTAAAGCTAAGAGCTATTTTATTGGTTATGCATAAAAGAAATGAAAGAAAGTAAAAGGGAAGTGCAGGCTAGAATATTTGACCTTGGGCATAGTAGCAGAGTCAGGGACATGATGCTGCCTAGTAGTGGTCCTGTCAGTAGCTGAATCCAGTTGTTGGTGTTGGTGTTGCTTTTGCTTTTGAGGAGGAGAAGGAGCATTGTTGTTATTAGTATTGAAATCATCATCAAGAATAGATTTAGCTTTTCTAGCAAGAGTACCCCAAAACCCTTGCTGCTGCTTTGTTTCCTTCATTGCTTTCATTGATGTGTACTCGTGATAATAGGCCTTGTTCGATTCCTCCTCCTACAGTAGTAGGATTCGAGCACAAAAAACCCAAACACATTTCAATATCAAGAAAATGAAGCAGAAAGCAAAATGCTTTACAGCAATTAACAATATAAAAATAAGAGAAAAGAGGGTTGGATCTGCAGCAAGGTAATAATAGTAGTAGAAGTCAAAAAATTACCTTGGTAGAAGAAGAATTGAAATTGGAAGAGTCAGGGGAGGGGGAAGGGGAGGGGGAGGGGTGATTAGTGAAGGCGTAAGCGGAGGAGAGAGAGGAGTCTCTGTGGGCAGCGGAAGAAGCTCTTATGGCTTTGGTAGCCAAGGATGTGGAATTGCTCTTATTCTTAATGTTACTATCATTTGGAATTTGAACATCTTCGTAACTCCAATCCTCTTCGTCCAAGGAATAAGAAGAGGACGATGTTGTTGTCGTGATTGGAGATGGCCTGCTTCTGCTGCTTGTGCCTGATGTTTCCTCCTCGAGCTGCTGCTGCTGCCTTCTTCTATATGCCATATTCCGATAGATATTTCTGAGATGATCAAGGCTTCTTCTGATAAAATCTCCAACTACTTAGCTGATCCAACCAGAGAATCAGAAACCCCTAATTCTCTCTTCCTTTCTCTGTTCCCGAGAGAGATTGATAGGGTAAATTTGCAACCGGTTAGTGTAGTAGGAGGAAGAAGACAAGACAAAGAAAGGAAGAAGCAGTTATATTACAACAGACAGACCAAACACACCTGACCTGACCTGGCTCCTGCAACAACGATGTTAATGTGGAGAAGAAGATCCAATTTCAGCTCAGCTCAGACCAGACCTGTTTTATATGTCGCCGCAGCACTCACTACCCCTAGTTTTTACTCTCATTTTCTCCTTTTAATTCCACCATGTCTTCTTCATCAACATTAATTTTTTTTCTCTCTCTCTCTAATATATAAGTGTGATAAAATTGTATTAGTGTTTATCTCAGAATTTAAATTTATAAAATTTAAAAATCTATTCTTTTTTAAAAAATAAAAAATAAACAATACCACTCAAACTCAACTTAAACAAAAATTGGTCAGATTTTATATTTCACCTCTCTCATGCTCTTCCATGAGATTTGAGAAGGGTCAGGAAGGAGATCTTCATGACTTCCCATGAACTGAAGAAGAAGAAAGGAAAAAAAAGAAGAAAAAAGAGGCATCCTGTCCAGTACAAAGTGCAAAGAATCCGAATGCCACCACCTTGTATGAAGTTTCCCATTTTCATTATATTTGGGCTTATGTTATCCATTATGGGCCTGGGTTTGTCACTTAAGTGGGCTTAAGTCCCATCCTGCCAATCCTTTTCTATTTGGCCCATAATAGTAAAACGCTGACTTGAAATGTCCGGGCTTTTTGTTCCACCTCATGGATCGCCATTTTCCGCTAGCTATGGTCAGATGAGAGCGGTCGGTTGCTGATGCACGCACCAGTATATCATCTTCATGTCTGAACATCCATTAATTGACTGTCTCTCTCTCTCTCTCTCTCTCTCTCTCTCTCTCTCTCTCCCCCTCCCATCTAGGCACTTGATTTACCCAATCTCTTATATTTTGTAAAGCATTGAGCAAAAATACCAATTGAAAATACGAAGAAATCTGATTTATTTTGAATTCTTTATCGATATTTACGGATTATATCTTTTGTCACCTTTGGACTAAACGGTACATAATCCGTAAATATTGATAAAGAATTCAAAAAACGATCCACCTCTCGAATCTTTTGTAATTTGATGCAGAGAGAAATTAATATATATATATATATATATATATATATAAAAAAAAAAAAACTTTCGATGT
>Ga0307515_10020896_pt1 | contig 11638 bp, 14 predicted proteins | sample 17_EM_MG_FD_194513 | JGI IMG/M metagenome (GOLD analysis project Ga0307515, IMG submission 194513) | Populus trichocarpa ectomycorrhiza microbial communities from riparian zone in the Pacific Northwest, United States - 17_EM | ecosystem: Host-associated > Plants > Roots > Unclassified | place... | reverse complement strand
TTCCTCGTTCCCGCTGTCCGATCCACGACCTTCATTCGCTGTGGCAAAGGTAGCCATGGTTGAAACGGAGTCAGTGCTTTCGGATCTGAAATGTCCCAGACCCATCCTCTCTGGCCCGGCTGTCTCGCTCTGTTGAGTGGTGAGAGGGACACTGGGCCCACGAGTGGTTTCTACAGAATCTTCTGAGCTGAAGCTTCCAACACTGTCTCTCCGGCCAAGTCTTTGCTGACTGATGGTGCCCATTGCACTGTGGAGGAAGAAATGCTCATAATCGAAAGCATCCTCCCGATCCTCATGCGAAATTGGAGTAGCTAATGAATCATGATAGAGTGACGCATCACTCTCATAATCGTCAGCCTCCTCCCGATTCACCATTTCGTCGTTGTAATCGTTGTCAATGTCATCATCAACAGCTCCCGCCTCGTCTTCTTCTAAAGCCGTCTCATAACCTTCTCTCTCCTCTTCAATAGTCGCTTCATGAATGCCATCCAAGCCATCTGTGGCATGGTGACTCTCAACGACATCTTCATAAACACTTGTAACATCAGAACTGGCGTACTCGGGCACCTGTTTCGGTACTCCATCGTTGCCCAGCTCATTCTGTGCTTGAACATCCTCACTGGTCTCATCCTTCCATGGAGGATGTGCAAGCCCAGCATCTGCACTTGGTTGCTCGCCGTAATTCTTTGAGGTTGCGTACCAGTGTTCAGCCGCGGTGAAGGGGCTTGGTGTTCTTAAGCTTTGCAAGCTTCGGCGTTTCATGGTATCATCCCGGGCACGGTCCCTCAAAACGGATAACCTTCCCTTGAGATCTTGCATCTGATCCCGTAGATCACGCATCTGCATCGAAGATGTGGACCTAGTCAAAACCCGATGTTCGCCATTTGGGCTCAAATATCCGTCGAGGCTAGACCTTTGGCTTGCCGCATCCACTTCGAACTCTGGAACAGCCTCATCTTCACTCAATGGCTCAAGTGGTGCACCATGTGGTGGGGAGGACTTGCCAAGAGCGGTTGTATAACCGCCCCGGGATGAGGTTCGGAAATCTTCTCGGACCGTGTCGGGGCTATGCGGCATAGTGGGGGACGGCAGACTCCCATCCCCTTTGCTCATGTATCGTGCTGCTGCGCTTGCTGAACGGACCGGGAAAGGTGCTGTTCTTAATGTTGACGATATCGAGTTCTCGCTGTATACCCTCGAGTGCCCTGGACTCCCGTTCGGACTGTCAGAGGGTGTGTGTAGTTGCCGGTGTTTCGCAGGAGACACTCCAAGCGCGGGGACAATTCGCCGATCGTTGTGTGGGGGAGACGGGGTCGAGCGTGACAAAGGACTGCTGCTGTGAATCGAAGACATCGAGCCAGAAGGAGTAATGTACAGGGAGCTTCGAGCTCGGGTGAGATTACCTTCCATGTTCTAGATGAGGGTTAGCCAATACGAACTCGTCTGAAATCAGATCGCATACATTCAGGCGCTTCTTCGCGTTCAGTAAAATCTGCTCCGCTCTCCTACTCAAAGCAGCACTGGAACTTCGATCTTCCTCTCTGCCAAGATGGGTTTCGTTCCTTGCAAGCCGTTGCGTCTCTGACGCAATGACTTCCTCGCTGTAAGAGTCTGCGACGCTCTCCTCATCGTCTCCTTGGAAAACACTGTCATCGACACTGACTCCATCATCAAAATCCTTGAAAAGTTCTGCTGATTGTCCCTCAGATGTGATTGTGCTAGTCGATTCCATCGAAACTTTTCTCTCGTGTATTCCGCTCTTCGCGCGTCTCAAAACAGCATCATATGGAATTGTTGGACTAGATCGTATCGGGGTATTCTGTGCCTGCTTGCGCATCCTTCTCTCTGCTGGGCCAGGCAGTTTCCGTCCCGGCGTACTTTCAGCCTCCGTCACTTCTCCAATATCTGATAGCATTGTCCCATTTCCATAAATTATTGGCGTAGTCGGTGTGAGAGGTCCCATCACGTGTGAGGGTCCAATGGAGAATTGCATGTCTCCAGACCTTGATCCTCCCCAATCGTCGCCGGGCGAAGGTGGTCGATAGGGGTGCTGGGGAGGAGAGGGCGTAGAATCATATTCTCCGTATGGCAGAATCATATCCGGATTCGTTAATGTCGGCGATGCAGGCAGCGCTGGGAGCGAGTGGTAGGCCATGGTCGTTGTTTGCGTTTGCACATGCATGCTTCCTTCCGGTGCACAGTCTAGGGAGTGGCCCTTTGTTATTGATATGCGGAATTGGGGTTGTGGAACTGGTGGGTGCCCGCAGCCGGCGTTAGCTGGCCAGAGAAAAAAGTACAAGTTTGGGTGGCTGGCCGCGATGGCCGAGCAAGCGCCGTCGAGTGGAGTGTAGTCGCGCCGAGCAGGGCAGAGCAGGACAGGAAGGACAGTGGGAGCAATTGCTGCTCGTGTGGTTTAAGGAGCGTGGATTCGGGAGGCTACGATGCGCTCGACTCGTGATAAATTCATACTTTCTGTGTGATGGTGTTCAGGGAGTAATTATTCGGCGGGCGGGACTTTCGAGGTGCAAGTGGTGGAGTGGTCCAAGAAGAGTGCAGGGGAAGGTGCAGGGTGCATAAGCAGGGTGCCAAGCATTCCTTCGCTAAGAGCTGTTGTCCAATGAGCGTCGCCCGTCTGAGATTGACGGTGCACTGGCTGCTCAGCAGCACCGGCGGAGCTTCCCTCGAGAACGCTGTCTGGTCCGGGCTTCTGAGACTCCACACCCCTCCCGTCCGCCAGCCCGTCTTTCTGCCCTTTTTCCCGAATCGATAATGGCATATTCTACTGTACAGACTGTACCGTACCGTATCGATAGCAGGGTTTCTTCGCCAGGCATGACAGGATGTGATTCCGGGAGACGAGGGGCATGGATGATTTTCCTCAATGCATGCACATTGCACTCCTGCGCGTTGGCATTCTGAAATCGCGTCAGGGACTCGGGGTGGAGAGTTTTCTTCCAGGCACCGCGCTCTCCATGGATTGGCCAAGAGATGCCTCCGGCTTGGCAACCCGTCCCTTAAAACAAATGCTAACACGAAAGGGAAAGATAAGATGCATCGGTTGATTAAGAGGCCTGAAGCCTCTCTGGCTATCCTCCTATGAGGGAATTGAGATAGAGATCATTGAGAAAAAAACTCACTCTCTGACACCGACGAACTCTTTTAGATAGGGGTTCAACTATGCGAAGGAATGTCCCCCTGAATCCTCGGTTATGAGATGAGCCTGAAATTGCGTCCGACGTAAAATGTCAGCAATAGAAACCTTAACAGAATGAGAAAATATGCTCATCTTGTGAAAGCGGCCAGGGAAACCCAGCTCCAAAGAGTACAACACAGTCATGTCAGAATAGACGGCGTGGCTGTTCCGAAGAAACACAATCTTTATTACCAAGAAAGTTTCCATCCGTCCCGCCTCGGCATTTCAGCCTCCTGCTCCGAGCTCCGATGAAGGATTTAACGCCGTTGAGCTAAACAAAAAATACCGTTGACAAATTCTGCAGCCTTAAATCGACGACCTGCCTCCCTTCGAGTAGTGGGGGCACTGCACGCAGCTTCCTCTTCTAACTCGCCGTCATCGCGCTACGAGACAGTGCAAAGGCTGACTCACTCCCAATGGAGTTCTGCTCGGGGTTCAAGCATTTCAGATGAAGATACACTGAGCGAGTAGCATGTATATAAAGGACAGGTTCAAATTTATCTTGTCACCATTTCCATCATCTCAAAGCCAGATTCGCCTCAACTTCTCTTCTTGTTTCCACACTTCATATCTCACCAGCTCATTCATCTCGTCTCGTCTCATCTCAAATTCGCATTCATATTCACACTCATACCATACACTAGACAACTCACCCACTTCTTGACACACTTCACATCTCACACAGTGCCTTCAAAATGGCTCCAGAAAACTTCATCCTCTCCACCTGCACTCAGGCCGACATTCTCGCCATGGTAGAATTAAATCTCTCCGCCTTCGCCAACGACCCTCTCAGCAATATCACCATGCCCCGCGAGATGATCGGGGAGGCCGAATTGCGCCGCTGGATGTCACAATTCATCGCCTCCTTCTTCGAGAAGCCCGAAGTGCACTTTTTCAAAATCACAGAAACGCACACCGGCAATCTGGCAGCTTGGATGCGTTGCGCCTTCCCCCATGTGCTGAGTGAAGAGGAGAGTGAGAAGCGGAAGGCGGAGAAGGAGCGGAAGGTGAAGGATAAGAGCTTTTGGCCGAAGGGCGCGAATCTCGATGTTATAAATGTGAAGTTTGGGATGTTGGGGCAGTTGAAGGAAAATTATTGTAACGATTCTGAGACCTATTGTGAGTTTGTTTAGTCTCTCGAGGTCTGGAAATCAGAAGTAGCTCACACGTGATATAGATGTGCAACTGCTAGCCACGAACCCTGCGTATCAGAGGAGAGGGCTGGCGAGTAAGTTGTTAAAGCACGTTCTCCAGGTCGCCGATAGGGAAGGGAGGATGTCCTACATTGAAGCAACCGAGGCAGGTTTTCCCGTATATCAAAAATTGCTGTTTAAGCAGGTTGGTATTATTGAAGTCGATTTATCAAGATGGGGTGGAAAGGGTACAGCGTCAAACAGGATCATGCAGAGAGAGCCGCAGCCGATATTATTGCAGAATTGTTGAACGAATCGTTGTGTGGCTCGATGGATGAATGTGGTGGAGAAAGAGCAAAATTAATTTGAGGAAGCTGGGGAATACACACAAAGGAGAAGAGGGAGTGCTGTCACACAGAAGAAGAGGCGCTCATAGTTCCTGGGGTATCAAATCCATTCCCGTCCCGCTACCATGCCTTTACCTAACTCAAGAGTACCATATGCGAATACGCTCCTGTCGTTCAGTGACAAATTCTTTGCTCAGGCGGTCGCCATGGAACGTTCAGAATCTCAAAGATCTTCCTCTCATCGGCACCCTCAACCAAAGCTCCGTCAGTGAGTTTGACCCGACCTGGGCCTCTCATAACGTCCTTGTACAGACCTCTCTGATTCAACCTCATGCCTTGTCTGCCGGCGAGCAGTCTCAAGCTTCGGTTGAAGATATCATCGCCAGTGAAGTATATCAGAGCTGCCCCGTATTCGACTTCAGCCACAACAAGGAAATCAATTCTTCTCCAGACGGGGTTTCCGGGCAAGACACAAGCTCCATGCCACTTTGATCCTTCCCCAGTACGAGGCTCAGCGAGGGCGGCAACGAGGAACCCTTCTTGGGTGAGTCGATGGACAAGTTCGCTCAGGAATGGTAGCAGTTGACGACTGGATGTTGTTCTAGGTTTGGTCAAAATGAAATCGATGTCTCCTGAGGTTGCTGCTCCTCGGCGATAGCTCCCCCCAATAATTGCTTGCACCTCCGGGTCGATTTCAGCTACTGCCTTCTTGACAATTTCACCGAGTGCGGTCACTTCCTCTCGCGGGATTCGCGTATCGAAGTCGTCATAATGATCCAGACCAATCTGCTGCTTTTCGGTCAATTTAGCATGAGCTCGGAGATCATCGAGAGTCTTGTAGCCAGCCTGTATCCATTTAGATGCTTGACTAACAGCAACCCCATAAATTTTCATAAAGGTCTGCAGAATGAGATCGTTGGGTTCCAGTTTGATGTTGTCAAGTCTGCGGAGTCGGTTCGTAGCTGCAATTTCCACGACTTTCTCTGCAATCCTATGGCCAATCCACTGTAACTCGATTGCCTCGTCGTAAGAGGTGATATGTCGAGTCTGCTTCTTCAGTGTGCCAATTGCCTTTCTATAAGACACTGATCGCCATTTGTCTCTGATACGATCGTAATAATCGGCCATTTCTTGTAAGATCGAGATCGTAACGCTATTGGGATTGTCCTCCACAGCAAATCCTGTGCCACCTTGCATACAAGAAAAGTTCTCCTGGTTTGCCAACCCCTTCTTTTTGTATTTGTGTTTCGGTTTTCGGATTGGAGATCTACCTCTTTCGGAGTCATCCGAATCTTCGGGGGTGTCACCTTCACTTGATGAAGGCCTATCGAGATTTTCATCTTCATCATCGTCTAATGGGAGATGCTGATATTTCTTTGCCTCTTCAATGGCTTGCTCTAGAGCACCACAAAGGCCAGAAAGCGAGCTAAGTGGATGGAGATCTGCAGATTCCATTGAGCCCCTGGAAGAGTCACTGACCGTGGTTGGGGTCTGTTTGGGACTTTGCACAAATTCGGATTCCTTTGGCACAAGCCACACTCCTGGAGAAGACGTGCCTTCGTGGGGCGAATTCCGCTGCGATTGAGATTGGCTTCGAGGCGGAGTCTGCTTCTCCGGGGGTTCATCCCATTTTCTGGATTTGGTTGGCTTGACTTGGAGAGACGCATCAGACTTCTGTGAGTTTTCTCCTACAACGGCAGACTTTTCGATGGCAGCACCGCACCCATTCACAACATATTGTCTCTGGGTCGCATCCAGAATTGCGATGTATTGAGTGCAATCGATTGGGTAGTCTTCGTTGACAAGGATAACGTTTGGTGGTAGGGTATCGGCGTTAATCATGGGTTTCAAAAACTTCATAACGTCTGAGTAGGTGAGTGCTTTGTCAACAACAACGTGCGTAATACTTGGAATCCACTATAAATTGATCAGCACAGTAAAATGGAGAATTTGCAAATCATCCAAACGGAATGTCAAATACCTCGTGGAAAGGTGAAAAGAAATTTTGCATTGGCATCAAGAAAAGCAAAGAAGCAAAGAGAGAATGTGCTCACCTCTTTCGTCCATGCTACGCCAAAATTTCTGGCCTTAGTAATACGTGCACGTCGTAAAGGAGCTATGTCATCAGGAGGAATGTAGAAGAACGTCTTGCCAGCCAAGATCCGATCATTCTTAGGGACGAGTTTGACCGAGGAGTCTTTTCTCTTCCTCTTTTTGTTGAGCATGGAGTCGATACCAGTGCTATTCTTCATCACAATCGTCCCGATATTTGGTGTCGACGCGCTGCGTGCAGGTTCGGGTTTTGCTTTCGCCAGCTCGCCTTCTGGAGATGCAGCGTTTTGAAGAGAGGAATTATTTATCTCTGGGGTTGAGATGTCATAGCGAAGTAATGAAGATTTTCTTGGAAGAGGAGGTGTTTCTTTCGCCATACTAGATACTGGAGCCGAGGTGGTTCGATGAATCGACGGTACCTTCTTTCCAGTTCTGAATTTCTGGCCTCGTCTTTGTTGAACAGCTTCTGAGGAAGATTGAGCAGACGATGCCGTGATCACTCTTTGCTTAATGACATCTCGGGTATCATTGGTATCTTCCTCTCCGTCAGAACTGTCGCCTAATGCGTAGAGCCGACGGAAATATTCTTCTTTCTCCTAGAAAGGAAGTTAGCAAACGAAGACTGCGTAGAGCATAAAACTGACCATGTTCTCATGCGCCAGATGGCCAGCCTAAGAACAGATGCTCTCGCATGGGAAGAAGGCGAAGGAAAGACTTGTCACGTGTGACTGAATATTGAAGAAAGATGGAGGTGGAGGGGGTTGATTGGAGCTTAAATAAGCGAGTTTCTTGCGTGCCAAGACCAGGACTGGCGGCCGACCTGTGCTTATTGAATGTCACGACTTGTCAAATTTATCCAAAGTCACTTCATAATTCAGGAAAATTTACTGTCTATCAGGACCTGTGTGAGAGTCATGCTCTCGCTGAATGCCGCTTGTACTACAGCGTTCTTGGTGATTGTTCTTGCCTGAACGCCAAGGCGGCTAAACCTCTCTCCTCGTTGGTTTCTGAGATTGTACAGCAATCCGACAGGGTGCGGGATTATTTATCTTCAAACAAATCATCATACGTGAACCGAAGTACATCGAATAGCCCTGCTATCTCGAGAAAGCTTGCTGCAACCCAGCAACTCATCGCACGTCCTCTTGCGGAATTCGGCCAAGCCGACCAGTAGTTAACTACTTTTGCCGGACGAACCTGGTAAGGGCAACACGACATTCATGGGACAAAACAGATCACTGAATTTAATAGTTCCATCCTTTATCCACCAAAGCCAGCATGACTGAATCAGACACAACAATCATGGCCCTAGCTCCGCTCTCACAGTTCACCAAATTCCCTGAACTGCCAACGGAAATCCGCCTGAAGATCTGGGGTTATGCAGCAACGACTCAGCGCCTTCTAGAATTGCAGTACTGCATAGCTGACCGCAAGTTCTTCTCTTTCCAGAAACTGCCGGCCATTCTACATACCTCTCAGGAATCTCGGGATGTAGGATTGTGTTACTATCACCTCTCCTTTGGAACCGATAAGCACCCACCGAGCACCTACTTCAACGCAGTTGACGACATCCTCTACCTCGGTTCCGAGCAATACGGTGACGAGATCGAATATATGGTGCGGTTTTTCGACAAGCAGAGTAATTTGCTTGAACCTCGCGACCAGATCCAGAATATTGCTTTAGCAGAATACCTCTGGCGACGAGACTTAGCGTACAGCCCATTTGCTACTTGTAGAGGGAACTGGAGCATTCAGAAATTCTCCCGGACCTTCCCCCATCTCAAGCAATTGATCTGCGTGAAGGGACGCAAGATACCATTCAATGGGGAAGATGTAGACGGGAAGCTTCTTCTAGGTTCTCGGAATTATGCTGGGCCCTCGCTAGCCAACTCTATAACTGGCTACGAATTACTGTGGAATCCGAACTTGGCTCTAGAAGCTGTCATATCGGCATTCCGGGTTGGAAAACAGGAAACCCCTGAAAGACGGTACCCTGAAGTGGCTATCATGGAGCTCCGGTATTCGTGAGGGTGTTTTAATGGAATGGCTGAATGGCAACATAAATTGGATGAAGACGGGGTCTCGTGGGCCTATTGCTGCAATCGTTGTGGTTTCATTTTGGGCAAAATGCTGACGTGTTCAATGAACATCGTGAACCTTGGTCTCCCAAGTCTCCCAAGTCTCCCATTCTAATAAGAGGAAAGTTGGATTTTTGTATCTGTGTCAAACTTCTTCATTTTTCTTACGATTCTTCCATTCGCTTTCTCTATTATAACCAGAACCAAGAAAGTTTACCCCCGAAGAGATCAATGTGCTGTTCGGAGCTCGAACTTTGTAGGCACACGGGGCGATGTTCTTCCCCCTAAGGCTTTCCATTGTAGTATTTCTCTCGAGAATAGCGGAGGCGATTATGTAGAGCACGTAGTAAAACGCTAGCATATGGATCAGCCACCCCCATAATCTCAAAAAAAAAAAAAAAAATCATGGAATAATGCAGCGGAATCGGAATACAAGCGGTTCACAAGAGCGGTCGGAGAGTTTGATGGTAATGATTTTCCTGTCAGTAATAAACGTCACGAGTAGTGAAAGGCCTCTCTTGATAACCAAGTGCCTGCCCACGATCATCAAACAATAATCAGAAAGTCGATAAAGCCATAACGGCCACAATGATGCTCTACCATCCACACTAGCACACACTACAAGATCATTCTTCCACACACCGCGAGTAACACTACTTGTTAACGAAACCATAGCTTATACCAGTCACTCCCTACCCTTCAGACGGTAGAACACCAGTTAATTCTCGTCGAATCTTTTCCTTTTACCTTCCGTGTGTGGTATCCCTGACTTGCACTCTCACACTCAGAGCCAAGGCCATTGACTTTCCGCATGGTTGTCAAAGCTGTCCGAGGGAGTTTGAGAGTGGGAATTCGGGGGGGCCGAGTCGCTGGCGTTGGTGAAAAGCGGCCTTGTTGGGACATCTGATGTAATGCATCAGCTAACTACTGCTCATCGGAGAAGATTGACGGGCAAAGTTCATGATCTCGTTTGACTGACCTTCGCACGAGCTGTTTGCTTATGAATCCAGCTGGTCCAACCGTCATTCGCGCCATCAAGGGTTGTATAGCGACGAACACTACTGGTTTCAACGTTCTCGTCTTCATCTATTCGTCGCATCACCGATGCTGGTCTTCCGACCTTGGAAGTTTGCATCTCACTGACAGAGGTTGCCGGAGTTGACGCCCCACTCTTGTACCCAGATCTATTACTGGTGAGGAGCTGACTTGGTCGCGTGCGCCTGAGATGGACATGGAGAATGATAATCCCCAACAGCAGGCCACAAAGGCCAGCCACAGCCAATATTGAACAAACAATCCAGAATCCAGTCCTGTTATTCTTTTCGCATTCTTCTTTTGCTCCTCCCAGTTTGTCCTGACACCTTGCTTCATTGATGGACTCTAAGAGAGTATTGCTCCGGCGAGAAAGATGGTCGCTATGCTTAGCAGCTGCCCCGAGTTTCGCCCTATGCCCCGGCAGACAACCCGTGTTCACCCGCCACAGTTTATGGCAGGTATCATCTTTAGCAATGATGGAGTCGGGTGTGCTCAGATCCAACCCGTCCACCTGCTGTTTAGACTGAATGATATCCTCACCATTGTGCTCAGGGTTGTTGAAGCCACCGCTCTCCTCAGCTTTCACACCAGAGGCCTTGGCCAGATCTGTTGTCAGATCACGTTCTCCTTCATGAATCACTATGTGAGGTCGTTGAACCCCACAGCCACCTGTAGTGTTTTTCGGGTTGCAGCTGCATTTCTCATTGAACGTAGCGTGGTCTCCAGGGAAATTTTGACAGTGCACTAGATCTCTGGACCAGCGGCCATAACACAATCTGTGGGCAATCCAATTTCTACCGGTACACATATCACAGCGACACTGCGCAGAGTGCTGTCTCTTCTTGTTTGCTTGAAGGTGGCCGAGTTGAAGGAATTCGCCACAGCTACAACCAGGACTCGCTCCATTGCAATGGCAGGAGATAGATCTAGGACCTTGTTTCACCCTTCCGAAGTCGTCTTTTTCATTGTCGTTTTCGGAGTTGGAGTGAGTGCCGTATTCGACCTCCGTTCCTTTTGATTGTACGGCAAAGTTATATTCCATCGTGCGCCAGTCTGGCCAGGACTTCGACGGCCTAGAAGTTGAAGAAGGTTTGGAATTGGTTTGACTGTTCGTGCTTTGGGAGTGATGTCCATGCTCTCTCTCAGACGAAGAGGTAGACGATGAAGAAGTCTCAGTATTGATTTGACTGCCTTTGCTTTGGAATGGAGATATATTTCCTCTCTCAGGCAGCTTAGAGCCGAAACAACGGCATTGTTGATAATATTGGCCACACGGACAAAGCATAGAACGACTGTGATGTATTTTGCGGTCATGTTTGACGGGAATGTTAAGCTCAGAGCTAGGGCGCGATTGGCCTGACTTTCCGTCCAAAGTACCATCTTTGGCCTTCCTTTCGTTTGGTTGGTAATCTGCCAGCTTTGACGAGGGATCCGAAGATCTGGAATAAGATATGGCATCGATGGCAACCTTTTCTGTTTCCTTCTTCACTTGACGGCGCTCAACCGAAGGATCCCTATTGTGATAACAGCGGCATTTCCGGTTATGTGGGCCACATTTACAGAACTTGGAAGATCCATCGAGCCTTTTACGCTCATGGACCTCAACCTCAGAGCCAAAATCCGATGGGTCGCCTGGCTTTCTATGCAGAGTGCTGCTCTTCACAGTCTCTTCGATCATACCCTTACGGCCATTGTAAGCAATATTCGCACGGGGGTTCTCCATTTGGCATCTCCCTGTAGACTTGCAGAAACACTCCATAGTAAAACAGAGATGGCCTGTATTGTCATGGCCAATGGCAT
>Ga0307515_10020895_pt1 | contig 11638 bp, 2 predicted proteins | sample 17_EM_MG_FD_194513 | JGI IMG/M metagenome (GOLD analysis project Ga0307515, IMG submission 194513) | Populus trichocarpa ectomycorrhiza microbial communities from riparian zone in the Pacific Northwest, United States - 17_EM | ecosystem: Host-associated > Plants > Roots > Unclassified | place... | reverse complement strand
CTTAATTATAAATGCGGCATTTGGCGTAAAATGCTAGTACTTAGTAATAAATGCCGCATTTAGCTGCTAAATGCTAGAAAATGCTAGAAATGCTAGAAAATGCTAAAATGACAGAAAAGTAAAATTAGATGCTGGTAAATTTTTTCCTGACGAAGATGCCTATACTAGGACCTTAAGACTAAACGCTATCTCTGGAAATGAATACGCGGAACGCGAGCCCTAAACCTATAGTAGTTACTTACCCTAAACCAACTACTACACCGCAACAATCTAAACGACTACTAGACCCTTTAATATTTACTAGTAAATAATAAAAACTCCGATTATTTCTAAGCTAGCTTAAAAATAAGCTAACTAGTAATGCTAACCGCTACCTAACTGAAGTTAACCGACTCTGCTATGCCCTAAGTTGACTAAAAGGAGATATAGCTGACCTTATTAAACCCCTTTAACCAAACTCAGTACTAAGTCTAGTTGTACTTCTTAAAGCTATATATAGTAACCTAAACCGCTAAGTTACTACTTAAAGAAAGATAAACTATATAACTTAAGGAATAAAAAGCTTTCTAGTATACTTTTCCGAATTTAACCGTTACGTAAAGGAAATAGGCTGGAACGACTCTATACTAATTAACAGCCTTATTAAATCTTTAAGCTCTAAACTAAAAACCTTCCTAATAGGCGTAGACCTACTAGGAGCCCTTAATGCCTATATAAACGTTATTAATAAACGGTATAACGATATACTACGCCTGATACCGAAGCCTCCCCCCCGATATAATATAATAACCCCGCGAATGTCTACTAAGTTATTATCTCAGCCTAAGCACCCTAACGCCATGGATATTGACACTAGAATCCTAGATTACGCCCTACTAGGGTCCTTTAAATAAGAACAACGCCTTAAGCTAGGCCTCTGCTTTAAATGCGGAAGGAAGGATTATATCTTAAAATACTGCCTTATCCCCCTACCTACGCACCAAAATAATTTATAAACGGCTAATACTAATAGCTATTCACCGCATTAATCTTCCGGTTACTATCCCTAATCTTTATCTAGTTTTAGCCCCATATTTAGTAAGCACCATTTATAAGGACAAAGCTCTAACTGATACTCTATAAGAACCCCGCCCTAATTACCTCTAAAAGGAAGGTCTTAGAGCTAAGTCGCTCTCCAGAACAGCTCTGCCTTAGGATTTTATTAAACGTATTTAACGTTACGAACTCCGACTCTTAGGACTATAGCATAACTATTAACTGCCGTCTTTAGTAGAATGGTTAATAGGCTAACGCTTGAATTCTAATTAATATAGGAGCTAGCGGTATAGGATTTATTAATAAGATCTTTGTGTAAGATAATGGTTTTACCCTAACCCCCCTTAACCGGTATATTAATATATTTAGATTTAACGGCAAACGCACTATCTTAGGCTGTATTACCTATGTGGTAGCCCTAAGACTCTAATACCTAAACTATAAAGAACTAATTAAGCTTTTTATTACCACCTTAGGTTACCTAATAATTCTTAGATAACCTTAGATAAAGCTATATAAGGTAACTATTAACTAGGATAACCTTAAGCTTCTATTTACCGCCTCCCGTTGCAAGCAGAAGTGCCTTATAACTCGCTGCCCTAACCCTAAACTAAAACCTAGGAAATCCACTAAGATCTACTAGCCTAAGATTTCTACCGATGTTTACCCTACGCCTAAGAAATCCACTAGATTCTACTAACCTAAGAATTCTACTAAATTTTACTAACGTAAGATTTCTACCGATATCTACCAAAGATCTAGAAATCCTACCGAACCCTACAAACTAACCCCGACTACTATACTACCCCAAACTAAGTAGAAGCTTAAGCTTAGCATATAGGAGTACTAGAAGAACTAGTACCCTATAATAAAAAGAATACTTAAAGAACCTGAACCTAAATCTAATACTAACTCTATACCTAATACTAAACCTAAACCTAAACAAGAAACTATATAAGAGACTATAGACAATCTAAGAGAGCTTAATACCCTAGATATCCGCATAATTAGAGCTACTCCGCTAGCTTAGCTTACTAAAAAGCCTAAATATATAATTTTCGCTGTTATAATGGCTAATATTAAGAAAGCCTTAGCACTAAAGAAGTATATTAACCCTATCACAAAGGTACTAGTAGAGTACTATTACCGCTTAGACGTATTCTTATAAAAGGAAGCCGATAAGCTACTAGAATACCGACTATATAACCACAAAATTATACTTAAAGAAGGAAAGCAGCCCGGATTTGGACCCCTATACAAAATATCCTAAAATAAACTCTAAGTGCTATAAAAGTATCTAGACGAGAACCTAAGTAAAGGATTTATTAGAGTAAGCTCTTTACCTATAGCCGTACTAGTAATCTTTGTTAAGAAACCTAGCGGCGGTCTGCGCTTCTACGTAGATTACCAAGCCCTTAACGCCGTTACTATTAAGAACTAATATCCGATCCCATTAATATAAGAGACACTAAACTAACTAAGTAAGGCTCGCTACTATACGAAGCTTAATATTATCTCTGCATTTAACCGCCTCCGTATAGTAAAGGGAGATAAATGGCTTACCGCATTTCGTACTCGGTATAGATTATTTAAATACTTAGTGACGCCATTTAGCCTCGCAAATGCTCCGAGCTCGTTTTAACATTACGTAAATAATACCCTATGCCCCTACCTAGACATCTTCTGTACTACTTATATTAACGACATCTTAATATATAGTAATAACCTAACCAAATATCGGAAATACGTTAACCTTATCCTATAAGCCCTACATGGAGCTAGTCTATAATTAGATATAGATAAATGCGAGTTTTATAAGACGGAAGTCCTATACCTTAGGCTTCTTATTTCTATAAACGGTATATAAATAGACCCAAAGAAGATTAAAGTAATTATAAACTAGTAAGAACCTAAGAACGTTAAGGACGTAAGAACCTTTATAGGATTTGCCAATTTCTACTAACGGTTTATTAATAACTTCTCCGCCCTAGTTTTACCCCTTATAGCTCTAACCCAAAAGAATAAAGCCTTTATCTTTAATAAGGAATGTAAGAAGGCCTTTGCTTATCTAAAGGTTATATTTACTACCGCGCCTATGTTTTAACACTTTAACCTAAACCGAATAAGTATTATAGAAGCTGACTTATCTGACTATGTTACTAAAGGCATCCTATCTTAATATAACGAAGAGGGAGTATTGTACCCTATAGTATACTACTTAAAACAACTAAGCCTAGCTAAATATAACTACAAGATCTACAACAAGGAACTGCTAGCTATTATTAGATGCTTTAAGCAATAGCGACCCAAACTAGAAGGCGCTAGATTCCTAATTAAGGTCCTTAGTAATTATAAAAACCTATAGTACTTTATAACTACAAAATAGCTAAGCCACCGTCAGGCCCGCTGGTTAGAATACCTATCTTGTTTCTAATTTTTAATTATATACCGCTTAGGCGTTTAAGGCTAAAAGCCTAATGCCCTAACCTAACGCTCGCAAGATACGCTAGTACTAAAAGAGGCACGTTCTTACTAAAATTAGACCCTACTTTGCCCTAAACTATTTAACCCTCCTACTAAAGATCTTACGGTATAAGTCCTTAAAATGACTAATTAATTAATTAAATAGATTATAACTAATAAATACCTAAATAACGAGTTTATCTAAGAGACGCTTAAGCTAATTTAAGATAGCGTTAGACGCTCTAAGAAGATCTCTCTAAGTAAATATAAAGCTTATGGAAACTACTTATATTACTAGAACTGTCTAGTTGTCCCTAATTACGATAAACTTAAGCTTAAGCTCCTTAAATACGTATATAACCTACTAGTAGCCGGCCACCTAGGCTAAGGAAAAACCCTAGAGCTACTCTAATGGGAGTACTACTGGCCGAATATATATAATATAACACAAAGGTACGTCTCTAGCTATTACGTCTGCCGATGAGCTAAAGCTTTATATAAGATATACAACGGCCTTCTAAAGCCACTGCCTGTTCCAGACCAAAGATAGAAGGACGTCTTAATTAACTTTGTTATTAACCTTCCTGTAAGTAAGGGCTGTATGAATATTATAGTAGTTATAGACTAACTATCTAAGATAAGATACTTGATCGCCTACCCTAATATATTAACACCTACTGTCGCCTAACTGTTCCTAAACTACGTATAAAAACTCTACGGACTCCCTAAAACAATTATCTCCAATAGAGGTAGCTAGTTTATCTCTATATTTTAGAAAGAACTAACTACCCAACTCCGTATTAAAGCACTGTTGTCTATAGTATACTACCCAAAAACGGATAGTTAAATAGAATGTGTAAACGCTATAATGGAATAGTATATTTAGATATATATATCGTACTTATAAGATAACTAGATTAACTGGCTTACATTCGCCGAGTTTACCGCGAATAATTCCATTTTAGAAACCATAAAGGTCTCCCTATTCTTAGCTAACTACAGCCAGCATCTATAAATAGGTTTTGAACCCTTTAGTAATATTCCTCGCCCTGCTTATTATATCTTATAAGTTACAGAAGCAAATAAATTTGTAGAGAAGATAAAGGAACTATAATAGTTCCTTACTAATGAAATAATATAGGCTTAATCTATCTATAAAGCCGCAGCGAATAAGAAACGAACCCTAGTATTGGCCTACTAAATTAGTAACTTTGTTTAGCTAGATATAAGAAATCTAAATATAAAACGACCTGCTAAGAAGCTTAATTGGAAGAACGCTGGCCCTTATAAGGTCGAGAAGGTTGTCTCCTCCTACGCCTACTAACTAAAGCTCCCTAATACAGTTAAAATCCACCCCGTATTCCACACATTAGTCCTCCGCCCCACTACTCCTATATTAGACGCCCTGCCCGGACAAATATAAGACCCTCCCTTACTAGTTAAAGTGGATAGTAAGAACGAGTACTTTATTAAAAGAATTGATGATATTAAGTATAATAAATAGAAACGTTAATATATATATCTTATAAAATGGAGAGGCTTTATTAAGCCCTTATGGGAACCTATTGACTCTATAGGACTTATATAAGCCGTAAAAGACTTTTACAAACTCTATCTAGAACTACTATAGCCCCATCTCGCAGAAGCTTGAGTTTAAAGGGGGGGTACTGTTACGGGATACCCCTGTGACACCTTATACACGTCCACCTATTTCCACTAACTTAGTAACTAGAGACTAACTACGAGACGGCAATTTGCGGTAATCTGACGGCAATTTACTATATTCTGCTATATTCCGCCAAGTTCTACTAAATCCTACTAAGTTCTGCTAGGACCACCACCTAAATCCTATTCTGCTTTATATACGTGTTAACTAAGCAACTAAGCTAATAATATATACCCTTTCTTCCCGTTTCCCTGCCTTCTCTCCTTACATAACGTCTTAACCTTATTACACAGTTTATATATATAGCTTAATAGTATCTACTTTGCTATATATTATCGCCGCTTATACTCACTCCGTAATAAGAAGCTATATTAACTTTTATATTGTAAGCGGGTACTATATTAGTAACGCGTAGTCTACTACTAGTAGGACTAAGCTCTTAGCTAGCTACTTAACGCTCTTAGACTATAGTCCCTTTAATCTACGCAACACTAGCGCTACCTTAGTGGCCTTATTTACCTTATCTATTAGGTATACCTTAAACCATAGCTCCTTATTAAGAATTACCCTAAGGATTTTAACTTTCTATATCGGGGGGATTTCTTTTCCTTTAAATTAGAGCGGTGTAGTAGTATCCTTACCCGCTTCTTTATATCTAGTAAGGTAGATAAATAACGTTTTCTTCGCTTTAAATTAAGCTCTACTAGTCCTCTCCTATTTCTTAAGTATTGGTATAATCTCGCCCTAAATAATCTGCGTATTTTCCTCCGCCGTAGGGCCTATAACCTATACTAAGTAGTTGTTGATAAAGGCCATAGAGCTGCTATTTTTGGGTGCGCTTTATATAAGATCCGCGTTAAAGAATAGAAAGAGTATTAGGGCTAGTACTAATCCCTATAAAAGACCCGCCTATAGGAGCGCCTATACCTCTAATATATATCCGTTAACTAGGATATAGGCTTAACGGTTTATATAAAAGTCTTATACCTATTATATAATCGTCTAAGATATCTAACGCTGCCGTAGTCTCCTAATTTCCGGCTTTATAGCCATATTATTATACATACCCTTAATATTAAATAATACTAGGGACAGTATTTTCTTTTCTCTTTATACTTTAAATACATCCTTATAGAGATATAATAGCGTATATATTATTAACCTTTGCTTCCTAGCTCTAAAGTGTGTCTTAGGTAGTAGGCTATATTCCTCTACTAGGTATACTATTCTCTCCGCTACTAGTAATTTAAGTACTTTTCCTAGCGTTGGGAGGAGGGAGATCGGCCTATAGTTGTTTGCTACTATATAGTCCCCCTACTTTAGCTTCTATAGCGGCACGATCTTTACTACCTTCTATTCCTATAGTACTTTCCCTGTTTTAAGTAATTTAGTAAAAAGAGTAGTAATCTTACCGCTTAGTATAGGCTATAACTCTCGCTATACCTTAGCTAGTAGGCCATCCCTTCTAGGAGCCTTATTTGGGCTAGCCCTAAATATAGCTGCCTTAACTTTGTATTTAGCGATAGGCTCCTATAGCAATTAGTTATAGCTAGCTATAGCGTCCTTCTCTTATTCGCATGGCGGCGGGACCGGAAAGAATGCCTAAAGTAGTTCTTTTACAATATTATGGTTCTCTATAATAACTTCTCCCTATCCTTTAGCCTTCTTAATTAGCGGTATTCTAGCGAACGCGGATATAGCCTATAGATTAAGGTATTTTAACGCTTTTTATATATTGTTACTATTACTAAGGAATTTGTCCTAGTGGAGCTTCCTATATTACTGAATAGTTTTATAGAAGAGCTTCTTCGCTCTTACTATAATATTACGTAGTTTAGGGTTATCCCTTCCTTGCCTCCGTATCGCACTATTTTTATTCCTCTAGTATATATATAACTTCCTTAGCGTTATAAGGTCTTCGTTCCACCATCTTTTTATATATAGTAATAGCTTAGCCCGCTAGCAGTGTGCTTTAAGGGCTTTGTTAACCTACTTATTAAGGTAGTTAACTATTTCGTCTATATCTTTTATAGGGAATCCTATCTCTTTCTGTTGCTCTATATCTTCTTAAATCTTATCCTAGTTTATATTCTTAATAAGCAGCCTCTCTTAGCTCTCCTATATATCTATATTGACCTAAAAGCTAGTATAAATAGCTTTATAGTCTAACCCGTACTTATATTCTTAAATAGCGCACTTTACTAGTTTACTTGCTAGGCCTAGGGTTGTAAGTATAAGGTTAATTATTAATATTTGCCCCGCGTTGCTCTTAAATATAAATACTCCTATTAAAAGTAGGCTCTAGAGTAACCGGTCTACTATAAAGTTAATAATTAGCGCGCTTTCTTCCTGCGTTAATATAGTACTAATATAACTTCCTCCCTATAGCGGATTGTGCTAATTAAAGTCGCCTATAATTACTACCTCGGTATATAGGTCGTGTAATAGTTTACCCTAGATTAGACTATTAATCATCTCTAGCCTACTAGAGAGCTCCTCTAGGTTCTTTTCCTTAGTTCTCCTTAAATATTTATCTGGAATGTATACCGATACAATTATAAGTCTTCTTTAGCTGACGTGCGCCACTACCGCCGTAATGTCTGCTAAATCTACCTATAGCTATATAGCTACTAGCTCTCTAGACGCCTAGATATATAACCTAACTAGGGGATACTATTACTGCCTACCTATTGGGACAAACCTTATCTACTAAGGGTTTAAGCTAGCTAGCACTACTTCCCTATTTAAAAGAAAGTAGTAAGGCTCCTGGCCTAGAATAAAGTAGAAGTTCGCTAGCGCTTTATTGTTATATAGCGCATACTACGCTTCCCTATATTTCTTTATATTCGCCTAAAGGATCTGAAGTTCTCTATTTATAATACTGTTATACGAGAATCCTATCTATTTCTTTCCTATATGCTAGGCATTTACGGTATAAGGCTTAGTAAGGACCCTAATAGTTTACGTAGTGTAGATTAACCGTTTTATATTAGAGATAGCCTTCCCGCCTATACATTTCGCACGTATTAGGTCGCGTGTAGTCTTTAGCCCTATATCTAAACCTTTTACATTTATAGCATGCTATAGGGGTACGTTGTTCCTTAAATAGCGATATAATAATCGCATTTTCCCTAAATAACACGTTATCTAACGTAAGCAGCTTCTCTATATCCTCTTTTGTTGCCACTTTAATAATTACTAACGCATGCTAGCCGCGCGGCCTTAGTTGTCTAAGCTATCTTATTATATATACCTCTACCCCATTCTCTACCCTAAAGCGCTTTATAGTTAACTTACTTACTTTTCTACTATTAATATCCATTGCTAAAGGTACTTTAACCTAGTCTGCCTTAACTATATACTACTTAGGTCCGATAAGCCTCGCCCTAAGAATATACGGTTTAAGCTATTAGGTAATTATCTACCTAAACGCAGCTTCTTTATCTTTTTCCACTAAGAATTTAATAATACTCGCGCTATCTCTTGTTTGCTATACACGGAAGTTCTTAAATATAGCTCCCGTAAGCCTATTAATATCCTTTATACCTTATATAATGGTTTACTTTACTACTTTAGTAGTAGCTACCTTCTCTATTATCTTTTTACCTGCTTAGCTAACGTCTATTACTAGCTACTAATTAGGTTCTTTAGAGTTCCTAGCGTTTATTGTTTATAGCTAAGTTACCTCTACCCCTATTATACCTCTACTGGCCGCTATTAACGCCTATAATTATATTAGAGCTAAGGGAGTATTTAGTTGCGCTTATAAGGACCGGATAGCCTTTTAGAGTTTAGTATTTTACTTTTTAAGGCTTTGCTATTCCGATTTAATATCTACTAAGTTGTTTCTAATGCTTTTAATAATACTATTCTGGTTTATAATAATGTTGCTTTATTATACTATAGTTTCTTTAAGGCTTTTAATAAGTTAATAAAATTTATTACAATTAATATTTCCTTCTTTACATTTGGGTAAGGTAGAGGCTCTTACTATAAGGAATGGGGGCAGTATATACTGTATAGCTTATAGTCTGGTTTATAGTGCGGTTATCTACTATTTAAATTGTGCTAATCTTTAGGATTGTGTCCTTAGCGACTGCTAGGCCTCTTGCACCTTTGCGCTTGGTTTCTTTATATATCTTAGTAAAGCTGCTAGCGGTTTTAGAGGTGGTGTTGCTAATACGCGTTTAGGGGTTAAAGCAGCTATTAGGGCTCCGGGGCTTCGTTTAGTAGGCTGTAGGGGCCGCCTTATAGCGGGAACTAGCTAAATAAAAGACTAGGATTTAATTAAAAAAATGTTCAAGATAAATATCCTCCTCCAACTCGTGCTACAAGGGTGTGGCTCCGTCTTGCCATCTCTATAAGGGTGTGGCCGGTGCGGGTCGGCCACCCTCCCTGCTTATAGTGGCGATATTTAGTGCCAAATCACTCTAATTACCGTTAGATATTACTCCAAGTATACTGTCGCAGCTTAATCATTCTGCACTCGCACTAGTTTTATAGTTTGAAATTGTCGCTATAGAATAAAAACATAGGTTTTTAGAGCCCTTGCTAGTCCTATTTATTAAATGATTTCTCCTTAGCTACGCTAAAGAGAGTTATAAGAATATAACCCTTAATATAAAGTCGTTTCAGACTCCTACTTATTTAGAGTTTTAAGCGATAACTTTGTATAAGGATGCTAAGGGCCAAAAATCTGTTTCCGTAGCTGGAAGCATTTTTTTATTAGTAAAATAGCCTCTTTATTATAGCTTTAGGACTTTAATGTATATATAAGGTTGTTTATACTAGTTAGCATGTCTAGATACTCCTCCCTAAGCACCTTCTTTCTTGTCTCCATTACTTGCATCTCTAGCTCTTCGGCGTCCTTTTACCGCCCTTAATCCTTATACATTAATGCTAGATTGCCTATACTGGCCAGCGTATCTAAATACTTCTCCCTAAATACCCTCTTTCTTATCTCCGCCGTTTATACCTCTAGCTCTTCGGCCTCCTTCTACCGCCCTTAGTTCCTATACGTCGACGCTAGGTTATTTATACTGGTTAGTATATCTAGGTGCTCCTCCCTAAGCACCCTCTTTCTCGTCTTTATCACTTATACCTCTAGCTCTTCGGCCTTCTTCTACCGCCCTTAATCCTTATACGTTAATGCCAGGTTGCCCATACTGGCTAGCATGTCTAAATACTTCTCCCTAAGCACCCTCTTTCTTATCTCCGTCGCTTGCACCTCTAGCTCCTCAGCATCCCTCCACCGCCCTTAATTCCCGTACGTTAACGCTAGGTTGTTTATACTTATTAGCGTATCTAGATGCCCCTCCCTAAGCACCCTCTTTCTTATCTCCATTACTTATACCTCTAGCTCTTCGGCCTCTTTTTACCGCCCTTAATTCCTATACGTTGACGCCAGGTTATCCATACTAGTTAGCGTATCTAAATACTCCTCTCTAAGCACCCTCTTTCTTATCTCTATTACTTATACTACTAGCTTTTCGGCCTCCTTCTATTGGCCTTAATTCCTATACGTTAACGCCAGGTTAGCTATGCTAGTTAGTATATCTAAATACTCCTCCCTAAGTACCCTCTTTCTCGTCTCTATTACTTGCACCTCTAGCTCTTTAGCCTCCTTCCATCGCCCTTAGTTCCTATATATTAAGGCCAGGTTATTTATACTAGTTAGTGTAGAAGGATACTCCTCCCTAAGTACCCTCTTTCTTATCTCCATCACTTATACTCCTAGCTCTTCGGCCTCCTTCTACTGCCCCTAACCCCCGTACGTTAACGCTAGGTTATTTATACTAGTTAGCGTATCTAGATGCTCCTCCCCAAGCACCCTCTTTCTTATCTCCATCACTTATATATTTAGCTCTTTAGCCTCCTTCCACCGCCGTTAATTCCAGTACGTTAACGCTAGGTTGTTTATACTGGTTAGTATATCTCGATATTTCTTTCTAAGTACCCTCTTTCTCGTCTCCATTACTTGCATATTTAGCTCTTTAGCCTTCTTCTACCGCCCTTAGTTTTAGTACGTTAACGCTAGGTTATTTATGCTGGTTAGCGTGTTTCGATATTTCTTTCCAAGTACCCTCCTTCTCGTCTCCATTACTTACATATTTAGCTCTTTAGCCTCCTTTCACCGCCCTTAATTCCAGTACGTTGACGCCAGGTTGGCCACGCTGGTCAGCGTGGAAGGATGCTCCTCCCCAAGCACCCTCTTTCTTATCCCTATCGCTTACACGTTCAGCTCTTCGGCCTCCTTCCACCGCCCTTGATTCCAGTACGTTAACGCTAGGTTGGCCATACTAGTCAGTGTAGAAGGATGCTCCTCCCCAAGTACCCTCTTTCTCATCTCCATCGCTTGCACGTTTAGCTCTTCAGCCTTCTTCCACCGCCCTTGATTCCAGTACGTCGACGCCAGGTTGGCCATGCTGGTAAGCGTGTCTGGATGCTACTCCCCAAGCACCCTCTTCCTTATCT
>Ga0307515_10020894_pt1 | contig 11638 bp, 8 predicted proteins | sample 17_EM_MG_FD_194513 | JGI IMG/M metagenome (GOLD analysis project Ga0307515, IMG submission 194513) | Populus trichocarpa ectomycorrhiza microbial communities from riparian zone in the Pacific Northwest, United States - 17_EM | ecosystem: Host-associated > Plants > Roots > Unclassified | place... | reverse complement strand
TGGAGTTGGTTCATTAGGCTGTGAGTTATCAATATTTTCCCTTTTTTTCTAAAAAAAAAAAAAAATCAATTCTTCTTATTTTGTTCATGGTTCAACCTAAAATCAAAACATATATCGTGAGAAAAAATTGGTAATTTTGGTGGTTCTGCTAAAAACAAAATATAAAAAAATCCAAGTATAATCAAAACAAACCCATAAAATATATCAAATTAATTAGAAAAAAAGCATCACTATAATAAGAATTCAAATTTTTTTTGGTAAAACTAGCAGATCTGAGAAAAAAAGAAAAAGCAAAAATAGCATAATTATAAAAAAACATCATCAAATTCTTAAAAAACATCCCAAAACAAAATAAAAATAAATTTTAAATTTGGGTTATCAGTAATCAATTACCTTGTTTTGTTTGATAAAATATTAATTAATCGGTGAATTTTCCGTCTGCTTTAGCTTTTCCACCTGCTGTTTGTATTCTTATGTCTATCTTTTATTTTATGTTAGGGTTTTAAAAAGTTACAGCAACTTTATGTTCTTCTTTCCACGTATGAGTTAAAACAAAACATAACTAAACTCTACCAATATATTTACTATGGTAAGGGCCCACCTATTTAAAATAAAACACATTCCACCTTCTCACGTTCAATTGAATGTTTTGCAGGGGCCCGAGCCCCTACTTGCCCCCCTTTAATTCCGCCACTGATTGCATGAGCCCCATTACCGTAACTCGATTGTCTTTCTTTATAATTTTCCTGTTTGAAATGGCTAATGGATATACTTTTACTCTTCCATATTCATTTACCCTGGCAATACTAAGGAAACTATTGCATTGTTTCCATTTTTTTTTTAGCAAAGACATGGAATATAGGGTGGATAGTGGAACCTTCTAGTAGCTGAAGCTTGTATGCTACCAATCTAATCTCTTGTACAATTATGTATGAACAATACAACCTGATATTCAACTTAATAAATTTTCTTAAGACCACATTGGTTTGTCTATAAGGTTGTAGCTTAAAGTATGCCAGGTCTTTCGCCTCAAATTCCCTCTCATTTCTTTCTTTGTCTGCAATCTGTTTTATTCTGTGTTTAATTGCTTCTAATTATGTCTTTAATAATTGATCCATGTTGAACTACATATTCCACAGCCACTGAAGTAATCTCTTGTGTAATTAATTCCCTATTATAAGGAGGATAACCATATAAAGCTTGAAAATGACTCATATTAATGGTATAATAGAAGTTGGAATTGCACCATCATTGAACTAATGATAACCAATGAAGCCACTTCTTTGGATTGTGCATAGCCATACACCTCAAATAAGTCTTCAAATATTGATTAGACATTTTAATTTGTCCATCAATCTGATGATAATAAGAGCTCATTAATAACTTAACCTCTAACAACTTCTTCCATAATAAGTTGGTGAAGTTCTTATCTTTGTTTATGATAATTGTTGTTGGCAATTCATAGAACTTGTATAAATGATCCAGGAACATCTGAGCCACACCCTGAGCAGTAAAAAAATGTGTTAATACAGTGAAGTATCCATACTTAATGAATCTTTCAACTATCACCATTACAGTATCATTTCCCTTTGAATATGGTAGCCCTTTTATGAAATCCATTATGATATTCCTGCAAGTCCCCTCTAGTGTTGGCAAAGGTTGTAGAAAACTAGGATAAGCTACCATTTCTAACTTAGCTTGCTTGTATACATTACATTCATTCACAAACTTTTTTTTACCAAAGTCTTTATTGAAGGCTAATATAATATAGATTTGAGATTTTTATAAGAATTATATATGTTATTATGATCCTCAATATATGAATCATGTATAGTACTAACCAAAATATCTCTTAAATTTCTTTCCCTCCTAATTACTATTATATATTTGTACCTCAAAACGCCTTTTGTAAAAATATAATCTGGCCATCTACTTGTATTTAACATTGTCTCAGCAATAATTCCTTGCAACTAAGGATCATTGCTATAAGTTTCTTTGATCTCATCATAACATGTTGGTATTACTACGAAAACGATTCATAAACTTCCAGTGCTCTTCCGAACTATTCTATATTTGACTGTTAAACTCTCATTATAACCAATTCATTTTTACAAGGAATCAACTACCACACTCTATTTGCCCTTCGTGTATTAGACATGTTATCTTAGCCCCAACAATTTAGCCAACACTTTCTTTTGTAAATGAGTATGAATATTTTATTTTAAAAGATGTTTTAAACTCTTATGATCAATTTTGATGATGAATTGATCATGCTTTAGATAATATCTTCATCTTTTCATTGCTATCAATATAGCCATGTATTCTTTCTCATAAATTGACAATCCTTGATGTTTAGGACCTAATGCCTTGCTAAAAAAGGCAAATGGCCTCCCATCTTAACTTAAGACTCGCCTAATTTATTGGGCATGCATTAGTCTCCATCACAAGATTCTTTTGAAATTTGGAAAATCTAACATTAGAGTTTTACGTAATGCTTTGTAAAAAAGCCTTATAAACCTTTTTATTCCAGTTGAAATTGTTTTTTTTAATAGTTCAATTAAAGGCTTACAAATAATTCCAAATCCTCATAAGAACCCTCTCAATTCTTTAATTGAGTGTGGAATGGGCCAATTCTTCACAACTTTTGTTTTTCTAAGATCAGTGGTTACCTTTTAATAAGATTATATGTCCTATGTATTCCATTTGTTGCTGATAAAAAAGACATTTTGATTGCTTAACAAACAATTGATTATCCTTTAAAGTTTCTAGTACCATCTTTAAATAATTGATATATAATTTTAGGACAAAATTATATTTCAGAATATCATTAAAGAATACTCTTACAAACTTGCTCAATAATTGTTCCAGTATGTGGTTCATTAAAGCTTGAAATATGGTCGGTGCATTGGTTAAGCTAAAAGACATTACCTTAAACTCATAATGTCCATGACGAGTTCTAAAAGTTTTCTTCTGCACATCTTCATGCATTATCACCTGATGATACCTAGATCTTAAATCTAGTTTTAAGAAGAATTGAGAGTCATGTAGTTAATCTATTAGGTCATCAAACAATGGAATGCAAAATTTATTCTTTATAATCTAGTCATTGAGTTGTCTATAGTCAAAACAAAACCTCTAAGTGCCATCTTTTTTTTTTTTACCAATAAAACAAGAGAAACAAATGATATGCAACTTGGTTGAATAATTCCATTCTGAAACATCTCATTAACCAAGCTTTCTATCTTCTTCTTGTGCACAAATAAGCCTTAATAGGGTTTACTATTGACCAACTTAGCTCCAAGAATTAGAGGAATCTTGTGATTCAGTTGTCTTGTAGGTAAGAGGTGCTTTAGTTCTAGAAATACTATTTTATAGTCTTTTAATAAGGCTTTCACTTTTGAATTCTGCATAACTTGTTTTGGTTCTTTAAACGTCTTCATGGAGAAGAACTGTCCAATTAAACCATAAATTGCTTCCTTCAAACACTTATATGTCTTGTAATTGAGATAATTTATAATCTTGCTTCTTCTACGATTCCTTTCAATCCGATCATTCTTCCATTCTTCTTAAATAATAACTTTATTTTAATGAAGTTTAATAAGATTGGTAAATAGATACTCAACCAATCAACCTTTAATACCATATCACATCTGCCCAATTTCAATATTCTCAAATATGTTTGAAATTCATATCCTTGCATAAACCATATAAACCTGGGACTGTAGGCATTGCACCTGATGACATTTCTATTGGCTACTATTATAGCAAGTATAACAATCCTCTCAATTACTATCTTGATTTCTTTTATAATATATTCATCAATAAAGTTATGTGTGTTGCCACTATCAATTAAAATGATAAGGTCTCTTTCTTGGCAACTACTTCTAATTAGTGTTACGTGTATAACTATAATCTAAGACATTTAAATACAATTCATATTTTTTAACTCTGCTTTTTTCTATTATAATTTCATTACTATTATCCTCTTCCACACCCAAGAATTCTTCCCTATCATCCTCCACTCCTTATATTATGTTTATTCCTTTCATAATATGTTGATTTTCAATGATATATTTCTCTTCACACCTAAAACATTGTTCCAACCTTCTTATTTCCTCATGTAATATTTTAGAAAGTTGTTTTGAATTACATGACACTTTTGCTTTAGAATGATTAAAAGATTTAGGTGGTATATTACCTAATTATCTTCCTATACTGTATGATTAAGTAATTATTGGAACACATATATTCTTCTTAGCTAAAGCATTATTGGGTTTTTCTTTCTATCTAGCTTGATCAAACAAGTTGTTGGTTTAAGAATCTTGAGCATTGGTTTACTACCATCCTTGAGCTTATCGTTGAAGCTGGAAATATAATAGGATTCTGGCATTAATGAATTGAGGGTATTCATCAAAGATTTGAGTTTTTAAAATCTTTTCATATATTTCTCCACCCTTTTATAATGCTTTAATTTATTAAACTTTTCCACCACATCATTTCTGCTACCAAACCTTATATAGATTGCCTTGGAAAACTCTTCCTAATTTGCTAGATCATTGCCTCCTAACAAAAGTCCTTTATACTATATTTCAGCCTTCCCTTTAAGATAAAAATAACTATTTCTACCAATTGATGCATTGGAGTGAAGTGCATCTTAAATAATTTTTTATGCTTTCTAATCCACCCTTTCATGTTTCTTCCCAAAAGGCTGGTAGTTCCACTTTAGATAATGCCACATCATATCCAATTCTATAATTTTCATGGTTTTTAATGGCTTTACCAAAATTATAACCTTTTTAGCTAGGATTTATTCCTTCAGAAGTTGAATTATCCCTTTTTGCTCTTTTTGCTTCTTAGCTAACCATGAAAGGCTTAAAAATAGTCATCATAACTTCCATTTACAAATTAATATGTTCATCCTTCTTGGTTTGTTCCAACCATTGCTTCTGGTTCTCAGCTATGAAATATTGTAGTTCTTGGTAAATGCTTTGTATTTGTTCATTAAACCTTTTACTGTGTTCCTCTAATGCTTTGATTTTTTTTGTTTTCCACCATGATTTGTTGCAATTTTGTTACTATTGATCTAGTACATGCATATTTGATACCAATTTATTAATAACCTATTAACAAAGGAATTGTAATTTGAGAAGAAATAGAAGAACAAGAGTAGAAGTAAATAATTGAAGTGCAATAACTAGATTCTTATCCCTTACTTCTCATGTTTTAACAATTGCTTTATTTATATTATTCATTTTCTTTTTTCTAACTACTAACTAACTTCTAATTGAATTTCTAACTACTAACTCCTTTCCTTGTATGATTCTACTCCAATTTATTTTATCCTCGCTAAGTTGCCTAGTCCTCGCTTATGACAATTAAGTTCAAGTCCTATAAAATATATTATTGGTAACAGAGGAAATTGAGATGAAACATTAAAAGAGAACTTTAGATGTTGAAATGAAATTTACCCTTTCTTTGACGAGACTGCTGAGCATAAGAGGAGTCCACGAGACAACACATATGGCTTTGACTTTTAGGATATTTGAGAGTCTAGTAGTTATTACTTTTTAAAGTATTTTTTTTCGCTCAGAAATATATAAAATAATTTTAAATAAAAAATTAAAATTTTGATATCAACACATAATAAAAACATAAAAAAATTAATTTTAAATAAAAAAATTAAATTTTAACCAATATCTATTTAGGCCAAGGTTTTTAATTCCGTTCCGTTTCGTCTGGAATGACCGAAACATTTCATACCAATTCAAAAAACAGAACAAAACGGAACAATTTTCATCTCATTTCAAATCTTGGTCCGTTCTGGATTTTCTGGTTAATTTCGGCCGGAATGTTTTGGTTTCATTTCACATGTTCCGTTCAAGGCTTAAAAAGCCATTAAATCAACAGAGGTAGTAGCTCAAGCTAAAGATGAAGAATTTGAGAAGACCTTGGAGGAAAAGAGGAACTTGCTTGATGCATGCCATGCTATACACAAGGATCTGAAGGCCGCCCACTCATCTTTGCAGGAGCAGATCATTGAGTTGGAAAGTCTGCGGGTCCAATGGTGAGTAGCTGGAATCATATAAGGGCTATAGGAACGATTTGATATTTTGTTTAAGTTGAATTACTTTAAGTTAAAATTCTATTTAATCTTGACTATTTAGGAATATTTTAAATTTTAAAATTATATCTGTTTGACATTGTGTTTGTATTGCATAATTTATAATTAATTTATTTTGAATTTGAATTATGTTGTTGAATTATATATATATATATATATATATGTGTGTGTGTGTGTGTGTGTGTGTGTGTGTGTGTGTGAGAGAGAGAGAGAGAGAGAGAGAGAGAGAGAACAATTCAACCCTAAAATGACACCCTAAAATACTCTGAAACCAAAATATTACATTCTAATTTAAAAAATAAATCACCTACGGTAATGAAATTGACAATCTTCGATTTAAAGTTCTCATCCGAAAGAGACAAATTGTTAGAGAACTGGACAAAGAAACAGGCCGTTAATACTTAATACCTAAACGCGTGGTGCGCGACTGGTTGATAGTCCCTTTCTCTGCTTTTCTCTGTTATATTCTGCACTGTACACCCTATGACTTCACTATAGTTACAGCCCTGAAATTACTCCGCTATTTCCTACTTGAAAAACCCTAAATCACAATTCACTCAAATCAAGTAAGTTCACCAACTACATAGTTTTCTGATAAGAAAATTGGTAGGTTGTTGATAATTCACCACCAAGTTCCCTGAGTACTCTGTTTGTATTAAGAAAGAAAATCAAGTAGTCATGGAAGAATCAGGTTTCTGTATTTCTTTTATTGATAAAAGATCTTTGTTTTCTTTCTCTAAAAATAAAAATTGTGTACAATAACCTTTCTTGATGATTTTTTTTATGTGGAATGTGAATGATCATTCAGATACAATGGATGATGAGAAGGGAGAGAGTGGTGGTGATAGTCCTGGAGCTAATGATGGCACAAAGAAGAAATTGTCTAAAGATGGGGCTGAAGCACTAAAGAAGTGTTTGGAAGAAAACAAAGGGGACCGTAACAAATGCAAGTCCAAGATTGATGCTCTGCGATCTTCTTCTGCTCCAAGAAAACGACCCTTGCTACCTTTAAGACTCAAGAGCGGTTCATTGACTGATGTGTGAAACAGAGTGGTAGTAGCGGCCCATTAGCATGACTTCTGTTGATATCGTTAGATATAAAGGGGCGAGGAGGGTTGCCTGAATTGCAGACTTTTATTGGATTGATGATGTTATGAATATAATATGGGTTTCATTACTCCTGTTTTCTTTTATCATCTTTTGCTCTATTTATCTCCATGGATTGCATATCAATTAATGCTGGAAAAACTTGATCTTTACTTTTCTGTTTCAAATTTGTATGTGGGGGAAAAGAACCGTGAATTGAAAGCTCGATTGCACGAAAACAAAATTCTTGAGGTTTCAGAATTAAAATTATCTTAACTGGATGCGGAATGTACATATCTTGCTCAAAAGATCTGAGTCAATACAGAAAATGTTTCCTATGTAAGAACTACTGCCTTTAACTTCTTACACACAGAAGTACATGGAATTTCTTAGACTCATCACTCTAATCCTTACAAAACTTGCGCGTTACAGAAAGTTGTTGGACAATGATCTGGGATAGAGCTCCTTGATTAAGATATCTTATATTTCACTGATGTTTGAAACTCATGCGGTTTCTATTGATCTTGGGTTCTCACTGAGTTGTCCACGAAAAGAACATCTTCGATCCAAGCAACAATGTTGAATGCTAACCCTTCTAGAACTCTTGAGTAGCTCTCTAGTGTTGCTTGTCCCACATCCTGCAATATTTATCTTCCCATTTAATTCTGTATAAAAAATTAATAAACTTGATATCGTGCAGTGAGATTAATGATTACTCAACTTACCCGATTGTACTGGATTTTGCAAGTGTCCAAGGATGTTTGTGAAAGTTCAGGGTATCTCTGCTTCAAGCAAAATAGCAAGGTCTCGGCTCTTTCTGCTAGAACATGATTTTTATCAGTTCGGTCAATGTCAGACATGAGATCTTTTACCATGTCCCAAGAGGATTTTGAGTGGCTTAGGCATGCTTTGCGTCTCCATGTGTACATTGAAGCTTCGACTCGGTCTGCAAGCTCAAGTGCTTCATGTTCTGATGCTAAGTTGAGACAGTCAAGGAGATGGTCTGGGGAGAATCCGTCTGCTGTACACAGGTAACGGTAAATCGTGTCCCCCAGACTCGCTCTTCCACTCTGAAATAAAAACATTTTGATATAACATACCGTCAATACTGGAACATGTCTTCGCTATTCTTTAAAGCCTAAATGAATGAGATAATTTCATAGTGCTTTTTCAGAAAATGGAAGCTAGTCATCACCACTCTGAGACCTCGAAATCTAGAATCATTACATTTTTGTTAAGTTATTTGATTAGCAAGAAGGCTAACCTTTGGAAGAGATGCCATGTAAGAGTGTGGAATTTCCATCTCAGTAAGAATGCTACTGTTAATGGCCATGGCAGCTTTGTGAATTTGATATGCACAGTCACGTTTGTGTCGCAAGTGCTTCCTCGACTTCTCAGAGAGACCATCATGTGGGACGCATGGGACTGGCACCCACCACTTCTCCTCTTTGCGCTGAATAACAACTCTGCGAAATGAGCCCGAACGAGTTGAATTCGATGACATGCTTCCTTGTTCTGCATACCAAAATTCTCTATCTTGGAAACTATCCAGTACTTCCTGTCAAGTAAAATCCAAGTTATAATGAATATATGACAATGAAATGAAAACAGAGTTTGCTCTAATCCCTTGCAAAAGAAAGCTTTTCATACTATGAGCATCGCGTCTAGCTTTGTTAATGCCGGAAGGTTGATGTAAATATCTGATCTTGGTCTACTTTCCATCACCTGAAAGACCAATCTATCATGTTAGAGATAAGCGAGGACAAAGTCCTTTGAAATTTGGGTTATAGTTAACGAAACTTCACCTCAAGAGCTGTCCCATCTCGTAAATTCTGAGACTTGGGGATAAATTCTACTATGTAATCACATACGGAAAGAAGGCAATCCATCTCTCTCTTCCACATCGATTTCTTCTCAGGTTTCAGTGGTTCTAATCTCAAATTTTGCCCAAACACAGTTGCTGCAGGAAGCATCAAAGATAAACAATGATGGAGAACTGGATGAAAGAAAGAAAGAACCATATAATTTAATAAATCAAGGTGATGTCATACATACCATAGAGATTGGTTATGGCATTTGATATAGTAACAGCTGTGCAGACACCTTTGCCACTTCCTGACATGTCTTCGCCAAGCAAGAGCTTTGAGAATCTTTCTTTCATCGTCTCAAGTTCTGCCATAATTAAGCAAAAAATTGTTACCGTCTTGCTCATTACATGGACAGATTTTTCAGCAAAAAGACAAACTATCATACGTAACCCCACCTAAGTCAACTGATTCTTGATCATCCAACTTGTCATCCACAACTTGCTTCTGTTGCTTCATTTCTAGTCTTCCAAACATAGCCTGATTTTGTGCTCCAGATTTGGTTACTGGCCAGTGAGAAGGAGAAGGTTCACTTGAATAGCTGTTGTCATCTATGGGATCAGAAAAGGCTGAGGTCTCTGAATAAGTCCGACCGAACATGAAAGAATCACCACTCATTGTTGAGTACACTGGAGTTTCCACGGTTGATTGATCATTTTGATCCAAAGAAGAAGGTGAGGGTTGATAACTGGGCTCAGAAATTTCGTCAAAATTCGATGAATTATCCATTTAAAGACTAGTACTTGTGGCGTAATTGCTCAGAAATCTGCAAGATAACCATGAAAGTGTTAAGAACTTTGGTTAGTGGGCTCTAGACTTGGATAACTTCTTTTGATCATTGCCAAAACACAATCCACAGATGGGAATCTAGGAATACTCGAATCCGATACTTTCACCCGGGATTTGGCTTAAAATTCAGAATTTATGATTGAGAGAAGAAGAAGAAGAAAGGATTACAAAGAAAAGAAACAAAAGAGCAGAGAAAGAAAAAGAAGCGTTCTCCTTTCTAGCTACAAAAAGCAAAAGGGCTTAATCATAAGTCGTTACGTAATCATGCACTGAATTTTCTGCAAAACTTATAACAGAAGCCAGTCTTTGATAAATTCCATCTTTTAGAAATGAACCAACAGACATTTGAAAATCGAAAGACAACGGTTTATTACAAAAAGCAACGGTCTAATAACAACTCCTTTGCTTTGAACTTACCTTTAACAGGGAAAATTTGAATTTTGTAATAGCTGATGACACTTGCTAGCTAGTAAGCTGAATATTGATGAGTACCGTCTGGAACACTTCCCTACTTCATATGCTTCTTCTTCTCTTTATTTCCTGTAGCCTTTTCTTTCCAAAAGGTACGCTTTCGCTGGACAAGCACTCATACCTCCGTGATCTTAAGAGATCAGGGAAAAAAAAAAACTTCGACCGTTGGATTGTTGTGTTTCTTGATATGAGATGAAGATTTATATGGTGGGCAGGAATATTTATGGGTTTTCGGTGCGTTATTATATGGTGCTGAATACATGGTGAATAATAAATGTTGTAAGAGAAATTCAACGAATCATTTTGAGTTATTTTAATGGCAAGTCTACCATCTTGAAGTGCAGGAAATGCCAGGGTGAATTTTGATTCGAATCACCTTAGGGTTTATAAAACACTTTTAGGGACATAATTGGTCAATTAGGACCATTTTTTTTTCCTTTTCTTTTTGGAAAGCGATTTAGACCGTCTGATCTATAAATCAAAAGGAAAGAAAAAATAGAAGAAGAAAGGACAACTTGTTCATTCATAATTCTGGGTCATAAATCTGCCATGTGAACCAGAAGCCATGAGATACCGGCAAGAGTTTCTAAAAAATCCATGTTTCCCCCATCGTTTTTTGCCTACTTGAGATCCCTCAAAGTTGAAAGCCTTTTACTATACGAACTCTAAATCCTACTCTTCATTTGTTTAATGAACGTGCCCTTTTGTTCGCTTCAATCTACGACATCAAAGACTCTGTATTTCTCCAAGTGGGCAGTACCAGCTTGTCGAATTGGAAATGAAACTCGACAACACTTTCATCATCAGTTCTTAAAATGGCCATGAACCCCTTATTTAGTTGTCCAAATACAACTTCATAATCAGGTTTTTTTTACATCACCTAAAATCCTGTCTAAAAAATCCAATAACAAGGTGGTAACCCACTGACAAGTGAATCTTACGAGTTATCAGACCCAATATATTTCGAGAAAATAACTCTTTAATCTCCTCACTCCATCAAAACAACAAAATTTAGATCTCAACTCAATAGTTTAAACTATTAGATAAGATCCCAAGAATAATTTTATATTACTTTATAATATTTATCATACCAAAATAAGAACACACATCCTTGTTTTTGAAATTTAAAACTTTTTTTCATTTAATATAATTCTCTATTTAAAAGTCACTGACTTCATCATCTGAAGATCTTTAAACCAAAAAAAAAAAAATTATTTTGTAAATATCAGGACCTTTAATCATGTACTTTCTGGGCTATGAAAAATAAAATATTAATATGTATACGTGATTACCTACTGTACAAACC
>Ga0307515_10020893_pt1 | contig 11638 bp, 8 predicted proteins | sample 17_EM_MG_FD_194513 | JGI IMG/M metagenome (GOLD analysis project Ga0307515, IMG submission 194513) | Populus trichocarpa ectomycorrhiza microbial communities from riparian zone in the Pacific Northwest, United States - 17_EM | ecosystem: Host-associated > Plants > Roots > Unclassified | place... | reverse complement strand
AGGGCACACATCAATCCCAGGAAATTAAAAACAAGCGATGAAACTCATGACTTAGAGGCGGGATGATGATCCCATAGGGTGATGGATGACGATATTATCATAAGCATTCAGGGTAAGAAAATCATCTAGTGTAGGTGCTGTGCATTGCCTTGCGAAAATCTTGCAGGCCTCCTTGTACATTCCCCTCTTGAATTTCTCTTTCCCAACTTCCCTTTCAATCCTAGCCATTTCCTCTTCCACCACTTTCCCGAACAGATCATTGTTAACTTTCACTCCAAGGCCATCTCCGTCAAGTTCCACTCCATATTTAAGCCATTGCCAGTTCTGAACTCTGCTGATTTCTGCAGTGGCAGCGTCTTCCATGAGGTTGTAAAGAGGGACTGAGCCAGTCCCAGTTAGCCATGCTGCTAAGTACTGGATTCCTACACGGGTGTTTAGGCGGAGACCTTCCAATGATCGGGACCCTCTTGGCCTCTGTAAGAGGTCTTCCTCTGTAATGGTTGATGCATCTTCGCGCTTCATGGACTGGATTTGGTTTGGCGTGTTTCCCATGTTGTTTGAGAAGACTTCCATGCAAGCTGGGATAAGTCCAGGGTGGGCTGCCCATGTTCCATCATGTCCTGCTCGAACCTCTCTTAGCTTGTCCTTTCGCACGAGTTCTAGTGCTTCATTATTCGCCTCTGGATCGTCTCTGATTGGAATCTGAGCTGCCTGTTCGATATTTAAGAGATAAAACATGGATGTAAAAATTACCAAGTTTTTTAAAATAAGATGATGCATGCTGTATGATGCACAGAATAAAGTGCAACGTACCATGCCGCCCATCGCATGGACACCACGCCTATGGCATGTCCAGATGAGGAGATCAGAGTAACTCTTCATGAAGTGCTGAGTCATGCCAACTTGAACCCTGTCTGGTAGCAGGCGATCTGGGTGAGCCTGGAATGTCTTGACATAGCTGAAGATGTAATCCCATCTTCCGCAGTTCAAGCCAACAGAGTGATCCCTTAGTTCGTAGAGGATTTCATTCATTTGGAAAACAGCTGGAAGTGTTTCGATTAGGACAGTGGCCCTGATGCTTCCCCTTTCAATTCCTGCCATCTTCTCTGCTTTCTCGAACACACAGTTCCATATCTTAGCCTCCCTGCCAATAATGCAGATCATGTAACAGTGTTCAGTTCAATTTGAAATCATGTCATGACCATTGGTAATACATATAGCATCTTCGATCGTTGTTCTAAAGGAACATTCTACAAGGGAACCTTCCAACGAGTGATGACTATAATTGAGTTGCGAGTTCTTGAAGATGGGAAATCGAAGCTGAAACAATCTGCTGAATTAATTGATGTCTTTCTGTGACTTCCAAAAATCTTTCAAATTATTCTCAAAATTAATTGCTGAAAAAACTTCAAAGTTATGATTGCTTGACAATTTAGCTACTCTATTATCTCAGATGAAAGATTACCTTGAATTCTCCATCTTAGGGAGATAGAAGAAAGGCCCGAACCCTGCACCCTGAATCCGACGGAATGCTGCATAGTTGTGGTAAAAGTAAAGGCCAAAGTCCACAAGGCAACCAGTTGCTGGTTCTCCATCAATGAGAATGTGCGCCTCAGGTAGATGCCAACCTCGTGGGCGGACAAACAACTTGGCTGTCTGGTTATTCAGCTTATAAACCCTGTTCCTGACCTTGTCGTGAAAGGTAATAGTCCCAGCGACAGCGTCCTTCAGGTTAACTTGTCCTCTCATAAGGTTCTCCCAACTTGGTGACAGTGCATCTTCAAAGTCAGCCTACCAAAATTTACTAGATTTCAGTTTCTACACCTTGAAGAATTTTAAATTGCACAAGTTTAAAGGACATAATCATATATTTTCTTTATCTTATATTGCTTCTTGTTGCCCTGATTTATCGCTAGCAACAATTTGCAGCTTGCGACTTTTACTTCTGCCTAATGCATTCAAAATGGAGATATCTGCAAATTGCAGAAGTGAGTTTTCATTTCTGGCTGAAAATTCATATATTTCGGAGCTTCCTACATGATCATGCATTTAATCATTCATGGATATTACGTTTTGAAATTAGTGGCTTTCGACGAATAAAGTAGAAGTACTGCCAAACTGACCATGAAAACTTTAGCTCCAGAATTGAGTGCATTGATGATCATTTTCCTCTCCACTGGACCTGTAATCTCCACCTTCCTATCAGCAACAGCTGGAGGGACAGGTGCACATGTCCACTCCCCCTCCCTTATGTACCTTGTAGCTGGATCAAACCCTGGTAAAGGCCCCTCACTGTACCTCCTTTTGGCTTCCTTGCGACACTCCATTGCATACTTGATGCGGTTCCTAAACTCTCTCTGCAAATCAGCAACAAATTGCAAAGCATCCTTGGTAAGGATCACTGCAAACTCTCCGTCATATCTGCCTCTAATTTCAACTCCTTCAGGAGCATCATAGCCAAACTTCTTCATATTGGGCGGTGGATAGTGATTCTCATAAGTTGCAGGTCCCATTATTGATCTGACTGTTTTTTTAGCAATGCCACTCTTCTTTGTTGTATGGTTTTTAACGTGTATGAGAGTGTTTCAAGGGTAAGCTCAAGAGTAGAAAATATATAAAGGGAGAGTAGAGGCAAGTGGATAGGTACATGGAGCATTATCGTTATGGCTTTATGTGCGTAAGATTGATTAAATGTGATGCAGGTTTTTGATAGAATGAAGGGATATGAGGATTGATTTTGGTGTTTGTGCCTGCCTCGGGAGGTGCAATTTGTAAGATTGATATGGCGGTGGAATGTATGGGTAATTGACACGTAGTGTGCTGATCAACAAGTTTGATCGGCAGTTCAGCTCGGTAATAATTATTTTTTAAAATATTTTTTATTTAAAAATTTATTAAAATAATATTTTTTAAAATAAATAAATTATTTTTGATAATAATACATTAAAATAATCTGAAAATATAAAAAAAATTAATTTGAAGCAAATAAAAAATTAAATTCAATTTAATTTTTTTAAAAGAACTTTTTAAATGCAAAAATAAATAAGCCCTCAATACAAGTAAACCAGTTGCTTGCTCCAAGCCTTTGTACGGTTTGTTTTTGCGTTTAAAATATATATATATATTTTTTTTTAAAAAAAAAAATTTAATTTATTTTTAATTTTTTTATAATATTTTAATGGTAAAAAACCCAGAGATTGAGTTCTCTTCGTCGCTTGGCCTTGAACCAAACATTCAATTGAAACAAGGAAAACCGAGTTGCCAGGCAACATTATCGGTGACTTCTATATAAAGTGTTGTCGTTTTTTTTATTTTTTCCTTATGTACATGAATTCTGCGTACTCTTTATATATTGTGTGTGATCACGTTATATAAGTTTAAAACTCACTTTCATAATGTATTTATTTAGAAGAATTTAATAAATTTTCCTATATATTGGGATTAAGTTTTGAAACTAAAAAAAATTAAAAAATAATATAAACTTTCTTAATTACCAAAGTAATTTCTTAGATGAAATTTTTATTAACACCATGAGTTTTAAATTGTAATTGTGTATGTATAGTTAACTTGATTATTATATTAGGAAGTGTTTATAACTTTTTTGTTGGTAATTTATAAAAGATTGTGTAATTTGACAATGCAACCTCCAATATATATACAAATCTAAAAGTTTTGGAATACCCATATTTGCAGAATTATTGTTCGAACCAATAAACAAGTGATTCACAAAATCCGGGTGAGATTGTACTCGATCATGTATTGTACCTTCAATTGTCCCGTGGGATCATGAAGAAAAAACATTTTTTCTAAAACAATTAAAAATTAGGTGGCCCAACCAAATTTTACCTCAAGCTTGGTTGGGTCATGGCCCAACCGAGCTACCCGCCTTTCTCTCCCCCCTCTTCTTTTTTCTTTTCTCTTGGTCAGGATTAAGCAAGCTTCATGAAGCTTGGTTAGACCGAATCCTGACCGAGCTTGAACTCCAATCTAAATGAGCTATTCTTGGCTTATCTCGGTTTACTATTCATGAATAGTAACACACATGACATTATTCATGAATAGTAATATGCATGATACTATTTTACACGTTAAACATTATTTTAATATTTAGCTTGAAAAATATTTTTACATGAAATATCTTACATGTAAATATTTTATAATGGAGGTGGTGGGGAGGATGAGGTGTTCATGGTGGTGGTGGTGAGATAACACTGATGGTGAAAGAGGTAGTTGTATTGATGATGAAGGAGAATATGGTTGTGACATGGCAGTGGTGGTGAGATGGTGGAGGAGGAGGAGATGATCATGGTTGTAATGAAATGACAATGGTGACACAGCAACAATGGTGAGGTGCGGTGGTGGAGAAAGAGGTGGTCGTGGTGGCGTTGAAGGAAGAGGAAGAGAATGGTGACATGATGATGGTGAAGATGGTAGTGGAGAAAGAAAAGGTGGTGGTGGTGATGGTTGTAAGATAGGAGTAATGGTGAAGAAGGAGGTGGTGGTAAGATTGCAGTTGTGACATGATGGCGACAACAATGATGAAGTGGTAAAGAAGGAAGAGAGTGGTGACATAATAATAATGGTGAAGGAGATGGTTCGTGGTGGTGGTGAGATAATGATAATGAAAAAGGAGGTGATGGTGAGATGTAGGTAATGATTGAAATAATTGGATGATATTGTAAATAGATTACTATTTATAAAATAATTTACAAAACCTAATAAGTGAAAAAATTTCCTAGGATATTTTCTAGGAAATAAATTAACTTTAAAGTTTATACTGACCGGTTTTTATCTAAAATGGAAATTAAGTCCCACTTGGCATTACCTCAGGCCCAATAAGACGACAAAAGCTGACGGACAGATGTGAAGGGAAATTACGAAATGGAGGACTTTGCCATCACATTGTTTATTGCCAAGGACAGGAAGCAACAAATGAGGATGAACAAGTGATCTCGAAGAAAATTGTTATAAACTTATAATGAACTGTTGTTTGCTTACTTATACTTATATGCATTATAAAATTTATCTTATTATATCTTGAAATTAAAAACACCATAATTATAATTATAATTATAATTTTTTTTTTCAATTTTTTTCATAATATTTTATTTTATTTAGTTTTTATATTCAATTTGATTCTCATTCTTTTGATTATATTTTTTTTAATTTTACCTCTCAGCATTTTATGTCATTTAGTTTTATATTCAATTTAGTCCCTTTTCTTTTGATTGCTAATTTTTTTTATCCTTTTTTTCTTTATATTATTTTTCAATTTAGTCCCTCGTTATTTTTTTCATTTAGTTTTTATACCGGATTTGATCCTCGTTGTTTTGATTGCTATTTATTTCTTAATTTTAGATGATTAAGAATTTTACTTTGTGATTTTTTTGTGTTTGCTTTTGATGGGGTAATCTCGATCTTATGACCTGGGTCATGAGTTTCGATAATCAACTCGATTTAACTTTGGTTTTTTGAGGTCCTTTTAAATTTTTTTTTTTTCAATTTCATCATTTGATATCAGGTTACTAGATCTTGAGCTTCATGATTTTTTTATATATTTTTATGAGGTTATCTTGATTTTATATCATAGGTTTCAAGTTAGTCAAACTAACTAGGTTAACCTAGTTTTTTTTTTAAAAATTTTGCTTTTTATAATTTAGTTTGCTTGAAAATTAACCTTCATTATTTTATTTAACTTTTTATGTGTGTAGTTATTTTGTTCTCACAACTACACTATAAATTTATTGTGCTGACTCAAGTTAATTTTTTATTTTTTATTTTAAATTATTTTTCTTCTTCTTTTGTCCTTTAATGTTTATTTTATTGATATTTGAACTTCAATTTTTTTTTATTATTTATAAGATTATTTCATTCTCATTTTATTTTAATTTTATTATCAAATATAATAGTTAAGAATTTTTAAAAATATTTAAAGGATATTTTTTACAATATTGATAAGAATTTATTTATTTTTTGATTATTCATTAACATTTTTTATGGTTGTTGATTTTTTTAAAAAATATATGATCAAATTAATCAAAATTATTAAAACTATTCAAATAAATAACTCAGATTTTAAAATTTTCTTGCTTCTTCATTCCCAACTTTATTTTTACGTTAATAAAAATTTGATGTGGCCCGCGGCTTTGCACGGGCCATCTAGAGCCTGTTTGGCTCTGCGGTTCAAACTGCTTTTCATAAAATTTTAATTTTTTTTTTATTAAAATTGAGTGCGGTTTATATTTTTTGGATCGTTTTGATATGCTGATATCAAAATGATTTTTAAAAAATAAAAAAACATTATTGATATGTATTTCGACACGAAAAACTATTTGAAAAGCAACCACTACCACACTACCAAACAGTCTTTCACTCTTTCTCTATATAATAAAATATTCCAATCCCGAGCGGAGACCAAAACCACAACCACCGCACAAAGACGCGTAAACGTGGTTTCCATCCTGTCCTCTCTTTTTTCATCTCTCTTCTTCGCTTCCGATCAAAGCGGCTTTCGCTTCTGTGTCTCTCTCTGGTAAGATCTTTGATTACCTGTGTGTTTTCAAGGAGAGACACCGTCAAAACCAAAAATAGAAAAGAAAAATGACGATCTAGAGTTTCGATTTGTGATTTTTCCAACGAAACTCGTTTTTTTCAATTATTTTGTTAATTTGCTTGGAAATTGTTCAAATACTTGTTTGTTTGCTTAATAGATTTTGTATACCCAGGGTTTTGTTAAAAAAAAAATTGATTAGGGTTTGTGTTTGGATATCTGTGAAAGAAGTTGTTTTGTTTGTTTCCTTGTGATTTTTTATATTGAGAAGAGTTGTGTGTTGTGGTTGTTAATAATATGGCGGCAGGGCGGCTCGATGTGTCTTGGAGAAGGGGTGGTGGCGGTGGTTATTTTGATGAGTTGAGGCGGGGTGGTGATCGTGGTGTGGTACGGAAAAATGGGTATCATAGCTCAACAAGAGTGCGTAGTTTTGATTTTAAAAGAAGTGGGTTTAATTGTAGAGATGAAGAGCGACAGTGCGGGGAATTATGGCAATTTAATGCCTTTGGTGATTCCCCGAGGTATGAGGAAGGTGAGATATCAGGGAATGAAGATGGGGTTCAGTTGCCTCTAGAGAAGAAGAGGAGGTTTTCTCCTGCTGTATGGGACGCAGAGGAGAAAGAAGCGAGGATTTCTTTGAAGAATAGGGTTTTTCAAAGGAGCAGTACTCAGGGTTTAAATGTTGTTTCAGATGAGGATGTCGTTAAAAGTTCTTTCAAAGGAGGATTGGAGCTTGTGGTAGATGAGGATCGTGTGGATGGAGGATCAGTTGATGGTATTGAATCTGAGTATCCAGCTCCTCAGTCTCCTTCATTGCCTCCAAAGAAAGATGGGGGTTATGGCCAAGAGCAAGACCAAGTGGAGGAGGAAGAGCTTCCCAATGCACGGAATATAGCCATGTCCCGGTGGGCATCTGATGATGATTCTCCAAGGGATACCACTTTGGTTGATGATGAAGGCATGCATGGAGAAATTGTGTGCAGAACAAATTCCATTGAGAGAGAGGGGTGCCAGAGAGAAGTCTCAGATAGAGATAGATCAAGTTCACCTCCATCGGATGAAAGAGGTTACAGCATCAGCTTTACATCCGAGCACGAATTGCAAAATGATGCCATGGATGTTGATGATATAGGGGATGAAAATGCCAGTGTTAATGATATGGAGCAAACTGATGGTTGGATTGATGAGCCCACAACTACTACCCAAAGGGGGATTAATATGCTAGAGGGTTGTAGAAGTGTGTTCAAGTATGAAAGACTCAATGAAATCAACGAAGGAACCTATGGTAAAGTGTACAAAGCCAGGGACAAGAAGACTGGAGAATTTGTGGCGTTGAAGAAAGTGAAGATGGATGTTGGAAGAGACAGGCACTTGGAAGAATATGGTTTTCCCCTGACATCATTGAGGGAGATTAACATTCTTATGTCTTTTGATCACCCTTCAATTGTAAAAGTTAAAGAAGTTGTGATGGGGGACCTTGATAGTGTTTTCATGGTGATGGAATACATGGAACATGATCTCAAGGGGGTGACACAGGCAATGAAGCAGCCTTTCAGTACAAGTGAAGTCAAATGCTTAATGCTACAGCTTTTGGAAGGTGTCAAGTATCTTCATGATAATTGGGTGCTTCATAGGGATTTGAAAACATCGAACCTTCTTCTCAACAACAAGGGAGAGCTGAAAGTCTGCGACTTCGGGATGTCACGCCAGTATAGTAGCCCATTGAAGCCATATACCTCTCTGGTGGTTACTTTGTGGTACAGGTAAGCTGCACTTTACATAATTTATTTTGTGCTTTGAAGTGATGTCTTGTAATGTTCTGGATCAGGGTAACTAGATGTTTTAAACTTATCCAGTGTTACTTTTACATTGCAGGGCACCTGAACTTCTTCTTGGAGCAAAGCAATATTCAACAGCAGTTGACATGTGGTCAGTAGGTTGCATAATGGCTGAAATGTTGACCAAGGAACCCCTATTCACAGGGAAAGGTGAAATTGATCAACTGGACAAGGTATTTATCAACTCCTGCTCTGGTACTTTATCCATTTGATTTTTTTAAGATCTATTTTTGTAGTTCTCCTCTTAATAAAAAAAAAAAAAAATGATTGAAGATCTTCAAAACTCTTGGAACACCAAATGAGACAACTTGGCCTGGGCTATCAAAATTGCCGGGGGCAAAAGCAAATTTTGTTAAGCAACCGTAAGTATCTGTTTTGTCTATCCTGTTTATTATTTCTTTGTTTTTTTTTTTTTGTTTCCCTAAAATATCCAAAAACTATTAGCCCAGACATCTTATAGATACTGCTTTCCTTTTCAGGTATAATCAGTTACGAAAGAAGTTTCCTTTCACGCCTTTCACAGGATCTCCAGTTCTCTCTGACTCGGGATTTGACTTGTTAAACAAACTCCTAACTTATGACCCAGAGAAGGTAATTGGAGTGCACATCATCCTCTGGGATTTAAAATATATTATTGTTACTGCCTCATGGTTTTAAAATATATTATTGTTATACTAATCGGTGTTGCTTATTGCTAATGCAGAGAATAACAGCAGATGATGCGCTTAATCATCCTTGGTTTCATGAGGTTCCTCTACCAAAATCAAAAGAATCCATGCCTACTTTCCCCCCTCAGTATGCAAAGAAAAGGTAGCTGATCAGACTAGATGACTCGAAGAAATACACAACTGAGAAAAAGTTCTTGAACCTCTTGCCTTTTGTTCACTATTTCCCAGATTAGGGCCTCGTGTTTTGTAGCTTTTTCTCAACTTGTACTTTGACTCCTTAGGCATAATCGAAGAACAATGAAATGCCTAGATTTCAGGAGGAGCAGTGAAGGAAGGCAGTACCAGGCGTTATCTGGCATGTATTGGTGCATATCATCCTCTTGGGATTTACAGCCTTCTTTATAATGATCCTCTACCCTCTTTGACCCACAAGGTCCTGAGTATTGACCTTTTTTCTTTGTCTTTGATTGTTCTGTTCTCTTTGAATCAGCTTGAGTTCCGAATGAGTGCCAATATTCTCAACTCAGTAAATTGATTAGATCTAATTTTTACATTTATTTTCATTTAATGTTAAACTGTTATTCACTCGTTTTCTTGAATATTCACACTTTGTTTGCAAGAGATAACTGGTGTAAGACAATGGATTGGGGCTCTGATCTTTCTGGCTACCTGCAAGGTACTTGACATCTTTACTATTAACTAACTGGTATCTTTTGTTTTGATCTAAATTAAAATTTTCCCCAGCATTCAGTTGATTCTACTGTCACGTTGACTCTTTTATGATCTCATAAAAGACAATAATATATTTGGTATGGTTGCTTTACAATTCATAGTCAGCTTTCTGCTGATTAAATTCAACACATGAAAACCTTTTTATGTTTTTCCGCTTGGGTTTATCAATTCATTTTCTAGCTAGTATAAGAATAAAAAAAAGTTATGATAAGCTGCTGTAGCATTTGGTTCTCATTTGATCTGACAAAAAAGATTTATCATGTAACTGGTGAACTTTGCTTGGAAAGTCTTCTTTATAGTGCTAATTTGGTGTGTACTTTTTGAAACAATAGGGATTCATATCATCCTTATTAAACAAATGGTGGTACATATACTTCTCAGTGCCTCACTGATGTTTTAGTAGCTTGTGTTGGTTTTAAAGGTCTACAATTTTTTTTTGTTGGACCAATGTCAACATCACAACATGTGGGTAAAATGTTTCTATTATTCTTTTATTCGTGTTTTTCTTGTCTACTCGTTTTATTGATTTGATCCTTGTAAACTTCTGAGTTACCAGCTACCTTTTAATGATGCCTGCTGTAGAATTTGCTACTACAGCTACCATGTTCTCAAGTTCTTTTCGTTGGATATTCAGCTGGTATGTGCTTTGAGTGAGCCTCGTGCTCCTCTTGCTCCTTTACCCTCTTGCTCCTTTATTTTCACTCCATTAACATCTCCATCCTCTGCTTGGGAGCCTGTTCAATTTTAACTGGATGTATTTCTTGTTCCTAGATTCCTTTTCTTCACAAAAGTGCATGCAGGTATGGTGGAATCTTTCTAATTCCCTTGATTCTTCCCCGCACCTGTGCTTTTGCAATTGCCTGAGTGTGTCCTGCTTACCACATTCTACTTCATAAATTCTAGGATTCTTGTTTTTCTCACAATTCTTCGGGCTTTGGATTTATAGCAGTGTGTGAATTCAGGTCACGATACTATTCAAGTAGATAGAAGATGTTTTCGTGAACAAAGGTGTTATTGCCTGCTGTTTGAGTAAGCAAGCAACATGTTAGTGCCTAAATCCTAATTGAATAATTGTTTAGTTGGTATGTTTCAGTTCAACTTGACCTCCCTCCCTGCCAGGAATAATGTTCTGTCACGTCATGGTAAAATAGCCCAAAAACACCGAAATTTGTTCATACAGGTATTTTCCTCGGAAAATGTGCCTGATATGACTCTGAAACACAGGTTATTTAACTTTCATTTAACGCCCAACTTGGGACATGATTTTGCTTTCAACCAAACCAACATCTTCTAGATGTGCAATGCCATTTATCAACAATCATGCGAACTCTTGTTCTTTTCCTGCGTAGCCAGTAAGTAGAGGAGCAAGAACTCTCCGATCCTGAATGTTCAATGATGATGACAAACGCCCATTGAGCTCTGTGGATGGACAAGAGAAGTCAAATCCAAGTCCCATGTAAGTAAGGCATATGTATGGACCGAATATTTTAGTGGTGTCTTGTTACGCGCACATAAATTTTGATGATCTTCCATTGTTAGCACATTCATCAGTGATGTCTGGTGATCTGTTTTAGAATGGAGCAACAAATTCAAGAGTTTAAGCCTGTGATCACTGTTCATTAGCGATCGGGTTACTGCCCCGCCTCTCTAGAAATGTGGATTAAAAAAAAAATCTTGCAATTTGAAAACCTTTTAAAAATAAACTTGGAACCAATTAATTCTATGGAACTGAAACATCTAAATGTAAACAAATTTGATGAAAATCAAACCGAAACATATAACAAAGAAGATTAATTTAGAAAAAAATAAATTATAAAAAATCGATAACATATTGCTTGAATTTTTTGTTT
>Ga0307515_10020892_pt1 | contig 11639 bp, 3 predicted proteins | sample 17_EM_MG_FD_194513 | JGI IMG/M metagenome (GOLD analysis project Ga0307515, IMG submission 194513) | Populus trichocarpa ectomycorrhiza microbial communities from riparian zone in the Pacific Northwest, United States - 17_EM | ecosystem: Host-associated > Plants > Roots > Unclassified | place... | reverse complement strand
TTGCATGTATATGACTCTTTGCATTTGGCATGTACATGCCACTAGTATTGAGGTGTTAATGGATCATACTTCTTGGACATGGCTTTCTGGAAGCTCTTTATTCTTTCTCGTGAAAATGCATTTATATCTCAGGTGAGGATAAAATTATACTTTCATGTCTTGTGAGTTACAACCCTGCTTATTTCTTGATGATGTAACCTGCTTGTCCCCCCTGCTTATTTCACTAATCTCTGGAAGCATTTTCAGGATGTTCGGATGACTCTGCTGTAGATGATTTGACAGAATCCAAAATGGAAAACATTGATTTGTCTGATAATGCAAAGCTTGAGGAAAGTTGTGTCATTGTTGATGATAACCTGCTCTATGAAGTTGCTCGTAGAAACCGTAAACTCAGATCATACAAGGTTCTCCCTCTCTCATAGAAACTGTGTGATTATTTATGTTTTGTGTGTATATGCACCAAGCACACATGTGGATTGGCGACTGTGGGTCTCTGTGTGTGCGGGGAATGTGTTTGGGGCTATGCATATATGCTCCATGTAAATGGTATGTGTGAAAAGAATTTATTCGCAGTTATGCAATTGATATTTTTCTAAACATGAATGATGAATAAAACAAAAGGAGCCCATTATATTTCAAAATGTGAAGTGCTTCAAAAAATAATGATAGATAATTTCTACTTGGCTGGTAAAACATGGACTCGTTTTCTACTGTATTTAGTTTGCAAATATTAGCTATATCTTTGTTACTTTAACTTTCTAGGTTGGCAACCTTTCTATTATCTCTTATTAAATTCCACCATCTTTTGAGGGTGAGTAGGAGACTACAGATCAAGGAACTTGATAGATACTGCGAAGCCACACAGCACAGATAGAATAAATTTAAGACAATTTAAGTTGAAAATCTTGTTATTCATAATAAATGGAACTCCATTATGATCCTGTGTGTTTCCATTAATTTTATAATCTTGTAGATAATAAAACCTACTGACCCCTTTCGGTTTCTTCTTTTTTAAGAAAAAAATCCAAGATGCTTTCTTTTCGAAAAAGAGGTTAACCAAAGAGTATGAGCAGCTAGCAATTTGGTTTGGGGACCTTGATGGTCATGATACAACGCAGCGTGAGTTGTCATCTAGTACCACCATCACCTTGGATCCCGATCCACAAACAAATTCGACACAAGACTCTGAATGGGAGCTCCTATAAACAAATTCCCAAAACTGTGGATAAGCATAACTGGGCTAATTGGCCAACCTGCCCCTTGTACAGGTAAATAAGATGAAGATAATGCCACGGTCTGTGAATAATAGTTGAAGGGTCTAACGTTTTGTATAGAAAAATATAGAGTTATAAAGTGGAAGATAATGATTATCGAATTTGATCTGTTCAACTGCTGATGATGTTTCTTTTCTGATCAAGTTGCTATGAAGTTGCAATATCATTGTAGTTCTTGCACTACTACTTTTCACTTTTCATATTGATCTTAGTATCTTCATGTTTGAGCTTTGTTGCATATGCTTGCTTGTTAGGGGAAAGAATTTTCAACAATCCACAAAAAATAATTGGATTGTTAATTTAATTGTTAACACACGAATGTACCTCTGGCTTCAAGTGTTTTTGATGATTCTGTAACAAATATGCATACAGAATCTCATTTCAAGTATCAAGAACCCCTGGTAAACGCCAGTGGATGCAGTCTGTAATTTTCCTTAGATCAGATCCTTGTTCCTTCGTCACGAGCTTGCCCTTGCTTTCACCATAAATAGTTGTATGACCGTCATATCTATACTCTGACAATTGGGTGATATTGATTTTTAATTCTCGCAAGGCGTTGTCAACTTTCTTCATGATCTGGAGACGTGAACCTGTGCCCCAGTATGGACCTTCAATTGGGTAAGATCCATTGAAGCAGTTTTCATCACTTCCAGGCCTCCATTCCTAACTCCTTCAAAAGAATGTTATGTGTTCTCTCACTAGGACAAGAGCTTTCTGTAACCTAAAAATGAATGAGGCTCCATCAAAAGTATTGATTAGAAAGTTGGAAATTCAAGCAGAGTTTAGCTGATACCAGTTATTTCCTACAATCAGAATAGGAGGGCTGGTTTAAGCATTATCTGACCTTGTTAGGAGTGTTCTCTTTGTTTTGAATGTGATATATCAACAGAGTTAGATCATACCATTAAGAGAAGTGGAAGAAAAGAAGAATAAATGTTTGCTTTGATGCAAAATTTTGACTTCATTAGTGAAGTTAAACAGCAGAATAGCATGGGTAATAAATAAAAGGCAAAGCAAGTTCGGGACGAGAAATCCTTAAGTCTTCAATTCAAGTTTTAACGGAGCTCGTATAGGTATAACGAGATGGCAGTGTTATAGTTGTGAACTAGCACTAGATAAGTAATAAAAACTAAAGGTATGATGGAGCTAATATTCATGACAGAAAAAAAATTATGTTGGTGATAAAAAGTTTAGAAACTAAACAAAATGATTTGTAGCAATTCACAGTGTTTTGTGAGGAAAGATACGGTGTTTTCGCCACATGATTTAGCTTTTTTGTTAATAAAAAGCAAAAAAAATTACGAAGTTAAATTCTCTACCAACTTAAAATCATAAAAAAAAAATGTGGGAAAACATTGCAACAATTCAAAGTGTTTTAAAGAAAAAAAATTACAAAGCTAAATTTTCAATCAGCTCAATATTAAAAAAATAAAATCAACAGACACAATTTTTAAAAAAATAATAAAAAAAAAAACACAAAAAAACAGGGATAAAAAAACCTTTCTGGAAACACTGTAGCAATTCACAATGTTTTGTGATGAAAGTTACAGTGCTTCCTCACATGATTTAGCTTTATTTGTAATGACTTATAATTGTAATTCTCAACCAGCTCAATATTAAAAAAAATAAAATTGACAGATAATTTTGAAAAAATCATAAGAAAAAAAAATTATGTGGAGAGACATTGTAGTAATCCACAGTGTTTTGTGAGGAAAGCTACAGTGCTTTCCCCACATGATTAATTTTTATTACAAAGTTAAATTATAACCAGCTCAATATTAAAAAAATAACATCGACAAAGATAATTTTGGAAAAAAATATTACAAAAACAGAAAACACAAAAGAAACTAGAAAAAAACCATGTGAGGAAAAACTGTATCAATCCATGGTGTTTTGTGAGGAAAGTTACAGTGTTTTTCCCACATGATTTAGCCTTACTTGTATTTACTTGTAATTGTAATTCTTAACCAGTTTAATATTAAAAAAATAAAATTGACAAAGATAATTTTAGAAAAAAAACATAAAAAAAACTATGTGAGAAAAAACATTGTAGCAATCCATAGTAATTTGCGAGGAAAACTATAGTGCTTCTTTTACATATTGTAACTGTAAGTATTAACTAGTTAAATATTAAAAAATAAAATAAAAAAGATAATTTTGGAGAAAATTATAAAAAAAAAACAAAAACAAAAAAAATCATGTGGAGAAACATTGTAGCAATCAACAATGTTTTAAAGAAAAAAATTACAAAACTAAATTCTTAATCAACTCAATATTAAAAAAATAAAACCAACAAATATAATTTTGAAAAATAAAAAATAAAATAGAAAAACCATGTGAGAAAACACCGTAGCAATCCATAGTATTTCAAAGGAAAAAAAATACAAAGCGAAATTTTTAACTAGCTCAATATTAAAAACGTAAAATTAACAAAGATAATTTTAGAAAAAAAACAAAAAAAAGAAAAAAGAAAAAGAAAAAGTGCAAAAAAGAGAGAGGAATAACTATTGTAATCCACAGTGCTTTGGGTGTGGGTGAACAGTAAAATCCTCACACCCTTTAGCTTATTACTTAACTAGTCATATGTGTCCGTGCTATCTTAGATAGATCAAAATATTTTTTAATTAATTATACAATTATTACAAAAAAGCATTCATAGAAAAGAGAATGAATAAAATCATGAAGTAAAAATGTATTTCACTTTAAAAAAGAATATTTTATAATTCATGTAATTTTCCTATTTTTTACCCAAAAAAATATTATTTTTTTTAAAACCATAATTCATCTAACTAAAAGTAAAACAAATTCAAATAAGAATATTTGCGGTAACAATACTTCATGTTCACATAATTTTCACGACCACAAACATACAAAATGCACAAGGTTCAAATAGAATAATCAACTAAATTATTGCTAATATCATATCATAAAGAAAGGCAAGAATCCCATTCAAAAATTAATATCAAATTGATTGATACATAATGAAATAATGTCTCAAATATAATTTAATTTATTCAACTATAATTAATTTGATCAAATTTCAAGAAATTTATTTTTGAAAAATCATTAAGTGTTGTATAAAAAAAGCGCTTGACAATATCACAAAAAATAACATAATCTTATCATAAAACAAATTAATAACTAAAAGGTATTTAATTAAATAATTTTCAAAACAATAATCAAAAGAGCCTAAAATGAGTTGATCGTTTTTGGCCAAACAAGGGTGGGCATGGGTGGGCTTACAAGGGCAGACCCACGCTCCTGACCCAATTTTTTTCTTTTTTATTGTTAAGTTGGTACTCTCTCTCTCTCTCTCTCTCTCTTTTTATGAACAAGCATACAACACGTCATCTCTTATTTGATTCCAGACACTTGAGATGGTTGAGAAATCGGGCTTCTAATTGCAAGAACTCAAAAAACTCATTTTTCATCTGAAAACTCCTAAAAAACATTCTAGAGACCTCAATAAACTCTTTTATGGTCTTAAAATAGCATTTAATCGATTAAAAAAAATAAAAAATCAATTAGATTTTAAAAATTTCTTGAGACCCAATTTACTTTTACCAACAAGATGAATATAAAAAAGCCTATATGGAGCTTCTTTCATTGCAAGGAACCAGTTGAAACAAAAAATTTAACTTTTTTTATCACTTAAATGTGGCCAACGATGATTCTCTCTCTCATTCATGGTTTTCTTTCGAGTTTCTTTCTTCTTTCTAAATATGAGGACTGAAAATAAATAAAATAAAATTATGAATCAAAATAAAAAATAATTGAAAACAACAGGGTTCAAAAACAAAATTTGCCAATTTCTTAAAGCAAATAAAATGGCAAAAAGGTGTTGGACAAACATTGCCTTTTTAAAAAATCATTCTTAGATTCAGTCCTTCAATTGTTTTTCTCTTGCACTAAAACTGAAACTCTTTTTTATAATATCAAGTATCAATTCAATATCGAAAAATTTCTTTAACACCACGATAATTATATAAAAATTAAATCAAAATAAATTATGAAGTTTAATTTAAAAAAAAATACAATGTAGAATGACAAATTTAAAAAGAGAAAATTGATAATAGGAGTAAAACAATGATCAAGAAAAAAGCAACACTATTGAAGTACACAAAGCATTTACTAAGAATGCATAGTGGATTTCACAGTAAAAAGCCTAGGCTTCTCAGCTTCTTCCTGTGTGTGCGTGCGCGTGTGATTTGTAACTGTAATTAAAGCTTTATTAGCCTCACCATAGATGTTTTGGAGACACAGGATAACTTACCATAAATTAATGAGTTAGAGTCGACATACTCATCAATGGTAGACTTTATGTTGGATTCAAGCCAGTGCCCTAGTTTCCAACGTCAACTTATACGCAGTGGTAGCACTATATCATCTGGCGATCCATATCTGAAACAAAACCACATAGTTAAACAACCTTCTGTTAGCTGAAGTTGAATCTGCTCGGTTACGTACATGCATGCATGAGGTCAAAGTTATAATGATGAAGGATGTGTTCTGATGACAATCAGCAAGGACGTGAAGAAAGCCATGGACATCCACCAGCACATCAACTCCATCCAAGCTCTTTCCATGTTTAGCCATGGAGTCGAGTTAACCAGCCGTTTCAGTACGGTATGATTTGTTGCATGATCCAAAATAGACTCCACAATGAAGGGAGCCCGATAATACCAGTAGATGCATTGATTGAATGCCGTTTAAATTTATTGGTCTGAATCATATATAATCATATATCGTTCAAGTGGAAAATTGTTGGATTGTTTAGTGGATAAAATGTCAACGATGACTAATTATCTTTATTTTGAAGAAAACTTTGGAAAAAGCTTTGAATAACGGATTGCATCATGCATCCCATAGATTCAAATTTACCTTTATGCAATTTCAAGGGTAAAGCTCAACTGGTTAAACTCTAAATTTACTTTTTAGAGGTTACCGGTTTGAATCTCATAAACCTCAAGGCCACCAAAGACTGGCTTACATGGTCATTAACTTCAGGGTTCGTGGGATTAATCGAGGTGCACGCAAGCTAACCCGAACACCCACGTTAATAAATAAAAACTAAAAAAAAGGACCTTTCTGCACTGAATCTCCTATAAAAATTAGACTTTCGCCCCTCAAAATTCCCAGTAGTTTTTGTGGATCAAGTCTGAGACATAAAGGGAAAAATGAAAATGAAATCAATAAAAGGTCTTACCTTGGAAATTTGCATATATTAGGCTGCCGCCTCCAATCTCAGTAGAAAGAATCATGTCTGCCATTTATTTGGCAAGTGGTCTGTGTAACCAAGTAAGGGCAGTGTTAGAAATAATTAGGGAATAAAGGTACGAAGGGAAGCTGTTAGGAAAATTAAAGATAATTGAAGGGATTAAGTAAATAAACGAAACCAAGATTTTTGTTTCTTTTTTCAATATTAAATTAGCAACTAAAATCAATAATAAAAATAAAAACTAAAAGTAAATATTGAAAGAGTAAGGGTTTAGAAGAAGTTTAAGATTGTGTCACGCAGTAACGCTATAACGCTATTTTTAGAGAGAAGCATAAAGACAATTTTGTATATAATACGCTTCTCAGTCACCATTTTTATCTTACTAAAGTTAATAAATTATGAGAAAGGAAATATCGTAAAATTTGAGAGGAATATAAAAAAGAAAGGTTTTAAATTATCTGTAAAGATATATGAGAGATTAAAATGAAAAAGTATTTTTATAAGTATTTTATGATAAAAAAATTATATTATTTTTTTCTAAACACATGTCACAATCGCACACTCAGTAAAGGTATCATCAATTACTAAATATATTTAAAACAATTAAATGTAATAAATTAATTTAATAATAAATGTCATTACATTAATTATATTAACATTAACCATTTAAATTTTATACACTAACATTAAAATTTAAACGGTTAAGTCAATAAAATTTACGAATTATAAAAAATAGTTATGATTAATTATAATTTTAAATCAATATTCTAGCATTCCCTTACATGATTTAAAATTATACATACATATAATAAATAAGATAAAATATAAGTGTAATAGGTGCTAGGTATCTTTAGGGTTTGAACCTACACTTGATGTAAAAAACTCTCAACTTGAAGAGTCATAGTAATTAGGATGTTTTGAACTAAGTTCTCTAGACGAAGTTTAAACTTATTACACACACAACATATGGGTGATTTTAAGGTTATGTCAGTGTTGCACTTTTTTTGGTTATGTGCACGTATCTTGTCTCATGAGTGTTTTTAAAGAGTAGTCCATCTCTAAGCCCTTACAATGGTGACAATGCTACCACACTCACTTAGGGGAATCCTCCAAAGATATTTTGTGACCAACATCCCGCAATTTTTTTTTGCTTTTGAATTCATTCAAATATGAACTCTTTCTAATTGTCACAATAAAGAGTACATTATCATAGAAATAAGACCTGAGACCACCCTGAAAAATATATATGTAATATTTGTGAAGTGGACATCTTGATCATGTGGTCAAGCAACCTACAACGAAGATGATACAACTCTCAAAAAGCCAAGAAATCATGTTTGATAGGAGTATGATACAATGAAAATATGTCACAAGACACCACACTATTGGAATAAGAAACCCCTACCTAACGAATACCAATTCATGAACAAGAAGTATAAGGAAGACGTCATAAGGTAAGTTATTCTTTAATAAGTCAAATTTATTCTTTGTCCCAGCAAAGAAAACGTGTTGCATCACGTAAAATACAAGCTTATTTAATAAATTTATGGCTACTAAAAATTTCATCTTACAAAACCTTATATAATGGTTCAACTAGTAACCCTAATGGATCCAAAACTTGTGGCCTAATATTTATCCATTTACAATAAACCCAAAATATGTTAACTAAGCCCAAACATGAAGTAAATAAAAATAACAAATCTAACACATAAACTAAAGTTGTTGCACCTAATTAAACAAAATAACCTGACATAGATAATTTTCCTAGTTTAAATAATGTCATGAACATAATTCTCATCCTAGAAACACTAAGATCTTTATTCCTACCTTTAGATATCCAAAATAAGCTAGGAAATTGATGTCTTCCTCTTTAATTTCCTTGTTCGTCTAGGATAATTAATTCTAGCTTTAAAGATTCATTTCAAAACATGAAAACTCTTGTTGTCTTCCTTTAACCTTTCTTATAGGATTAGGAAACTCCCTAAAATAAGCTAATGAATATGTCAATAAATACCACCATCCATTCTTTTCTTGTGTAGCTAGGATGAATAAGGAATCCTTGTAAGAAAAGGATTTTGAACATTAATGAATTTTTGCCACACTTGAAGATTATGTTGCAAGCCATTAAAGATCCTTGTAGAACTATAAAATTTTCAAAACAAGATATCACGTCCTTGTCAGAAAAGGATCCTTGCCAAATAGAAAGTCCACAAGTCAAAATAAAGTAAATAACAAAATTCATACATCTCATTCTGACATATATTGCTAGGCCTTTCTAAACTCCGATTGTCTTAAAATTTTACCCCAACATAGAAAAATATCTTGGGAAACTCTGGGAAAATTTCAGTTTGATCCAACGGGCGGATTGAAAATTATGATTGTTGCCATAAAACTGGACAGTAGGCATAATTATGCTAGACAAGTTTCCACTATTGGTGATTAATTAGGCTTTAGTCCCATTTCCCTTGATGATAGAATAACTCATTGGCATGTCAAACCTTTAGTGAGTAAATCTGTAATGTTGTTTTCAGGCCTGATAAATTCTAAAAAAATATCACCATGAGATATCAAATGTCTAATGGATTTATGTTTGACAGTTATTTATGTCTTCTTTTTTCATTAAAATTTTTATTTTTAGCATTAGCTATAGTAGTTTGGCAATTAAGATGTATTGATATAGGTGATATTGGTTTATAAACAAATGATATATCAACTAAAAAAATTAGAGTTACTCGACTTTTAACTAGCATCTAATGTAACCAATTCTACTTCCATGGAGGAAAGAGTAATTATAATTTGTTTAATATATTTTCAACAAACCACACCACCATATAAAGTTAACACATACCCCTATAATAGGTTTTGTTTCTTTTTAATCATAAATCCAATTAGTATCACTAAATCCCTCTATTACAATAGTAAAATAGTATAATGTAGTGTATAATTAGTAGCTCCTTTTAGATATTTAAAAACTTTTTTTAAAGCACTCTAGTGTGAAGCATTAAGATTATATGTATATCTACCTAATATACCAACTGCATATGCTATATCTTGTCTAGTATAATTGGCTAAATATAATAAAGATCCAATAATTTATAAATATTTATATCTAGATACACTTTCATCATAATTTTTTTCTTCATTCAGTTTAAGGACCAAAAGGACTACATACAAGAGACACATCAAAATAATTAAACCTTTTTTATATATTTTTTCAATGTAATATGATTAAGTTAAAGCAAAATCATTGTTGTTTTTCAATAATTTAACATCCAAAATAACATTAGCTGGACCAAGATCCATCATATTAAAATTTCCAGACAAAAAAGATTTAGTAATATTTATAACTTGAATATTACTATACAAAATCATAATATCATCAACATACAAACATAAAATCACATATTTTTTTTTATTATAAACACATTCATCAGTAAAATTTGTCTGAAAATCATCAAATAACATGAGTTGATCAAATTTTTCACACTATTGTTTTGGAACTTGTTTTAAACCATAAAGAGTTTTACAAATTTACAAATTTTTCTTTTCTTGACCAGGCACAACAAAACCTTCTGGTTGATCAATATAAATTTCTTCTTCTAAATCACTATTTAAAAAATTATTTTAACATGCATGTGATGGATTTCTAATTTGTAAAAGGAATCTAAAGCAACTAATAATCTAATTGTAGTGATTTTAGAATTTTGTTTTATATGTGTCAAAAACATATACTCCTTGTTCTTGTTTAAACCTCTTAGCAACTAACCTAGACTTAGATTTTTCTATAGATCCATCAGTTCTTAATTTCTTTCTAAGAACCCATTTATAACCTACTGTCTTACTACTTTGGGGCAAATCAGTCTAAAACTATTTCCTTTACTCTTTCTAATTTCACTAAAAGCATGATTATCAACAATGTCTATTTTAGAATAAGAACTTTAATTAGCAGGTTTAGACAATTTATTTTTCTCTCTGTTAGAAAATCTAAAGATAATTGAAAGAATTAGGCAAATAAAAGCAACCAAGATTTTTGTTTTCCTTTTCAATATTAAATCAACAACTATAATCAATAATAAAAATAATAACTAAAAGTAAAATTAAAAAAGTAAGGATTTTAAAGAAACCTGGGATTGTGGCACGCAATAGCATTTTCCTTAAAGCGATAATTCTCCCTTTGCTTAAAGACAATTTTGCATATAATTCTCTATCAAGATACAACAATCTGTTAGAATTTTTGGATAAAATAAAAATTTCCTAGATCTTTAAATCACCCTTTACTCATTTAAGTTAATAAAGTATGAGAAAGAAAGTATAGTAAAATTTAAGAGGAATATATAAAAAAAATGTCTCAAATTATATGCGCACGCGCACACATTTAATAAACATATCAGTTACCAAATATATTTAAAATAATTAAATATAATAAATTAATTTAGACATAAAGTCATTCCATTAATTATATTAACATTAACCATTTAAATTTTATACACTAACATTAAAATCTAAATGGCTAAGTCAATAAATTTAAACAAAGTAAAGTGTTTGTGGTTTAGAATAAAAGAAAATACTTTCACACACACATATTTTTTTTATTGAAAAATCCCTGATCATATGACACAATAAACTTACAATCACAATGCTCATCGGATTAAATATCACAGAGTAAATTATAACTCACTCCTATAGTTTAACAAACTAATTAATTAATCCTTGTAGTATTTAAAACTATACAGGTAATCCCTCCATTTATATATTTATAATTAATTTATCTCTTTTTTTATTTTTATTTTCCTTTTCAATTTATTTTGTCTATTTTCTGTCTTTCAAAATAAAATAAAGAATATACAATTATGTAAAATGAGAAATTTGACTATGAATATAAGATATTTTTGGAATTAAATAATTACTAAATTGAGGATGATCATCATCAATAAAATACTATTTAATTATTTTTAATAATATAAGAAGTAACTAATTAATTACTTTTAATAAACTACAAGTCTATGTTATAATGAACTCATATCCCAATTCCCAAAAGCTTATTTTCAATAGATGTGTTGCTTACTTGAGCTATGAATATTAGAAATTCTCCCCAACAAATCTTTAGGTTATGTTTACTTTCATAAAATAGTATTTATGTATTTCCA
>Ga0307515_10020890_pt1 | contig 11639 bp, 8 predicted proteins | sample 17_EM_MG_FD_194513 | JGI IMG/M metagenome (GOLD analysis project Ga0307515, IMG submission 194513) | Populus trichocarpa ectomycorrhiza microbial communities from riparian zone in the Pacific Northwest, United States - 17_EM | ecosystem: Host-associated > Plants > Roots > Unclassified | place... | reverse complement strand
ACCCGACGCCAAGAGAGAGAAGAGAGGGGAGAGAAGAAAAATAATCCACAGAGCCACATTGACAATCATCCCTCCAATATGTGACCCACCGCCTCCCTCTGTATGTGACCTACCGCCTGAAAGATCTTAGTGCGCTATCTGTAATGCCATCGAGAAAGATAGCACTTGAAGGCTAGAGGAAAAGACTATTATTATTATTATTATTAAATATTTTATATTTATTAAAATATCAAATTATCCTGAACTAAACTTAATTATAACAAAAACAATCAAGAGAAAAAAATATAAAAAACCCTTGGAAACAAGCTTATTTTTTCTTTTTCTTTTAAAAGTAATTCAATTATTTTACCTTGCTTAAAAAAGTGAAAAGATAGAAAAAACCTCTAAACATAAGTTTTATAATCTTTAGTTTTTAAAAATAAATTAGTTATTTTACAGAGTTTAAAAATTATAAAAAATTATGAAAAAACTATTTTGACCCAAATCTACCCGAATCTATTTTATACTAATAAATAAACCTTTATGAAAAGAATGTTATACTCCCATGTACTGAGTTTTGATGGGAGGGGCAAATACCCATTTCATTATTCCAATTCACAATGTGTCTTATTCAAATTCACAATGTGTCTTAAGTGGGCTAATTTCTTTTAGTTTTTGTTTTAATTTTAATTTAGCATGTGAGAGTATTTTGAAGATTTCATGCATTTCGCTGGTTCCCTTGCCACAGCGGGTTTGCTATTCTGCTTTACAACTCTTTTTTGAACTGAACTCCCTTCAGAAAAACTGGACTCTTCTCTTTGAAGGGGGGATATGCTTACGAGGATGGAGTATGCCACCACTTTCTGTTCTTGGACGTAGTGGGTCTCTTAGATTCGTGATTGAATCTCAAACAATCCGTTGCTGAAACCCCAAACCATTCTTTATAGAGGCAAGGAACATCAAGGATAAGAGGCCTTTCAAAACTAAGCATTGTTACTCCAATCAACGACAATTTTTGCAAGAATATCAAGAGCTTTTTTCATGCAATTTGTCTAGCATCAGACTGCAGCATGAAGAAACTATCACAAGGTTGTATATATATAAGAAAAGAACTAAAGAATCAATCATTATTACAACCAAACTGATTAGTCATTATATACAGTCGAACAGATCGATCATATATACGTGCTGTTGCAGCAAGGGGAGAAAATGCTAACCTTAATGAACCCATGTACAAGTTGTTGCAGTAAATGAGGAAACCAATGCAAATTTTTGATAACAAAAAGTAGGTGTTTTTCACCATGAATGAGAGATCTGCGAAAATTAGCCTTTTAATCATTGAGGGGAGGAGACCTATCAAAATTTCTGCATGCAAAGAAAAAAAAAAAAAGTGGTCGCAGCAGAGACCAGTACCCTGCACGATTCATTTTGTAACAGCAGCAGAAGCTCAATGCCTCCACGTCAGGTTCTTCCCTTCTATGAATTATCTTTCCGTTTTCAGTCCTTGCAGTTAGCCATTAAGGTCCATGCTGGTCCTAAATTAAGAAGCACATATAAATTGCCTGGACAGAAGAATCTTGCTGACACATGCTAAATAAAGTTCTTAATATCCATTTGAAGCATAACATATAGTTCAGTATGTGTTAGTATCATGCTTACAAACATGAGGAAAACCTGATTGGCATTCGTGTCGTTAAAAAAGTATCTAGAGGATAAAGCCTCATTCAATTTCTGGGGAGACTTGGGTGTAAGATGCGCATCAGCAGTTCATCTGAAAGCATAAGCAAAAGGGATGGATAATAATTGCCTAAGACAAAACTAGGAACATGGACACCCCTTTTTTTTTATTGAGAATGGATCGTCAAATTTATTTGATTCCGTGATTCTTGTCCATCACAAGGATTTTGATATAATCTCCCTCTAAAAGTGTTCCACAAATTAGCAACCATCAAAGATATTCATACAAACAGGTTCTAGTTCATTCTCCTGAACATATACAAGCCATGCTTCCCAATCCAGGTGATGTGTTTTTAAAATATACACTGACACTGCATCTGATTTTCACTATTAAAACTTGATGAATTTCATGCACAATGTAACACACAATCATGAAACGACGTGGATATCTTAAATTATTTGATGACCAACATACTGAGAAAGATTGAAGAAAAAGAACAGAACTCATGCATTTCAATGTGAGCGCTTACTCTGCCCGTGTAAGCTCATGAATTTTTCTGACTGCTCTACTGATACTGTGCAATGCCATTTTCTTCACCTGGTTTTTGCAAAAAAAGAACAAAAAAGAACATAAAAAAAGTAAAGAATTCATCACACGGGCAAGGATGGAGAGGAAATGTGTACACCTTCATGTATAATTTACCTCTAAACTGTCAACTTTGGCCTTATGGTTCTCTGGAAGTTGTCGTAATTCATCCATCAACTGAATGCATTCAGTAACATTTTCTGGCGAGAGGAAGTCCAGAACCACGCTGACGCATGACTGCAATTCGCATGACAAGTCAAATGAACAAAAATAGTAATCAATATTGCAAAGAAGTCAATGCAGATCTTGAAACCAGAACCAGAAAATTTGACAATAAATCAATTTGAACATGACAAGATCAAGTGTGTTACAAACTCTCTATCTTCCTATCTCCTTCAGATTCCAAGTAACGATGCAAGCTTAAAAAATGTTGGAGAACTGGTAAGATTTTTTATGAGAGAAAACATCAGGAAATTTTGACAAATATACTTAAAACCGTGGTAAAAGAGCTTTAGATAGAGCAGATTTTTTGAAAAATAGCCAACAATGGAGTATAAAAGGATTCTAAGAAAATCAGGGCAATGACAACAAGATTTCTAAAAAACTAATTCAATATTATTGCACTTGTTACCTTAAGATTTCTAATTTGGTATGGGCATCCAGCAGGAACAATCACTGCTTCTCCAATATGTTGATCAAAACTCCAGGGTTCAATTTCTGGAAGCATCAGGCAAGGTGGAAATTTAAACAAAACTTCAAATTTGTCATCGTAAGAAAAGGGGCAAATAGAAGTTTTACTTACTGAACTCCTCCTTCAGTCTCATTTTATGATATGCATCAAGAAAGAAATTCTGATCAAGTATTGGATGAACCATCTGCAAGAGAGAGACTAATAAATAATCCACTCTGACCTGCTAATAGAGGCTGACATCTTATTCAGAACTTACATGCTTTTGGAAGCCGTATGTGTGAGTGAACTCATTAGAGTGCCTTCTAAGGTATTCTACAAGCTTGGGAACATCCTGTTTACGAAAGACATCCCATTGGGCACCACAAGACTCGGAAATGAAATGATTGGAAGTCTCCGAGTGATTCCCATGAAACTTAAGATTATCTGATGACCTTGAACTTTTAACAGGTCCAAAGAAAAATTTTGAGACTTCAGTATCAGTATCAGTGTGAGAATCAGAATCAGAATCAGAATCAGAATCAGAATCAGAACCAGAATCCCCATCATGGAACACGTCTCTATCTTTCAGATTTGAAGCATGAGTTTCATGTCTTGCAGCAGAGAACCAGGATACTCTAGCAACTTTCTTGTTTACTTGCATATCTTCTCTGAACATATCATGCAATTCCACTTCAATGTTTTCCTCATCTAAAGGTGCTTCTCCGCTCTCTTTATTCTGGTCCTTGTGCTTTGTCATTAACTTTCTTATGTAATTAAGCTGTTTTGTAGATACAGGGACATCAGTAGCATGTGCCAAAATATTAACCTGAAATTAGAAAGACAAATGAATGATTCGTGCTTTTTGTAAACTCTTCACAGAATAACAAGTTTGCAGAAACCATTACAAAATATGCTAAAATTGTGGGACAAGTAAGCAGGAAGCTGTGACAAATAAAGATTCAAGAGGTGCTATATAAGAAAAAAGGAATGCAAGTCACTGCATACAGAAATTACAGAATAAGACTAATTACAATAATCTTGGTCTTTGCTTGGCTCACCCACCTAGATGACGAGACCAATAATTGATATTACTTCGAAACTATATATAAGCACACATTTTGATTTGTTTTTGAAAAAAAGTTATAAAATAGGTAGCAATCCATGCTAACATATTACTTGGACATTGTCACATGCACATATTGCTCAGAGCATAAGGAAGAAATCAAGGAGATGGTTCGTTACATATTTGGAAGCATAACAATTTCTGATCCTTGCTTCTCAGAATGCTGCATGCTTTCTAAAATGCTTTAGAAAGCAATTGTGTATGAAGCATGCATCTTGCGTGTGTGGTGCCAATCAAGAAAAAGAATAGGAAAAAGAAAATCACAAAGTAGAGCCACACTTACCACATCATATGAATTATAACGCAGTTTTGTCACAGAATCAGCCTGTGAAAGATTCTCACCACTTCCATATGAGATATAAAGACAAGGACCCAGATCAGACTTTGAGGTTTCCTGCCCCAAATCTGCAGCAATGTTTAGAACACCTGAAATGGGGTCCATGTATTCTGGAAGTGGTAGAGCCTGAAGGACGTGACTATAATGAACTGGAAAATGTTCTTGGAATAAATAAGAAGAAAGCAAACCCTTCAATTTCAGCTTCTCATGCCAAATGTTGGCATTCGTCAGGCCCTTAAAAGACCCCATAAACATCTGTCTTATACCAATTTCTACCTGCCACACCAAAGAAAAATTGTTGGGAATTAGAGTTTTGGTCTCAAATTCTTGACCAGAAAAAAAAGGAGCAAAAAGCAGCAGGAAATCAGAATTGCAAAATGTTCATTATCATGAAAAAGGGAAAAAAAGATTTCAAAGAAAAGGTGTTAAATGGAAAACACTAAACAGTTCGCAGGAGCATAGAATATAAAGCAGTGCTAAGCTTATAGTCCAAATCAGTCTAATTTCTTTTCATGAAGTAAATATAGTGTATATGAACATTTTCCCTAAAGACAGCCATTAGCACAAGTTTTTCCATCACAATCAAATTAAGAAGAAGAACCTGGCATTTTGCAACTTGAAAAAGAAAATGTCCTGAAGTCGGATAAAGCGGAAAAGAGAAGTGAAATGCCCCAAAAGTTTGGAAGCTAGATTATGCTGATTTAACAGTTAGCAGCCAAACTAACGAGAAAAAATAAGATATTTTGAAAAATATTCTAGATTCTCTAGCATCCTCTAGGAATCTTTCAAGGCTAGTAGCTACATTTATTTACGTCCTCCAGAGCGTCAAATTCTTTGAAAATCAGAGAAATTGGAAGGAACCTTCCAGCCACAAACAATTAATTATTGTTTTCAAGGAATTTTGTACCGGCATATTTCTATTCCTCTTACAATTTAAAGCTTTACAACTCACAAATATATCGCACAGAGATTTGTTTTTATATTTGCATGTACAGAAACATTAAACACTCCAAATTCATAATGTAACCAATTTTCAACGCTCAATTCCCACCCCAGTAAAACCAACAGGTAACAACTCAGTAATGTACAAGAGATTAATTCGTCTTCTAATAACTCATATGTTCACCAGAAATTGAAGAGAAAGCCTTGATATTATTTTGAACTATGCTGGTTTCTTGGTACAAAATACTGACACCATCTGATATTTGACATTTAAAAAAGAAACACACTAGGCACGTGCACGACCACACAGCATATTAACACAGCACATGGCTGAGAAAAACACTAACCTCAAACCAGTCCGAGCAATCTGTAGCTTGCCCATTTTGAGATCTGGCAGCATTATTCTTAAGATAATTGCAGAACATGACTATTGGATCCCAACTCAAATCAGATGTACTCTGAAGCACATTACGAACTATCACAGGCTGACCTCTGCCCCAGTGCTTCTGAAAGTGTTCTAGGTTATCACTGCGAACATCAATGATGGTTGGATAATATAAAAGGTTATCACCAGAATCTTCTCTTGCAGCTGCTTCTTGCAGCTGTTCAATCCCGTTAGATTCACAATCCATCCCAACACATAATGAGCAACATGATCGAACATCCAAGGTTTCTGGTAACTCATAGCAGCCAACTAATTCTTCTGCACTTACTTCCAGATCTTTTGTCCAACATAAGGGGAAAATGCAACTCAAATCAAGTAGGCTACCACCACAACCTCCAAACTTTCTAGAGGGACAAGGTATACCACCATTACGATCCACAGCACTCCGACAAGGTGAGAATGTCGAACCAAGATATTTGCTGCCGTAACTCTGCTTTGTGGCACAAAGTGATTTCATTTCCGAAAGTTGTTTGCCAGGTATACAAGCTTTCCTTCCATTTGGACATTTGCATAAAAGAGTTTTAACACCTCCATGTACGCCCCCATGAAAAATATCCCGACAACAACTTAAGCAAAGGTTATAGGAACACTCAGGACAGCTCCTATGGAAATCCACTATGGAAGTCTTGCAGTTATTGCTGCTCCAAAAGTCATACCACGCACCAGAGAGCAGATAACAAATTGAAATCAGATATGTTAAATATTAGCAGATCATCATAACTTTTTCAGAGGCAGATTATATACCAGCAACATTGCTTATTGCAGCTGACTTCAGCCTGCTGGATTTGAACTTCAGAAGGCTTCTGGCCTATCACAGACCGAAGGACATTATAAAAAGACCTTCTATGGACATTCTACAATAAGCTATGAAAAGTGGAAATCAATTGCAGAATATCAAGAAGTAGAACTATGATCACTACCTTTTATTTTCGCCTCTATTTCTAGCTCAATGCTCTGATCTTGATTTATTTGTTTCAGTATGGGAAGAAGCATGCAAATCAAATAATGAAAATGTAAAACGTTGTCTACTTCACTTTTCTCCTTGGACAAGTCCTGAAACATAATAGTTTTTGCATATATTTAGACATCATGATTCAGCAAGAAATATGAAAGCACTACGTCTAGCTCGCTTAGAAAAATTAGAAGTCAGACCTTACATGCAATGTCCCTACATTGAATCGCTGAGCAGACCTTACAGCTGCAAGTTCCACGACACATAGGACATTCCCTCCTAACTTCTTCTTGTGTTTCCAAATACCTAAATTCATTTCAAAATCAAGAATCACAAGTCAAATTGTACTCCTAAAGACAGAGCTACTCCTACAGACAGAGCATTAGGCTGAAATCACAAAATCACTGTTTTCAGCACTAGCTGGAGCTATATATAGAAAACAGTTGGCCTAAAGGATACAATAATTATTAAACAGTCCACATTATTATAACCAATGCTTGTTCCATACAAAAAATGACAACTTTTTGCACATAAGCTTCAACAGGGTAGGATATCTGGCACCGAACAAAGAATATAAGTCAAATTAAACAAATTAACATGCAGAAACAACATACTGCTCTTTGATGCAATCCAAGCAATAATACTCTTTCCGACAACTCGAACACCTAATCAATGTCCTCGTACTACTCCTACACCAGTGGCACTTCTTCCTCTTCCCCTTCCTCAATCTCACTCCATCCCTCTTATACGGCAAAACCTACAAAAACCAATCAATCAAAAATTGAAATACAAAAACTTTCAAAACACAACTCAAATACCAAACAAACAACAAAACCAACCTGCAATTTCCCAATTGGCATTGGCTCAACATTTTTAGACCTAAAACATCTTCTAGCAGTACTAGCCCCGTTAAAAACATCTCCTCCAATCTTAATATCACAATGTGAACTAGAACAACCCACATTGCCATTCCCAAAACTCTTAGCAGGTGATATTGCCATGAACCCATTTGGCAAATTTCTCATTAACTCTTCTCCTTCTCCTTCTTCACTCTCACTACAGTCATTCACATTATCATTATCATCACCATTATCAACACTTACTTTCTCTGAAAAACTTTTCCTTTTCTTACTCTTCCTCTTCTCCATTTCTTTCTGTAAAACCATCCTAATCAAATCCAACTGTAAATCCCCTCTCTTCAATTTCTTTCCTTTCTTCTTAAATTTCCCTAATTTCCCCTCTTTTGAAGAAACCCTAATTAGGGTTTCAGCATTAGAACTTGATGTTGCTGATTTCTTGCTCTTCTTTCTCTGCAATTTCAAATTCTCTGGAACTTTCCTTCTATACTGCCTATGGCGGCCTTGAAGGTGGTGAATTTCACAGAGCTTCTTATCCTCCATCACCCGCCGGTTGCACCGCCATTGCCGGCCGTCTGTTCTCTTGCAACGGAGGTGGTCCGGTAGTGCCTCCATTAAAAAAGAAAAGTTTGGAAATTTTCCCGGAAAGTCCTGATGTTTCTCGGGAAAGTGACAGAAAGTTGGGATTTTTATTAGAGAGAGCGAAGGGAGTAAGACTGAAAAGGGTTTTTTAAGAGAGGATTTATTGTGAAGTGTGAGAGTGGCAAGTAGGTTAATTGTGAAGAAAAGAGGAGGAGAGTTTGGGGATAAAAAAAAAGGGGAAATCTTGAATTATGGTCACGAGAAAGAGAGAGCTTGACAAGTAATGGACTCTCATAGACAGGTGTTTATATTTTGAACTGATTGTATTGTATTTATGAAAAAAAAAAGGAATCTTTTCAGGATTTTGCTCTGCTTTTTTCCCCTCTTTTTACACTTTGACATAGATATCTCTGCAGTGACTTTCTGTTTCTGTACTTGGGTTTCTGTTTCTCGATTTCTGCTTTTATAGTAGTATTTGACTTTATATTTGCATGGATTTTTGGTTCACGGGATGTGATTTTAGTCTATGTTGGTGCTGTCTGTTTTTCTAGATTTTATGTTTGATGTAAGAATTGAGACTCGTTAATGTTTCAGAACTTGACAATTTCAGGATTCAGGTTCTTTTTGTTGTCCATTGTGCAATGATACATATAATAAGTTGGATTTTGTGGTTTGATCTTAGATTATGCTGCCCCTTTTAGATTTTGTAGAAAATTTGTGTTTCAGAATTTCAGAATTTGGTTAATTGGAGTCAAGATTTTTGATTTTTTGGGTTATTTGGTAATCAGATGGCAGCAGTACAGCTTTTATATATGGTGGCTGCAGGGCTTTTTCCATGAGGAATTTAGCTGCATTTTTCAAATATATAGCATCGTGATAAATAAACGAGACTAAGACAGACTATTCTTCTCAGTGCAATTTCCTGTTTTTGCTTGCACACCAAGTTTTTTTTTTATAATTTTGTAACCCTATTTATTTTTCTACGTGGTCTCGTCTTGGCTAAATATAGAGCTATAAAAGTGGGCTACGGATCTGCATATTTTTCTCTTGTTTTCTGCATTAATTTCACAGCTTATTTAGACCAAGTTATTCTTCAGTCTAAAGGTTGGTTGAAAGCCAACTCGAGTATGAAAAACTATTGAGCATGCATGATTTGGTGTCAGGCTGTCAGTTCTGATATTGATGATGCTTATTAACCCTCTCATCTACTCATCCCACAAAATTCATCGTCTAAAACAAGTTCTAACAGCAAGCTTCAGATGGATGGATGTTTTCTGCATAATTTAGTTCAATTTATAGTGTCCTGCGCTAGGAAGAGTGTCGTAGGTATTTATATTATATAAAATAAATATGTCTTCGAGATAGTTTTAAAATGAATTTTTAAACATCACAGCAAGAAATAAAGAGAGACGTGTTTTTTCGTCTTGAATATCTTTATTTTTTTTTATTTCGAAGCAGTAATTAAATGTTATTTTAGATTCTATCATTCTTAGAACTTACACGGGACCTAAAAATGGGTGAATGAAATGAAAAGATGTGGTGGGATAAAGGAAGAGGTGCATTTGCTATGCCATGCTTGAAGCTTGTCCAGGCATCGAAAAACTGAACTAAAAATATGTAGAGATTTGACTTGTCTGGTACCATTGGGCCCTCGTATCTCTGATTCCAATGCTTCAAGATGCCTTTCAAGTTTCTAACAATACATGGGACAGTACAAGGATAGGGCACATGGTGGTTCTTTTGTGAGCCTCAAAAACTGTTGCAATCTTCTTGAAACTTTTTAAATGGGAATGGACAGAGAAAAAAAAAAGAAAAAGTTTCTCTAATTTATGTTAATTCTGATGAGCAGTAGGGCAGCTGACAGAGCAAAAAAGGTTAATCTAATTTGTGTTTATTCTGATGATCAGTGCGCCAGCACTGCATGATCAGCCTGGAAAACAAGCCTGCGACTGGTTTTGTGGCTCACTGGACCTGGGTTTGGGTTTTGGGTTCGGTGCAAGAATCCTGGGAGTTGAACTGGATTCATTCAAAGAAAAGAAGTGTTCAGAAAAAAGAGAGACTACAAACTAGTTGTCTAACTATGAACTGACTCTCAATGTAGTCCCCAACTATTAATTTTATCAATTAGGTCAGCAAAGTTATCATACATTTCTCAATTGGGTCCCCCATTTAAAATCCTCCCACTTTTTCTTAAACAAAGGCCAAACTTTCCTCAATCCACACCTACACTTTGTGTCATATATGCAACGTACACATTTAACCATTAATAGACATTGAGAAAATTGATAGTTTGGGGACCTAGATGAGAATCAATAGATAGTTGGGGGACAAACATGAGGTTTGCACAAAAGAAATATAAGAATAGCAGTGCATTTTATGGTGAAGGAGGCTCTGGATCATTGTCATTGGTGTAAATATACTTCACTTCACTCTCAAAGTGCTGCAAAAATAGCATGAATTCATTAGCCTGAAACTAGCAAATTAATCACAGACAAGGAATCCAATCTTGTTCATAACAGAGGGAAGGGAATGCCTTTAATTTCCATGATGATTTACCTTTTTACATATATCGAAAGAAAATGAAACAAAGTTGGGCTTCACAAGAACAGCTACAGCAGACATGGATCATAAATAGTGAGCTCCACAGACCACGCAAATGCCTGTTTCGCACCACAACGGCACTTTCCTTTAAAATCCAACAAAAAGTTTCTTCACAAGTACCCCTTGATACATGCACGCAAAACCATGCCCGGAAGAGTTAGAAAAACATGATTGAATGCAGCGCTGGTGAAATGATGCCATGCCCCATAAAGGGTTGGTAACAGTTTAATAGCACAAAATGGAGGATTTCATCAACGCTGCACTCAATGATGGTTCTCCAATCCAGGAAGCCTCCACTAGCTAGCTCACTTTCAAATGCAATAGATCTGCACATCTTGATGCATTAGTATAAATAGTAAGCATACAAAATGCAGTACATTTACACATTTATGCTTGTACTACAATGGATGCCAGCCAAGTTTTGATCCTACATTAGTCTTCTCATGTTTGCTGCTTGGAGTAAAAAAAAAAAAAGATCTAACATGACATGACATGTATCTCATGTCATGTACTACTGCCCTTTTTTTTTTTTTTTTTTTTTTTTTTTTGTACTGGGATCTTGTACTACACGGGCTACCTATCAACCTCCATGTGAGGAGGAGTTTTTTTTTGCCCAGCAAGATTTGTAGAATGTTTAAAAATGATATAATGATTAGTTTTTAAAATATTTTTTTATTTTAAAATAATATATATATTTTAAAAAAATTAATTTTGATATTAATATATTAAAATGATATGAAAATATCCAAAAATTTAATTTAAAATAAAAAAAATAAAAAACATTTAATTTTTTTAAAATGCTTTTAAAATATAAAATAAAGGGTTGTTGGTCCTTTTCATGCTGTAACAAGCTGATGTTGATGTCTTGATTGGTGTGTCAGAAGTTAG
>Ga0307515_10020889_pt1 | contig 11640 bp, 3 predicted proteins | sample 17_EM_MG_FD_194513 | JGI IMG/M metagenome (GOLD analysis project Ga0307515, IMG submission 194513) | Populus trichocarpa ectomycorrhiza microbial communities from riparian zone in the Pacific Northwest, United States - 17_EM | ecosystem: Host-associated > Plants > Roots > Unclassified | place... | reverse complement strand
TGTTTTTTTATTTGCTATTAATGTCATCTAAAATAATTTTTATAGTGTAATTTCTTTAATGATTTTACCCTCGATCATTTTTTTCCTAACAAATTATGTTCTTGTTTTTTTATTGTTTTTTTTTTGCTTTGCTAAATTTTTTTAGTTTTGTATTGTTTTACACTTAATTTTATCCTTCAACATTGAGTTGATTTGAATTTGGGCTTCCTGGTCAATCCAATTTTTGAATATCACGGATTCCAGTTTGGAAAATTAATTTAGCTCAAGGATGTTCACTAGAGGTTGCCTTTTCTTTTTATTATTCTTTTAAGCTAATGCTATTTTTTTTTTTAGATTTTATCCTTTGATATTTAGTTTATTGGAGATTAAGCTCTTTGTTTTTTTTATATTTTCTTTCTACATCCTTTGTTTTTTTTATTTGGCTGGGTTATCTGGGGTCTTTTTATTTTTTTGTTCTTTGTTAGATATATTTTCTCAAAATATTTTTTTCTTAAATTAAATAGAATTGATTAATTGAATACAGATGAATACTCATTTCACCATATTTTGTTCAGTTTGCTTGTACAGGGCATTGCTCTAGCGCATTATGCAACTTCTTTAAATGTTGTCATGTTTTTTTTTGCAGTGAAGTTTGAACCAACTCAACAAGATTTTCTAGTCGTGGATAATATATATAATCGAGTGACGGTGGGTCTCCAATGCTCTTTTCTCTTTTCTTTTTATAATTATGATATCAATATCTTATTTTTTTTAATTAGTATTGCCGGTTTTTTTAGTTTATTTTATATTATTACTTTTAATATAAATTATATTATTAAATTAATCAATCTTATTAAATATAATAAGATTAATAATGACAACGGCCAACAACCAACGCCAATTAACAGAGTTTCATGTGTGATGCATTTTTAATTGTCTTCAAAAGGAGAGAAATGTGACTATAATACGTCTTTTTATTCCCTTCCTCATCTGCAATCATAATTTTCCCTTTTTGTCTGATAGCCTTCTGCACCAAGAAAAAACTCTAAAAAATGACAAACAAAACGCAATAATTTCTTGTCGGCAACGAAGAAAAAAAAGGCAACTTGTTATTATAATTGTGCACCCCCGTTAGTCAATGAAGTTTTACGAATGCTATACGATATTTTTTTAAAAAAATTAATTTTTTATATACTAATATTAAAAATAAATTTTAAAAAATAAAAAATATTATTTTAATATATTTATAAATAAAAAATATTTTAAAAAATAATCATTATTATACTCTAAATATAGATGCATGTAATCCATCCAAGTAAGGATAAAGATCCTGTTTGAGAACACGGTTGAAGCTGTATTTTTTATAAAATTGATTTTTATTCTTGTTTAATATTATTTATTTATATATTTAGATTATTTTTATATATTGATGTCAAAAATAATTTTTAAAAAATAAAATAAAAATATATTATTTAATACATTTTGCACTTTTAAAAACAACTGAAGGAACTCCCAAGCTCCCTCCAAATATAAACAATTCCGTATTTATTGTTCGTATAGCTAGGCTGCTTGGTTGCCTCATTCCTCTAACACTAATTACCCTTTTTATTGCTGAAAGGGAAAAAAAAATCTATAAATGACAAGAGGGAAAGCAACCTTCAACAACATTTTATGAAGGCCGGCGTGGCCGCGTGGGGCCTGAGATTCAATTAATATCCTGCAATGATTGGTTGAATTTCTAATCTACTGTGCCAATAAGCCAATGATCAGCAACCCCACTTCCGAACACATGTGAGCGTTTGGTAGTTCGTTTCTACCTGTGTTTTGTGAAAATTTGAATTTTTTTTTTTGCTAAAATTGAGTACGATTTGTACTTTTTGGATCGTTTTGATGTGCTGATGTCAAAAATGATTTTTAAAAAATAAAAAAACATCATTGGCATGCATTTCGGCACGAAAAGTTATTTGAAAAACACCCGCAACCACACTGCCAAACACGCTCAACCTCTCAAGAACAGTTTCAAGAGAAAGACACAGCAAAGGTAACAGATTACCAGTCATTTGATCGAAATAAAATTACCGCATTTTATGACTGTATCGTGCTGTGCACATCTTGAAAAATTACAAGCAAATCTCGAAGTAAATACCTGAATTCTTCCGAATGACAGGACATGGTTCCTCGGAGTCCTTTGCATAGTTTCTAAACTAATATTATCTTTCAAGTAGAGAGTTTTGTTTTTTGTTTTTGTCGGAATCCTTCGTTCAACCTTAAGCTATATAACGAAAATAACAATTTTAAATGTAAAAACAAAGGAAATAATATATCTCAATTCATATGTTTCAATTATTATTATTATTATTTTCTTGAGTATGGTAATTATTTCACACCAATAGGTAAATAATAGTGTGTTATTTAAAAGAAATTTACTTCGAATGGATATTTCGATAACATCTCTCCTCACAAAATTCAAATTGAAACCTGTAAACTTCCATGATCAAGAGATTAGTGAAAACGGGTGATTGGTTAATTAAGGTTTCTTTAATGTCAATAGAAAAATAATCGCAAGAAAGGAGACAGGTCGAGGAACCCAAGAAAGAACATTACTGTAATCTCAAGAGAGAGGGCAGATTAGTCATTATAGTTTTCTTTTCTTTCTCAAGGTACTTTCTCCATCTGAAAATCTATAAAAAAGGTAACGACAAAAGACAGCAAAAACTGCTGAATATGACCGTTCAACAGTATCCTCAATTAAATCAAATCTTAACCACAAATTAACAAAGATAATCCCACCCTTAATTCTCGTATGAAATAGGTATACCTAGCTCCTTAAACTACACTTAGGTTTGAGTATGACATTAAATCTTTTCTCATGTAAATATAAACAAATAAAGACAAAAAGGTTTTTACCCCACCTCACCCCACCTGCTGTTTTATTCTCTGTTTACCAGCCCTTTTAACAGTTTTTGACAGTGTGAGCTTATCAATCTAAAAGAATGTAATGCTGAAGCTCTTTTCAGAGAGAGAGAGAGAGAGTGCTTGTGAGTTTGATAGAGAAAATGGGGTGAACTAGGAAGATATGCAGCTGGGGGGTTAGTATCACGGTGCTGCTGATCACAGCCCCGTTATTTTACTGGGTTTCATTCGTTTGGTATGTTCTTGATCTGTGATGTTCATAAAGGATCATTATTTCCAATTTTTGCAGGTTCCCACTTGCTTCAAGTTTGCGTTTTTGTGTTCTTTTAGATGGTAGTTGGTAGTTTTCTGGTTGCTTATCAAATCCCGTCATAAGATTTTATCACTGAACATAAAGTATCGTTTCTGTGTTTGTGTAAATGTAGTATTGCTTTCTTTTGGCAAGTTCCAAGTCTCATAGGTATCTTTCGAGTTCAAGTTGAGATCAGTCTAGTTCAAGATTGTGCTTTTCTTTTCCTTTCAATGGTAGATCGAGTTTCATGAACTCCTCCTGGGTTTGGGATCACTGTTGGCTGCTCAGTTGTGCGTTACTTCTTGTAGAGTTATTTACGTTAGGACTAATGTTGGGCCAGTATTGGTCACTTATTTGTAATGCTGCATAGTACTACTACTTGCATCCTGAATTTGGGGAATCAAACAATGCAATCATGAAATTTTGAGTATTTGACTCCTTGCTTTCTCCTGTTTGATTTTCTTTTCATTCATTCGAACTGCTTGGCTCTATCCTGCGCCGTCTTTGCAGACTATGAATTTGTAAGATCTGATTTTACTTTTATTTCAATTCATAGGTTTGAAGGTTATTGAAGTGAGGAGTTCCATTTGCACTTGATCAAGAAGATCCATTTGCACAAACAACAAACAGGTAGTCTGCATATGAACTGTTTATAAATTTTCAGAACACATAATGAAAATATTAAATTCTTTTGTATCTCAATGATCTTGGTCTGTTTAGGTATAAGTGACATATGAAGTGAAGATCTTGAAGGGTCCTTTGGAGCAATATTGAGTAGCTAGAATAACTTAAATTATTATTCTGGCCTGGATCCACTACTTGGGTTTTTATTACTGGTACAAGGACCAGGCTTTTGCAAAGTCCAAGCCAGTTGCTTTATTGTTCTTGGCTGGAGTCATGGCAACACTATTACATTCCGAGTCCAGAAGATTATATTCTTGGTGGTGGGACAGCCACATTAGCCCAAAGAATTCGAAATGGCTTCAAGAAAATCTCACAGGTCTTCATTCTCTTCTTGGATCTTTGTCAAATATTATGAACTCTATTTGCTTAATATATATGCTTGATGCATAGGAAGTTATACTTGGATGTTCTTTTCTCTGCTTTTGATTGTAGATATTAAGTCAACGAAAACTTTTTCTGATTCTAGAAAAAAAGAATCCAATTATCATAAATCTCATGTATGGGCAGATTGTAATTACTTCTTCCTTGTTGGTTAAAAGCCTTGTCATCTACTGAATGCATGTCTGGTTTGAATCTTGACAAATGCATAGCCTCATATTCTAATTGCCATAATTGATATAAGGTTATGCGGCCTCGATAACAATAGACCAAGCTGCTGCATAACATATATCTATTGATGTTATTTATGGCCTGCATTCTCAATGAGCACGGATTTGTTTCAACAGATATGGATGCCAAAGTCAAAGCAATGATCAAGGTCATTGAAGAAGATGCCGATTCTTTTGCAAGGAGGGCAGAAATGTACTATAAGAAGCGTCCTGAACTGATGAAACTGGTGGAGGAATTCTACAGAGCTTACCGTGCATTAGCAGAGAGATATGATCATGCAACCGTGGAGCTCCGCCAGGCTCATCGAACAATGGCAGAAGCATTTCCCAACCAAGTACCATATGTACTGGTTGATGATTCACCTTCAGGATCTTCTGGCCCCGAGGGTGAGCCGCATTCTCTAGAAATGCCACATCCCATTCGTGCATTTCTTGACCCAGATGACTTGCGTATGGATTCATTGGGACTCTCTATTAACAAAACAGGTTTAAAGCAGCTCAATGAGTTGTTTGGCTCACGAGATGCAGTATCTCAAGTTTCAAAAGTTGCAGATGGAAAATTGAAAAAATGCCTGAAGATTCATGAAGCAGCAGAGGTTGACACCGGAAAGCAAGCTGAAACTGAAGTTCAAATCATAAAGAAAGCTCTTTCAGAGATTCAAACTGAGAAGGAAGCTGTTCTTCTTCAATACCAGCAGAGCTTGCAGAAGTTATCCAGCTTGGAGAGAGAACTAAATGATTTCAGAGGGATTGATGAAAGAGCAGGCAAAGCAGAAATTGAAATTAAGATCCTGAAGGAAACCCTTGTTAAATTAGAAGCTGAAAGGGATGCTGGTCTTCTTCAGTACAACAAATGCTTGGAAAGAATATCTGCTTTAGAGAATGTGATCTCTAAAATGGAAGAGGACGCAAAAGCTCTCAATGAACGAGCTATTAAAGCTGAAATAGAAGCTCAAAATCTCAAGCAAGAACTTTCAGGATTAGAGGCTGAAAAGGAAGCTAGTCTTCTTCAGTACAACCAATGTCTTGAACTGATATCCAATTTGCAGAAGAAAATCTTGATTGCGGAGGAAAATGCTAGAATGCTCAATGCATTAACCGAAACAGCAGAAACTGAAGCTAAAGCATTGAAGGAGGCCCTCGCTAAATTGAGCGAAGAGAAAGAAGCTGCAGAACTTCAGTATGAGCTGTGTTTGGAGAAAATAGCTATGATGGAGAGTGAAGTTTCTCATGCTCAGGAGGACGTCAATCGACTAAACAGTGAAATTCTGTCAGGGACTGCGAAATTGAAAACCGTAGAAGAACAGTGTTTCCTGTTACAGAGATCAAATCAATCTCTGCAGTCAGAGGCAGATACTCTAGTACAGAAGATAGAAACAAAGGATCAAGAACTTTCAGAGAAGGTAAATGAGTTGGAGAAGCTTCAGGCTTCGCTGCAAGATGAGCAGTCACAGTTTCTTCAAGTTGAAGCCACTTTGCACTCATTGCAGAAATTGCACTCTCAATCTCAAGAGGAGCAGAGAGCTTTGGCAATTGAGCTTCAGAATCACTTCCAAATGTTGAAGGATTTAGAGATATCCAACCATGATCTGCAGGAGAACCTTCAACAGGTTAAGGAAGAGAACCAGAACCTCCATGAATTGAACAGTAATTCCGTTATTTCAATAACAGATTTGAAAAATGAAATTTTTAGCTTGAAGGAAATGAAAGAGAAACTTGAAGAGGATGTTTCCCTACAAGCTGCACAGAGCAATTCCCTACAGCAAGAGATTTTCCATTTGAAGGAGGAAATTGAGGGCTTGAGTACAAGATATTGGATTTTAATGGAGCAAGTGGACTCGGTAGGTTTAAATCCAGAGTGCCTTGGCTCATCTGTGAAGAACTTGCAAGATGAAAACTTGAAACTAAAAGAGGTCTGCAAAAAGGACACAGAAGAAAAGGAAGTTCTCCATGAAAAGTTGAGCACAATGAATAACATTAAGGAGAACAATGTTGCACTGGAGAGGTCCCTCTCAGATTTGAATCGCATGCTGGAAGGGTCAAGAGAGAAGGTTAAAGAGTTGCAGGAGTCCTCCCAGTTTCTTCAGGGAGAAAAATCCAGTCTTGTTGCTGAAAAATCCATCCTGCTTTCTCAGTTACAGATGATGACAGAGAATTTGCAGAAGCTCTCGGAGAAAAATGCCTTGCTGGAGAATTCTCTCTCTGGTGCAACTATTGAGCTCGAAGGTCTGAGGACAAGGTCAAGAAGCTTAGAAGAATTCTGCCAGACGCTAAAAAATGAGAAATCCAATCTTGAAGATGAAAGAAGCTCCCTGGTCTTACAGCTGAAAAATGTTGAAGAGAGACTGGGAAACCTAGAAAGGAGATTTACAAGATTAGAAGAAAAATACACTGATCTGGAGAAGGAAAATGATTCTACACATTCTCAAGTAAAGGACATGTGGGGTTTTCTTGGTGTAGAAAAACAAGAGCGCTCATGTTATATACAGTCAAGTGAATCTCGACTTGCAGATCTGGAAAGCCAGGTCCATCAACTACATGAAGAAAGTAGGTCGAGCAAGAAAGAATTCGAAGAAGAACTGGATAAAGCTGTAAATGCTCAGGTTGAAATCTTCATCTTGCAGAAGTTTATTAAAGATTTAGAAGAGAAGAATTTGTCCCTGTTGATTGACTGTCAGAAACATGTCGAAGCATCCAAATTCTCAGATAAACTGATATCAGAATTAGAGACTGAAAATCTTGAGCAGCAGGCTGAAGTAGAATTCTTGTTAGATGAAATTGAAAAGCTTAGAATGGGTGTTCGTCAAGTTTTGAGGGCTCTTCAATTTGATCCAGTTAATGAGCATGAAGATGGGAGTCTTGCATGTATTTTGGACAATATCGGTGACCTAAAAAGTTTGCTCTTAAAGGAGGATGAGAAACAGCAGTTGGTGGTCGAGAATTTGGTGTTGTTAACTTTACTCGAACAACTGAGATTAGATGGTGTTGAGCTTGAGACAGAGAAAAGCATCATAGAGCAGGAGTTCAAGATAATGGTAGAGCAACATACTATGCTGGAAAAAAGTAACCACGAACTGCTAGAGATGAACAGGCAATTGAGATTGGAAGTGAGCAAAGGAGAGCAGCAGGATGAGGAATTGAAAGCTCAACTTGAAACCCAGCATTTGAATCTGGCGAGTTTGCAGGGTTCGTCCGTGCAATTGAAAGAAGAAAATCTGAAGGCGCTTGGAGAAAACAGGTCTTTGCTTCGGAAAGTTTTGGACCTCAAAGAGGAAATGCATGTACTTGAAGAGGAAAACAGTAGCATTCTCCAGGAAGCTGTAACTGTCAGTAACCTCTCATCGGTGTTTGAGAGCTTTGCGGCAGAGAAAGTTGAGGAACTCGAATCCCTTTCTGAAGATATCAGCTTTCTAAACTTGATGAACAGTGATCTCAAGCAGAAGGTTGAAATGTTGGGGGATAAACTGTTATCAAAAGAATCAGAAAATCTACATCTTGATAAAAGAATTGAAGAGTTGCAGCAGGAACTGCAGGAAGAAAAAGACTTAACAGATCAATTAAACTGTCAAATTGTAATTGAAAAAGATTTTCTTCGAGAGAAAGCAACGGAGCTTTTCCTAGCGGAACAAAATATCACAGCTACCAACAACTTAAATGCAGAATTTCACACCACTATTGAGGAGCTTAAGAGGCAATGTGAAGCATCAAAAGTTGCAAGAGAGAACATAGATAAGCGGATTCTTGAACTGTCCCAAGTTTGCACAGATCAGAAAATAGAGATTGAATGCCTTAGTGAAGCAAAAGACGATCTGGAGTCAGAAATGGCTACATTGCTCAAGGAAATCAAGGAAAGACAGACTAGGGAAGAGAACTTGAGTTTGGAGCTGCAAGAAAGAAGCAACGAGACTGAACTCTGGGAAGCTGAGGCTTCGTCATTCTTCTTTGATCTTCAAATATCTTCTATCCACGAAGTTCTGCTTCAAAACAAGGTTCGTGAGCTGACTGTAGTTTGTGGGAGTCTTGAAGAAGAAAATGGTAAAAAAGATATTGAGATTGAAAAAATGAAAGAAAGGTTTGGCAAACTGGAAAGCGAAATTCAAAGAATGAAGGCTCATTTGTCTGCATATGTTCCGGTCATAACTTCACTGAGAGAGAATATAGAATATCTTGAGCACAATGTGCTTCTTCAGACAAGTCGAGGACAAAAGGTACTGTTCTTTCTTTTTTTAGAAAATGCTAACTATTGGAGCAATTCAGCATATTTCCTCCAAGCTAGATATGACTAGTTTTATTTTCCTTTTTATGTGGCTTAACAAGATGAAGAGTTTCTACACTTTAATATTCCCTTTTAAGTTCAACCAAGATAGATTTATCTTCTACTCGTAGAAACTTTATCATCTGACTTGACAGATATCATTTTTAACTTTTCAGATGTCGAATTTTAAACTATAGGCTTATTCCCTTTGTTCATAGCAAATTCATTATAGTGATGTCTGTGCGCGCGCTAATTAGAATTCAAGCATGCTGGGCCAATCATTTAAGCTGTCTCCTAGTCTTTTTCTATTCAGCTGTTTTATGCAGATGGTGGCATTCTAATGGCTGGTCTTCTTCATTTGTCTTCAGGGAGTAGAAATGACTAGTCAACATCATGAAAAGAGTCCTGAAGAACTCATAAATGATGAAAGCGTTGCAGTAACAGATGGAATTTCAGATTTGCTGAAGATGAAGTCTAGAATTAACGCAGTGGGTGAGGCAGTGGTTAAAGAAATGGATAGGCTTGCAGCTGAAAAGGCAATGTTGAAAGAAATGGATAGGCTTAAAATGCAGGAAATGGGGAACACTGAGGAGCCCTTAATGAAAGGGGCTGAACATTTAGAGATGAGAGGCCGATCAGCTGCAGAAAAGGATGTCCAGAAGGATGAGATGGAACTTGCAAATAAGCCCACTGATGCAGCTAAGCCACAGAACAACAAATCTGAAATTTCTGAAGTGAGGAATGAGATTTTGATGAAAGATATCCCACTTGATCAGGTCTCGGAATGTTCATTATACAGGAGAAGCAAGAGAGAGCATGCTGGGAAAGATGATCGGATGCTTGAATTATGGGAATCTGCTGAGCAAGACTGCCTTGATCCGCTTGCTGACAAACAGAAGCCGACAGCCCCTATTGAGAATGTTGCTGCATGTTGTCAGTTCAAAAATGCCAAACGGAAGAGTCAGGATCCCTCTTTGGAATTGCAGATTGAGAAGGAAGTGGGCATTGACAAGCTTGAGGTATCAACAAGCATCACTAGAGAACCCAATCAAGAAGGAAACAGAGGAAAGATCTTGGAGAGGCTTGCTTCTGATGCTCAGAAATTAATTTCGCTTCAAATAACAGTGCAAGATTTGAAAAAGAAAATGGAGTTGAGGAAGAGAGGCAAGAGGGCCAATGATCTTGAATTTGAAAGAGTGAAAAGACAGTTACAAGAAGTTGAGGAGGCTGTTCTGCAGTTGGTTGATACTAATGATCAGCTGACCAAGGATGTTGAAGAGAGTCCCCCATATTTGGAGGGGAACACTTCAGTAGAGATGGAAGAGACAGGCACCATGCACAGAAAAAGAGTGGCAGAACAAGCACGGAAAAGGTCTGAAAAGATCGGAAGGTTACAGTTTGAGGTGCAGAGTATCCATTACATTCTGCTAAAACTGGAGGATGAAAAGAAAAGCAAAAGTAAGCACAAATTTTCTGGAAGTAAAACAGGCATCCTCTTGAGAGACTTCATATACAGCGGTGGCAGGAGAAGCAGCAGAAGGCAGAAGAAGGGTTGCTTTTGTGGGTGTGCAAGACCTTCATCTAATGAAGACTGAGGTAACCACTTTAAGTAAAGATCGTTGTTATTTCTAGCTACAGTTCTTGAAGTATTCCAGATTTTCGTGTATTTTAAGAGATTAAGTTAGACCGAAGCTATTCATGTTAGCTTAGTATATAACCTGAGAATAGGCTGATCTAGAAAGTAGTACTTGTTTCGCCAGCCTTCTTACCATTGTAATTTCAACTGAACGATGCCAATGCAATCTAAGTTCCATATATAAAAGGCCTCACCGTGCAAAATGGCCACCAATATCATCCTAGCGAGTTGAAATTGAGAAGTTTTTAAAAACTATTTTTTTTTCTTTTGACAGGAAAGCTCCTGTTTCGACTTCCACTCTTCCCTAAATCCGCAAATGGTTAGTAAGCATGGTCAACAGTCATCTAATTCCTTACAGATCCAAAACTAAGACATCGAGGTGGTATTTGTGAAGGTTTAGATATGAATACAGGTATTTTGGCATTTTTTTTAAGACAAGGAACTCGGGCGTACAATTATTGGATGAAAATCAGATATACCCCAATTGGGAGTATAACCAGCTTGGTGCAGTTGTGAACTCGAGAGCTCCGATGGTGACCCATAAACAGGGGAGAAGGGAATTGTTTATTAGGTGTAGAAGTTGGTAGATTCTTATCCAACCCTTGTACCCCTTAGCCATCCCAAGCGGGTTAGCGCTTAAGGTAGCACATTTTTTTTTTCCTGCAACTTAATTTTCAATAAAGGAGATCGCAAGAACTCTAACTATAGGAAGGATGTACTAATTCTTCCATAGCTTGATGAAGTACTCTGCTTTTTGATCGTAAAAGAGTTCAACTTGACAAGAGCATGATGTTAATGTCTAACCGTGGTCTTGCCTTGTTTACAAGATAGGCATCGCCACATTGCTTACAAATTCAGTACTGAATTTAATACTGCACCAACATGTTCCGAGTCTTCATTTCATCTGCACGGTCTTTGTTTAATGGTACCCTTGCTATCTTCAACTTACCAGCTAGGTTAGTTGACGAGTCATTTGGCGTTGACGCAATGCTGCCCACGCAAAGATAAACAAAGGAGAGCATTACTACTTCCGTTGTGTAACCCAACTATAAGGTGAGAAAAATTGTCAAAGGCTTCAAAACCTCCTATGCAGAGACCGGTTTTTAAGTGCTTTTGATTTTTGCTTCTCTTTGTAATTGGACTAGGTTTGCCACGTGCTTCCTGTATTGGACCTCTTTTTTACATTTTGTAACTGTGCTTCGTGCCCTCGTTTACTTGCTTCCTGTTTTCTTCGCTTAGCTTTCCAGGTCTTGGGAGCCGCGCGCGGGGGGGG
>Ga0307515_10020888_pt1 | contig 11640 bp, 12 predicted proteins | sample 17_EM_MG_FD_194513 | JGI IMG/M metagenome (GOLD analysis project Ga0307515, IMG submission 194513) | Populus trichocarpa ectomycorrhiza microbial communities from riparian zone in the Pacific Northwest, United States - 17_EM | ecosystem: Host-associated > Plants > Roots > Unclassified | place... | reverse complement strand
GAATCGGCTAGCTATTAGCGGGATGTACGATATGCTACTAGTAGCGATACCCCTAATAGCCTTCACCAGACAAAAGGCCTCAGATTTGAGGTGACCATGTCCTAGTACGGCTATCCATGGTTTCTAGAGAAGGTTAACTAGGAAACTATAACTTTTCGTACCCTACATAGATAGTATATACTCTTTAACAACTCATCTATATAGTAAGTATACCACACGCGGTATAGCTAGATCCGTGATATTCGGGAGGACTTTATTCGGGTAAACAAGATCTAGTAATTAATATAGTAATTTAAAGGAATCCCTAAATACTAAGAGTTTCTCGAGGATACCCTCTAGTAGATCTACCTCTATACGTTCCGAAAGGACGTCTTCTAACATATTAAACACTTCGTAAAGAAAGGGTATATTGAAGAAGCGCTTACTAGGAAGGTGCTATCATGTTAGCCTAGTGTGAATCGCATTCTACGGCCTCGACATAGCCCTACTCATCTTATCAAGGGAAAGCGGCTCGGAGTACAGAGCATCGACGTGCTTTTCGTATAGCTCTAGGAATAGAAAGGCGACTAGTTCTAATACAAGCATTAGAGTGAGAAGCTATACCGTCTCTTATTCTAGCGTAGCTTCGACACAATCACGCTTATACAGGGGAAGAATCAGGTACGGGAATAGAAACAGAAGTTGAAAAGCTCGTTCGTAAGGAGTCACTAGCTATTGCCCTATCTACAAGGGGATCGGTTTATGAAGCACTAGGGTGGGCAGGTTTACTAGTAATCAAGCTACTATACTAGCGTATATACATATCATCAATAGCAAGAAGAGTAGCATGCCTTGCCACAGCCATTCCTTACGTCTCACATGCACCGCTATCTAGTCGAAGGGTAGAGATTATCCCCAGACGCCACGCTATATATGCTATACGAGATCTAACCCGAGTATAACCTTACTAACTTATCCGAAAGTAAGGTATATGAGCAGGTTACACAGCTCACTACCGAGAGATAGCTTATTCAAGGGCTTAGTGATAATACGGTACTCAATACCGCTATAGTAGACTTAGAGATATATTATATCAATATTAAGCACCAAAATCAACTACATCCGTTAGATAAGGTAGACCAGGTTCGGAGGGAGCTCGACAAAGAGAGAGAAAAGCACTAATCCCTGACATATTAGCGGAGGCGAGTTTAGCTCTCGCCTAATAGCGGGGAGGATTCTCCTGGTAATGTGACGTCGGACGAGGAGCGGCTAGATCTCTATACGTAGCGGCAAAAGAAAGTAGTCCACGATAAGGTAGAAGAGCTAAAACGGTTACTTATAGAGGAGGCCGAAGCTAAGAGGCGGCGGGAACAGCTATTATAAGAAGAATAGTAGGAACAACAATAGTTAGTAGATACAGAGGCTCGTCGATAGCATACGCTCTTGGTTCGACGGCGGAGGTTACTAATAAAGCAACAACTCGAAGCAGCTATAGCTCGCTACTATGCTCGGGGCTTCTATGTCTCGGCGGGATCTAGCTCCGGGAGTCGCCAAAGGTTGAGGATAGAGGGGCGCAGAGACCTCCCAAGTCGGGCTAGGGGTTATATAAGGGAGCACAATACCAGAGGTAAGGCACGAGAAGGTTTTAGTAAGGGTAAAGGGAGTCGAGTAGTGTTGGGAGAACTTGATATTCGAGTATTTTTGGGTAGGAAGAGCGGTGATGTGGGGTGAGCAGGCACGATATAATCAAGCTTGAGTCCGGGGTCTAGAAACTGGATTTGCCACAAGAATACTATCCACTGTGCTAGACAAGGACTTATGTAAACCTAAGGTATACTAAGCATGTGCCATGATTTAAGTAGGAGGTATAAGGGGAGCGGCTGATATTTCATAACCACGTGGTAAATGGTTTCTTTAGCTTCGGGAAATATTTACACTCTTTATTGTGCAGATTTCCATAGTCAATCATATGAGGGAATTCACAACGAGGAGTTAATAGATTGCACCTAGTCTAATTGGTTCGGTTATATCGCACAGAAGTTCGGTGTAACAGCCACGGCATATATATATTCTATGTATGCCCACCATGACCTTTTCATTAGAAGTTCTTCTTAGTCTTGCTTTATTACACTTCGTTCCAAGATCTGTTTGAAAATCAACTACAGCCATGGCCCACCCCACTCCATCTCACTCAACAGAGGCTACTAGCGCCTCTCATTGCTTTATTGATCTCCCAGCCGAGCTGTTGCGTATGATTATGGACTATGTCACCGAAGGGTCCCGGATAGCTTTGCTTCCTGCTGCCCAACTCCCCGCCATTGCCCAAGTTTCGCAACTATTCCGGGATCTTTACCTCCAATATGAGAGCGAGAACGACTTTGGTATCGGGGCCCGTGCTATGCCTACGGGCGGTAAGCGGCATTGCGGCGTCTCTGGGAAACATCATTTTCGGCCCCTGATCGGAGAGACCCTGAGCTTTCCCGACCTAAAGACCATGGCCGAGTACTTCGCTACTGCTAACTCGGGATATCAAGACCGCCTGGCCCACGTCAAGTTCATCCGGATCGTTTATTGGGATAAGGCCAAGAGCAAGTGGGGCTATATGCTTGAGTATGCGTACGAGGCATTTGAGCTACTATACGCCAGCCTCCCTCGTATGCCTCTCCTCCAACGCCTGCAGGTGGTGGCAGTTGAGTTTCCCAACGGAATGTCGGTTGTAGCCCCCGTACTTTGAGCAGGCTCCACATGCCAGGGGTTTCAACCGACATTCCGTTGGGAAACTCAACTGCCACCACCTGCAGGCGTTGGAGGAGAGGCATACGAGGGAGCCTATTATAAAGGACAACCGCCCATATACGTGCTCGGGCACCTGATGCCTGTTTCTGGTAATTTCCCGCTGCCCAGGCACCATATGCTAACCAAATTAAGTGCCTTCATGCAGTAATTTCCACAAGCTGCCCGCTTCGGGCCGCCCCCTGCCCATACGGCGTAAAGGCACTCCTGATCGACGTTTCTCCTCTTTAAGTTAGCTGCCCACAACCCGTGGAAATTTCTTATTCAAAGTGGTTCATACAGGCGTTTTTATTGGAAGAAATTAAGTAGGAGGCTCAAGGCGCGTCTCTCGTCCATCGCGACGCGTCGCGTTGGGCTTCTAGCTCCCTTACATCTTTGGGATAACCCTTAGCATCTAGATATTGTGGTTTTCTTTTGATTTCAAACTTTTCACCAGTATGTCGTTCAAGTGGGTCAATTATACCTCGAATTATGTGGACCATGGACCAACTACGGAAGCTGCTGCCAAAGACGCGGAGCGGACAAGTGCCTCAGTAGTAGCTGCCGCCAATTGTTCGAAGAAGACGGATATTTCAGCGGTATGTTAGTTGTTTAATGTTTAAAATAGTTATACGAGAATAGATTATAGTTAATGAAGCCTTCGAGTAGCAGACATCACAGAGCGTCCTTGGCGTATTGCGAGCCCCATCAAGTCGAAGCATTCATCGAGCCTTTCTATCACAGCAGCCGACATTAGAATTCGTTGCAGCTTGTAATCCAATTGTTCACCTGCCCGAGTATGGTGTATTATTCTGTAAATCTTGTCAGAACGCAATTCCAACTCAAGAGCTGCCGCGGCACCTTCAAGACCAGCATAGCCAAAAGAAAAACATCCGAGGTCCTATCATTCGAGAGATGCAAAGCTTACCAGTTGCTCAAACACTAAAAGAGCTCTTGCCTCTACCAGATGACCAAGCACCATTGTCATTTTTGCCACCCCCCGTTCCTGGCTACTCATGCCCACGGTGTGTGCTCTACAAGGCGACAAACTTCAAGAACGTTCGAGCTCACTTGAATACCGAGCATAAAATCTTCAATGATCCAAGCATCACTGCTGCAAACACGTCCTATTTTATACAGAGATGGATACAGTCACCACGGGGGAAGTGGTGGAAAGTGAAAGCAGATGCTGTCCCTATCAAATGTCGCAGTTTTCCGGACTACGATAGTACCCATGTATTCGAGAATACCACCGAATCGAGCCCGACTGATGAGGAGCTCGCTATGATAAAAATGGAAGCAGAAGAGGAGCAGCGGCTTAGTGATGAAGAGGCAGGATCTGCAGAGCAGACCCTAGAGCTTGAGCACGACGAGAATACCGAGTGGCTGCGCACAAGCGAGTGGCCACGCTGGTTTCAGAACCGTCCATTGCACATTATCATTGCTGCATCGGCGACACCCTCTGTCCAGGATATCCCTTTCATTTTAGGAACCTGGGCTGGGGAGGAGCTTATCAGCCCAGCAGTTCAAGAGGCAGTCATACGGAGACTAGTAGGTGTTATGGACCACGTCTTATAGCGGTGTGAGCAGACATTAAGATCTACACCACGATCTTTGAGATGTTGGATAAAGAGTTCGACGACAAACGTGTTTCCTCGTCCTTTTGAGGAGCTCCAGCGCCAGAGTAGCCGCCAGAAGTATTTTCGAACTTGTCGACGATTTATTTGCTACGTTTTCCGTGTGCTTCTAGTAACGCGGGCCTATGGCCTTGTTCTGCACGAGGTCTTTGGTCTGTAGCTATCAAGGGAACAGATATCTATGATGGACTTCGTGTATGATTCCGCAGAGGGGCTTGATTCTCAAGACGAGCCTGCTTTTATGGCTTTGACCGAAAACATGTTCCAGCTACTTGCCATGTTTTGGACAGATATATCCAAGAATGGAAATATGGATGCCTGTGCCTTAGTTCACTTTACCGGAGTCCTTGGAATCCATTCGACCGAACTAGCTTATCGGACAGCGTATGCATTCACGCCACTCCTCTCTAGTCTGATATGGATCGGACGACTCTTGCTTTTGGAATACGCGCTACCTTTGCAGCCGTACTCATACCTCAGAATTCCATGGCCAGCACGTGCTTAGTATCCCGATCAGGTGTCAAGGCTTGTTGGTTATATCCATCCAAAGTATATGCCCAGAGGTTGTTTTTCCCCTTTAGGGTATATGTGTGAAAGAATGCATTACGCGCGGACTATTGCTAGTCGAGAGGGGCCGCGGATAAACATTTCTTGGTTATCTGACTTGCAAGTCTTGTTAATTGCGGACCAGAAAATCTCCATGTCAAACCTTCGCCAAGCCGCCCATCTTGCAGTTGCTCGCACTGAATAGAGAGCTCGTAACTTAATGCTTGGACTATGGCCTGATATCGACCTGTTAATGATCAGAGATAGTCTTGTGACACATTGGCCTGGTTATTCATTCCTAAGCGAGCCAGACAACCAGTTACAGATGAGCTTTAAGATCCTGAGTCGTCGGGCCTTCTCTAAAGATGGCGGTTTCTCTCTTAAGGGCCTGGGGCGAAGACGAGCCTTGTAGTACCTAAAGGATCGAGACGATTTGGTCAAGTATATGTTCGGTGCAATTTATATCCCAAGCGGTATGCCTACTCGTGGCGAAGAGCTACGAATAATCCGATGGGCGGATATGGTTGCCTCACCTCGAAACATCTTTTTTCGCCAAGGGAGATTAATGTTAGTGTTCTCCTATAATAAGGCTACTACTGTCTCAAATAAGTCGTTCTACATTGTACGCTTTCCTAGTCCGATTATGAGCCGAGTCATGTTTAATTATTTGATATTCATTCGACCCTTCAGCGATTTCTTGGCTCGGCAGCTGTAACTCACTCTTGTATCTACGATGAATCCGCACCTCTTCACTTTGCACGACACAAAGACTGGATGCTTTAGTAGTAACGCTTGTTTGAGGAGTCTTCAGCTAAGCACCCAAGGCTGCGGATTTCAACCAATAATTAAATTATACCGATAAGTAGCTATTAGTGTTGTGAAGAAGCACATCCCTGCAATTATTGCATCTTTTGACCCAAATGCACCCACTGAGTATACTATGTTTCTGAAGACGCTAGCTTACCAGACTGGTCACACGATTCAAACATATAGCCGGTCCTATGCATTAGATAACAACTACCCTGCAAAGCTTTAAGCTGATCTAATTAATTGCTACTATTAGAGCAGTTTATTGTGGCATCAGTTTTTGCTTCTTGGGGAGGGAGATCCATTACTTTGTCAGACAGGTACTAAGGACCCGGATATTTAGTCTTCCCAGGCAGTGGGGTACTCACCTGATCTGCCTCTAAGCGCATAAGACGACGAATCAGAGAGCATTGAGATTGAAATTGAAGAACAGACCCAGATCGAGATTTATGCTACAAATAATATAGGGGACACGCAAGAAAAGCAATCGCCTAAGAGGACATAGTACGCACGCAAAGCGACAAGGAAGCGACCGCAGGCAGAAATCTCTGAAGATATAATTGGAGAGTCAGAAGATGACTTTGCTCCTGTTCGAAGACAAGTAGTGCCGAGGAATAGAAAGCGAAAACTTGCAGATGACGGAGGAGGAGTTGTTCTTAAGAAGTTGATGGAGATGCAAGAAGAGCTAAGCAGGATGATTTCTACTTATTAAAAGGGGACAGAAAATTTGTAATAAAGTAGTAAAGAGGTTTTAATATACTCCAATACTGTCCAGAGTTTTGTGCAATGGCGACCGCACTTTAGTAGTCGTAATATTAGACGTATTGCTCATGTAAGCAGGTTGCCGGACCGGAAAGACAAGCAGCTACAACGCGTGAACGAAATTATTAGCTTAATGATCAAGAGTGCTATTGATTAGCTTAGTAGCTTGCACGACGACACTCCGTATTAGCTATGAACAGCAAACTCGACTGAGAAGGTTGAGAACCGACCCATGGTACGGTTGCAGAACGAGGATAGCTTAGATCGTTATATTGCTTATCTTCGGTGTTTTGCTTGCTATTTGTTACGAGTATACGTAGCGCAGAGGGAGAGGGAGAGCCGTGAACGTGATAGAAGGGAGAGCGGGGATGAAGGGTTAATAGACGATAATAGAGGGATTATTATAGACGTAGTTGAGTAGAGTGAAGAGGGGGATGAGAATCAGTAGGCTAGCGATAATAGAGAGCTTGATGTGATGAAAGACTGTTGCGAATTGACAAAATTCAACCCGGAGCAGAAAGAGTTATTATAAGATATGCTCGAGTTATTGGAAGCAGGAGAAGCTGAGGATACCCAAGTCCAAAAGATGAGTACGCTTATGATGTCCATGATTATATAGAGTCTAAAAGGCTGTGATCGATTTAATAGTCCCATAATTCATTTTGTAGCTGTTTTGGGAATTATTGAAGACGAAAACCGCTTGAGACGTGGTGATGAGTATTCGTATATGCTTACTGGATTTATGTACTACGTCCGGGTATTGTTTGTTGAGTATATACTCCTAGTAGCGATGATGGGAGAGCAGAGTACAAAAGACATCGACCGGTTTCTTAAGTTATGGAAGGAATATCTCGTGGTTAGGAGCTATAGCCTATGTAGCTTCTTGATTAAGATACTGGGGTATGGTAAGACAATGAGCATGTAAAAGATTAACCAGCCTAGTATTACTTGGACTCGGTCTAAAGCGAACCGTCCGGATGGGGATATCTTGGAATTCTATGGAAAGCTACTGCTAATTAAGCGGTTCAAGGATATAATCCATGATATAATCCGAGAAGCTGAAAATATTATGTGGCAGGATCTCATGTGGGTAGCCCAGAAAAAGGACTAGTTTAAGATTAATTTGGATATTATCTAAGATAATCTGTTATTAGCTATATAGGGTGCTTCATGGGTGACGAATGAAGTAAATAGAATGAAGGATAAGAGGGAATAGATAATTGACTAGATATTAAAAGCTCCGAAAGACTAGTAGTTATGGGACCGAAAGAAGAACACATGGCGGATGACGAGAGTTCGCGAGTATCGACAGTTACAGAAACGATTAAAAGAGCTCATGCTTGTTCTGGGACATCAGAGTAGTGGTCCCCCGGCTCGGGGAGAGGAAATTACCCCTATTCGATTCCGTAATAGTTTACTCCAGGAACAGAATATCTATATTATTAGCGGCCGGATGGGATATATAATGCGGTATCACAAATCCCAGGCACTTTTTGGTAAGGCTAAAGTCATTCCCCGATTTCTCCCATGGCGCGTAGCACAGATTTGGTCGATTTATTTAGCTTGCGTTCAGCTATTCTCGGAGACTCTCGACTAGAAGACGAATGGACTTCCCCGGAGTAATCATCTCTGGCATGATAAAAATGGGTCGTGGATACGCGAGCATCTAACTAAGGTCTTGACTTAGGAAACTGCAATTCGACTAGGAGTCCGCTTAACCACGTAAGACTATCGGAATATAGCTATCGAGATGGGCCGTGAGTATATTGGGGCCGAGTTCATCAGAGATCTACCTATAACTGAAGACATGCCACATGAGGATACTGATGTCGTTGTGAGTGCTGTTGATCTTGCAGCTGCCCACGGAAAGGATATTACTGAACGGTATAGGGTCCGGGGCGATATTATTCGAAATCTCAGTGACGAAAGTATTTGAATCTTCGGAGCTATTGGTTCGTAGTGGCACCAGCTTCTAGGGCTGGATAATAAGCGGCTATCCCAAACTATCAAACACCAGCGGAAGTTTATCTTACGGGACACCACCCAGCAGTCTTACTGCCAAAAGATCGAGATCACAGTTAGGCTAGCCACAGCCCGTGATTTTTACCCCATCGATATTCAAGGTTTCTCAGACAGGACTGCTCACGCCATCTTGTTCGAACACAGCTGCGTTTGCATAACCAGGAGTAGAGAATGTGGCATTTCCAAGTCGGCCGCGGACTGATATGATCACGACTACAGGACTGCTGCCACTCAACACGGTTCCAGTTTACTCCGGCAGCGAGATTCATGACGGCTTGAAGAAAGTGCTGAAGCAAGAAGAGCCCACATTTCGATCGGAGGAACAAAAAGAAGCCGTGTTTGCTGTACTCGAACAACAAACGCCATTGATTGTAGTATTGCCGACTGGCGGGGGAAAGACGCTGACATTTACCATCCCAGCAGTACTTCGGGACCCAGGAGTTAGCATTGTTGTTACACCATTTAACGTACTCGAAAAAGACTATGTTCGACGATTACGGCTCGCCCGCATCGAGCATATCGTGTGGCATCATGGAGAGGTCGCGTATGCTCCCGTCGTTGTGGTCAGCGCTGACCGGGCCGCATCTACTAATTTTATTACGTACGGGTCTCCGGAAACGAAAGCTACTGCGTCGTGTTGTGCTTGATGAATGTCATCTTTCATTTACTGCTAGTGATTATCGACCGAAGCTTCGGCAGCTTGGTCATCTTCAAGTGTTGCGGTGCCCTATGATCTTGCTGACGGCTACACTGCCCCCGAGCCGACTCGACGAGTTACGAGAGGTTATGCACATCTCTGACTTTCGTCTCATTCGAATGAGTACGGTTCGTCCCAACATTCGATATGCTGTACGACGGTGTCCGAATCAGAGTGCAATGAAGGTCGTCCGGGAAATGGCCCGGCTGCGGGGTCTGGGCAAAGGAGAGCGTGGTATCTTCTATTGCAGCAGTCGAGATAGGACCGAAGAAGTAGGCCAGATCTTGAATTACCCATCGTACTATTCTATGGTTGAGGAAAAAGATGCGGCTGTGGAGAAATGGTTGCAAGGCGAAGGGTTTATTGCTGCGACTGGAGCACTCGGAAGTGGTGGGGACTACCCGGGGATTGTTTATATTGTGCATATTAGGGTCCCGTATGGGATGATCGATTTTGCACAGGAGACTGGACGTGGTGGTCGGGCTGGAGAAGACCTTGATTTGATTATTTTGTTAGAGGATTTGGAATATCAACGACTTAATAAACAGGACGCTGCTGAACTTACAGTAGATGAGCTCGCGATGCAACGATTTATTGAAACCCGGGACTGTCGACGGTTTACTATGAGCGGGTATCTAGACGAAGAAGGACAAAGTTGCGATGAAGTAGGAGGAAGGCTTTGCGATTGTTGTGGTGGAGGGGTATCTGATTGGACAGCTAGTCAGGTTCGGACTGCTAAGGAAGTGCAACAGTCTGAGGACAAGATGAATGAAGTGCAGCGACACTGTGTATTTTGCTGGGTACGCTATGGAGCGGAACGAGCACATCATTCGTCTGGTCGTTGCACTTTCACTCAGGGGCTCAGTATCGAACAAAGCGAGTCACTTCGAAAAGGAGTTCGCTTGGACCGAAGATGTCGAGACTGCTGGAAGTGTGGAATCAGTCAGCAGATTTGCAAGAGTGTCGAGAATGAAGGAGCATGCCAATGGAACGGAGTGGCGGCTTGCTTATGGCTTGGGTGGTTTACATTTCCGGGGGCTCAAGAGGTTCTGGGGTTAATATAGCAGTATACCAGAAATGGCTTGGACTCCGAGCTCGACAGAAAGTCCAAGGAGGGATTGTCAGTAATGGGATGTGGCTTCTTTGGACGATGCTGCAGCGAGAACAATCAAGCAAGTCTAGGCCGGATCATATTGGGGTGGAAGAAGGCAGTGCTATTGACAAAGTGGCAGTTCTACTTCCAGTTATAATCGCTACGCCCAACGCCACGGTTCCCATAATCCCATCTAGCCCACTGGCGGGTCTTAGCCGAAGAGAGCGAGTTATTAAATGGCTCAGCCAACATTGCATCTATTGTGAGGTGACGGAAGCTCCACAAAGCTATAGTACGCACTGGTATAGGACATGCTACCGGTCGAAAGGCATGGCGGACAAGTTGGGATATAAAGAGTCGGTGGAATGGCAAATGGGAATGGATCAAGTCCGGGAAGGGATTTGCCAGTGGTGTAGCAAACCTATTGGGCAGTGCGGAAGGCGATGGTCGATAAATATCACTTGTGTATATTGCGATATCGTATTGCCAGCTCTTTTCATTCTGCATGAACGGAGGTGGATTAAGCAATGGCTAATTCGAGAAGGATACGACGTTGGATTTGGCATTGGGCAGCTACAGCGGTGGCTCAATGAGAGTAGCAGTCGAGGAGGGTAGAGAAAGAGCCGAGCTCTAGAGGCGTTTGATGCGTTCGCGGAAGAGTTTGGACGGATGAGGGGAGATGTTTAGGTGGGAGGGTGTTTCTGTTTACTATTTTGATTTTAAGCGAGTGTACCATGGAGCGGTTGGAACAGGACACAAGGCCGGGCAGTGTGGAGGTAACAAGGGTTAGGGTTAGTGTAAGTGGAGAGGGGGAGTCGGGCTGAGGAGAGTAGACGGAGGTGTATAGACTATAGGGGGTTTTGGCGGGCACCCCCGTAACCCAGGAATAGTAAGGACGGTTATAGGATTCCCCCACAACCCATGACTACTAGAGGAGTAGAGACGGGCCCCCCGCAACCCAGGACTACTAAGGAAGGTTGAAGGTTATAGGAGGACCGCCACAACCCAGGAACAGTAAGGAAGGGTATACCAGCCCCCCATAACCTAGGACTACTTGAAGAGTAGAGGCGGGGCCCTACGGATATATATGCGGCATACTTTTATGGGGAAAAAGGTCGACACGGACCAGCTGCTTATTTCTAGACTAATGGCGTCCTCCAATTCTGCACTTTCCTTGTAAAAGGCCCGGAGTGTCAATTTTAGGCATTTTTCCGCCGGAAGAGTATCCTACCATATGAGAACACTATCGAATTTCGCTGGGAGGCTGGATCCTGAGCTCGGTATTAGCTGTAAGCCCTGCTTCGATCCCTTCTACCGAAAAAGGG
>Ga0307515_10020887_pt1 | contig 11640 bp, 15 predicted proteins | sample 17_EM_MG_FD_194513 | JGI IMG/M metagenome (GOLD analysis project Ga0307515, IMG submission 194513) | Populus trichocarpa ectomycorrhiza microbial communities from riparian zone in the Pacific Northwest, United States - 17_EM | ecosystem: Host-associated > Plants > Roots > Unclassified | place... | reverse complement strand
GCTGCGCCGCTCGTGAGAGCGACCGTACCGGTGGTCACGTCGGTGTACTCCCACGCGCCCGATGGCAGGCGACGATAGATCTCGATCCGCGGCTCGCCCTGGCTGATCAGGACGTACTCTTGTAGCGAGGGGATGAGCTGGTACTGCTGCCACTTGCTCCCGCGGTCGTAAGGCTCGGTGGTCGGCGAGAGGACCTCGACGATCAGCGTCGGGTTGGTGAGCGTCGCGGCTTCTGGATCGGCCGGATCGCCCTCGATCGGTCCACAGACCATCGAGACGTCGGGGTACGTCGCCTTTCCGGTCGCGAGCACGCGGATCCGCTGATCCGACTGGAACGCCACGCACCCAGGTTTGCGCGCGGCATCGAGCACGGCCCCGATGCGCAACGCGAGTGCATTGTGCCGCCGCGACCCGCCCGCCATCGCGATGATCTCCCCGTCGTCGAACTCGTGCTTGAGCTCGCTGTCACGCTCGTACGCCAGGTACTCGGCGTACGAGTAGCGGGGGCGGAGGCGCGCCGACGCGGTCATCGATCCGATCATGACGGAGTGCGTGCTGGGCAGCAAGCCCGGTCAGCGCATAGAAGCCACGGAAGCCACGCCGCCACGCCGCCGCGCCGAAGGTCGCATGAACAAAGCGCGGGGAGCACCACGCCAACGAGCGCCGGGCCGGGTCGATGCGCACGGCTGCGCACTCCCGGACGGGACCGAGGTGATCGCCAGCGTCGCCGCGCAGTTGGCGCTGACCGAGCACCTCGCCCCGACGCTCGCGACGGTGATGCGCGACCGACGGCAACTGCGGTACCCCACCAGTCGTGCAGGCAAGCCGACGTTCCCATCGACGACCCAGGCCACGCCGGCACCGACGAGTTCGTGATGGCGTCGAGCGGGGGCGCCGAACGCGCCTGCGTTGCGCAGCACGACCGAGACCACGCCACGTCCCATCCTGCCCTGTCGCCCATCCGGCGGCCAAAAACCGGTTTGGACTGCCCAGACCCGCACTTTCGGCCTGCGGATCCGTGTGTTACCTCGATTTGGGCGTCACAGTATTGGACCCACACCCCTCTGACCCGAGGCCGTGCGTCTCGCGGCGGATGCAGTCAGGAGCCAACGTGAGAATTGGAGAAGCGGCCAGCGAGACCGGAGTTACCGTGAAAGCCATCCGCCACTACGAGGCGGTCGGGCTCCTGGGGGTACTCGAGCGCGACGGGGCCTACCGAGATTTCTCTGCCGATGATCTCGAGCGGCTCCGTTTGATCGCCCACTGCCGCGATCTTGGATTCGGCCTTCCCGAGATACGCCGAGTGCTGCAGATCGTCGCTGATGCCCGGCCCTCTTGTCCCGACCCAGAGGCGATGATTGATGTAGTTGATGGTCGACTTCGCGCGATCAATGAGCAGATTGCCCGCTTTCAGCAGCTCAGCGAACGCCTGGAACACACCAGGGCATACTTGCAATGTCGCCTGGAGGCGCAGAGGGCTTGACCCTCCTCCAAGGGGAGGCTTGATGCTGCGCCCTGGAGACCAAGCCCTTGGATCACATCAGCGTACCGGTGAGAGATGCAGCCAAGACAAGAGACTTCTACGAGGCCACCCTCGCCCCCCTTGGCTGGAGGCGTAGCGGCTTTCGGGCCGGGGTATATGTCGGCTTCAAGAAGCCCGGCTCCCCGGCTCTGTACTTCCACGTGAGCGACGCCGTCAGCGCTACTCACCTGGCGTTCAAGGCATCTACTGCCGAGCAGGTCGCGGAATTCCACCGCGCCGGACTTGCTGCCGGTGGCCGTGACAATGGCGCACCTGGCCCGCGGCCAGCCTACGGTAAGGACTACTACGCCGGGTTTGTCCATGACCCGGACGGACACAACGTCGAGGCGGTTGTTGGCGGCGTCGGTTGAGGGGCAGATCTTCGCGGCGCACCTTTGACCATCACTGACTCGACTCCCACTACAGCCTCCGTTCCGCGGAGGCATCGGGAGTCACGTTCCGGCTGAGGCACTACAGTCGGCAGCGTGCTGCGTACGATCAAGCGTCGCATCTGATGTCCGGTTTCTCCAAGTCTCGCCCACCGCGCGCGCTTACGGTGCACGCATGAAGCTCCTCATCACCGGCGCCACGGGCAAGGTCGGCAGTCGACTCGCGAAGCGGCTCGCCCTCCGCGGCGATCGCGTGCGTGCGCTGGTGCGCGATCCGGCGCGCGCGGATCTCCCCGGCATCGAGCTCGCGATCGGCGATCTCCTCGACGAGGCATCCCTCGCCGCTGCCGTTCGCGGCGTCGATGCGGTCGTGCACTGCGCGGCGTTCTTTCGCGGCGCGACCGCCGAACAGGCCCACGCGGTCAACGATCTCGGCACGCGGCATCTCGCGACCGCGGCTCGCACGGCGTCGGTGAAGCGGTTCGTGTTCACGAGCACGGGACTCGTGTATGGCCCGACGGGCGGCGAGCTCGCGAACGAAGATCGCGCATGCGCGCCGGTCGCCGCGTATCCCGTCAGCAAGCTCGCGGCGGAGAACTTCCTGTTCGGCATCGAGGGGCTCGATGTCCGCGTGCTCCGCCTGCCGTTCGTGTACGGAGATGGCGACGAGCACATTCGCGAAGCGATCCCGATGATGCGTGCGTTCCCGCCGGCGATGCGCATGTCGATCGGTCACCACGTCGATGTCGCGCAGGCCGTCGCGCTGATCCTCGACGCGCCGTCACCGGCGCACCGGATCTACAACGTCGTCGACGACGAGGCGCCGGAGCTCGCCACGCTGTTCGCGTCCGTCGGCGAGCCGCCGCCATCCGGCTCCGACGCCGAGCGCGCGCGTGCCTTCGACACGCTGCTCGACGGTCGTCGGATCCGCGAGGAACTCGGCTTCCGTCCTCGATTCCCGCGCTTGGCGTAGGCGGTGGGCGTGAGCCCGACGAGATCGTGAAAGTCGGCGATCAGGTGCGCCTGATCATAGTAGCCGGCGTCGGCGGCGACGCGGCCCCAGTCGCTCGCGCCGATGTTGCGCACTGCGCGCTGCAAGCGCATGCAGCGCACGTAGTCCTTCGGCCCGATGCCGACGCTCTCGACGAACACGCGACGCAGATGGCGCGCGGTGACGCCGAGCAGCGCGGCGGCACGCTCGACCCGACCCTGATGGTCGAGCAGCTGAACCGCCCGACGGGCGAGGCGCGCCGACGACGATTCGACCGTTCGCGCCGCGAGCACGCCGGTGACGCGCTCGACGAGCTCCGTTGCGTCGTCGATCGCAACCAGCTCGTCGCGCAGGGCCCGACCGCGTGATCCCCAGAGCTCGTCGAGCGTGACGTATCGATCGACCAGCTCGCTCATCGATACGCCGAGGACCGACCCGGCCCAGCCGGGATTGAGCTCGACGAGCACGGCACGCGCGACGCCTGTCGCGGTCTTGAACCGCGCGCGGGTGCGCGGTCCCATCACCCAGGCTTCGCCGCTGCCGTCGTCCATCGTCCGGACCACGAGCGTGGTCCTGCCGTCGGGCAGGCTCTCGATCCGCTGGGGCGTGCCGGCGACCGCTTGCATGATTCGCACGTCCGCGACGAAGCTCTGCACATCGGCACTGTGACACGTGATCGCGACGAGGGCCCCGCTCCACCATCGCGGCTGGGTGAATCGCGCGGTGTTCAGCCCCGACGGGGCCCGCGCCGTCACTCACCCGCGGCTCGGGCCCCCCTCGGGCCAGACGACGTCGGGCTGCCAGTACGTTTCGGGCGACAGCCCCCGCTCGGCGCGCGCCCGACCGAGGAGCTCGGCGACCAGCCTTGCCTTCGCGGCGACGTAGACGCCCAGATCGCCTCGGGCGCGTTCGGCGTTCTGCCGCTTGAGCGCCGCGTAGCGCTCGCGGGCCACGGCGTCGGCGCGCAAGAGGTCGCGTAGCAGCCAGTGGTTCAGGTGAGCCTTGTTGTTCTCGACGACGAGGTAAAGGTTGTGCGCCGGCAGCCCCTCGTCACGAACGGGGTTGAACGCCTCGCGACCGGCGACGTCCAGATCGCCCACCCAGGCGTAGCCGACGGCCGCGAGGCGCTCGATGACGGGGCGAACCTCGTCCTCGGACGCGACGACGATGTCCATGTCGATGATCGGCTTCGCCGCCAACCCGGGCACCGAGGTCGACCCGACATGGTCGATACGCAAGGCCACCGCTTCGACCGCAGGCCAGAGACGCTTGCAAATCGTCTCGAACCAGCGGGGCCACTCGGGGTCGTAGTCACAGACGACGAGGGTGCGCCCGACGCTCATGGTTCACGAGTGTACGCGCCTGCACCGCCACCGCGGCAAGCGCCATCCCCAAACCCGCCGCCGGCCGGCACCGGCGTGGTGGCACCGAACGAGGCCAGCGCGGCGGGCATCGGCGCGGTGGGGCACCGCCGATCTCGAGGACGCATTTTTTCGCCGCGACAGCACGGGCTATCGGCCGGACGCCCGACACCCCTCCGACCGGGCGGCGGCGTTGCGGTTCGTGTTCGCGGCGGGGCGGACGCCCACCGGCTTGGCAAGCGGCCGGATGGCGCGCTGAACCGCCGGTGCCAGCGATCGCTCAGCTGCAGCTTCGTGACGGAATCCCACTGGCCATCGTCTCTGTATATCGAAAGACCATGACAAACATCAGCATTGCGGACCTTGCAAACCACGCGGGCCTCATCCTGCGTGGCGGTGGCCTGGCGACATGACGCGCTGCATCGGTTGTGGAGCGGAGGTTGCCGGCCCGAACTGTGCAAGCTGTCACACGCCCTCGCGAGGCGCCCGCTTCGCGGAGCAAGTGGAGTTGCACCGTGCGAGCCGCCTGCCGAACATCTGCTGTTGCTGCCTTGCGCCGTCGACGACCTTGCTCGAGCTCCGGCGCAGCAACCTCGGGACGGTCACGATCGCGAAGGTGCCGAACTGCAGCTCGTGCAAGCTCCGCGGGATCTTGGCGCGAGTGATGAAATTGGTGCTCTGGATGGTGCTCGCGATCGGAATTGCGGTCATCGGTTCGAAGCTCGTGCCGGCGTACCCGGAGTATGCGGGCGTGGTCGGCCTCCTCGGCGCGATCCCGCTCGCGCTCGGGCTTGCGCGCGTGCTGGTTCCTGCGCGGATCGGCCACACGCCGCAGTGCCAGCCCGCGAAGCTCGGGCGCGACGCTGGCGGCGCTCGCATCTACGAATTCCGCAACCGCGCATTCGCCGAGATCGTGCGTGCCATCAATCCCCCCGCGTCACCGTACGAACGCGTCGCCCATGCTTTCCACGAGATGCGCGAGGGCCTCGGATTCCCCCCGAGGCGCTGACAGCGGGGACATGCTGGACGACGGCTTCGCGTGCGGAAGATCGGCGCGACCGCCCGACGATGTGGATGCGCATCTGGTCCAGCCCCAGATCAAGCGATGGCGCACCATCGCACGAATCGCGTCGCTCTCAGCGTCGCCAGGGAAACACGGCTGGCCCGTCGTCGACCGCAATCATCGTGCGCGGCGACGCGAGCCGGAGTGACTGGAGCGCGGCCACGATCCGCGGCACATCCGCTGTGGTCACGGTGTCACCGCACGAGCCGTTGCGGATCGTGTACGCCTTGCCGGTGCCGTCGAGCACCACGCTCCACCACCGGGTCTCGAGCGCGTCCTTGCCCTGCCACGCTTCTCGCGCGAGCCGGATGTGGCAGCGCCCGTCGACCTCGACGCGTTCCGCGACCGCCGCGCGACAGCTGCCATCGGCGCGCACCTCGAGCACGCCGATCAGCTCGTTCGGCCCCGCACGACGTTCGCCGGTGACCACCGTGATCCGCGGATCGATGACCGCCTTCATCGCTCTACTTTATCTCGCCGACCTCGACGTGCCACGACGCGTGCGCGAGCATCAGGAAGCTCGATCTTGGCCACACCCGATCTTGCGCTGGCCCTCCCACCGCGGGCAAACCAGTTTCGGGACCTGTAACACGGACATTCAGCTTGCAGATCCGCGCGTTACCATCCCCGTGGCGTCTGGGCACCGGCGGTTCAGCGCGCCACGCTACCGGGAGGGCAACACTGTCCTGCCCGGGCGACGGCTATGCCGAGCTCGGGCGGCTTGGCAGCATCGTCGTCATGTCCAAGAGGTCCAAGATGGCGGCGGCGCACCGTTCCCGTCGCCGCAGGTCGGCGCGATCACAGGAGATCGTCGAGCTTCGGCGCCTGGGCGCTGAGGAACGTCATCACCGTGGTCAGGCGGCCGGGCGTGAGGCGGCGGTCTCGGCGCAACATTGCCACGCTGACGTCGGCGTCGCGCCAGTCGGAGAGCAGCTCCACTGCGCTGCCGTTCCGCAACGCGGCGGCGGCGAGGTAGAGCGGCGCGCATGCGATGCCGGCGCCCGCCAGCATGGCACCCCAGACCGCATCGCCATCGTCGAACGCGAAGCGCGGCTTGACGTCGTAGTGTCCGCGGATGCCGGTTGGCGTCCGGTGCGGCCAGGGCTCGACCCGTCCGGTCCGCTGGTTGCGGAATCCGATGAGTTCGTGGCCGTCGAGCTGCGCGACCGCGCGCGGCGCGGGGCGGCGAGCGAGGTAGCTGGGTGCGGCGCAGATCACCCACGGGCAGCTGAACCAGCTCTGGTGCAGGTGCCCAGGCACGCCGGCCAGCGAGCCGGAGCGCAGCGCGAGATCGATGCCGCCGTCAGCCAGGTCGACGATCTCGTTGGTCGCGCGGACGTCCAGCCGGATGTCGGGATGCAGGCGGGCGAGCTCGCCCAGGAGCGGCACGACGACGTGCCGCACGAGGCCGACCGCCGCGGTCAGCCGGACGACGCCCGCGTCTCCGCTGTCGGCGGCATGCGCGACGGCGTCTTCGAACGCCTGCGCCGCGTGTACGGCGTCGCGCGCCGGCGCCAGCAACGCCTCGCCTTCGTGGGTGAGCGACATCGCGTGGGTCGAGCGGTGCAGCAGCCGCACGCCGGCGCCCTCCTCGAGCCGGGTGATGGCCTTCGAGATACTGGCGGCGGACATCCCGAGGCGACGTCCGGCCTCGGCGACCGAGCCGGCGCTCACCACGGCGATGAAGCATCGCAGCTGCGGCACGGAAACCTCGAAGTCGATGCCGTTCATGGGTGGCGATGTACCGCGCGCGAGCCGAACGCCGCAATGCCACGCAGACCGCCGAAACGCGCCGGTCACGCGGCCCTCGCACGGACGACGTCCGCGCCTGGGAGCATCCAGCGCGGCGCCCAAAGCTTGGCCGTGCTCGTGCTGTGCGCCGGCCTGTCCGCGATCAGCTGCGCCGAGGTCGCGTCACAGGGAAACGCGAAACCGGCAACCCGGCCAGAGATCCACAATCAACGTGAGAAGCCAAACGTGATCACGAATCAAGAAGCATGGGACATCTACAACAAGTACATCGCCGGTTGGAAGGCCATCTCTGCCGAACAGAGAATGCAGATCTCGACCGAGATCATCGCCCGGGATGTTCATTATTCGACTCCCCGCCATGCATCAGGCGGCCGTGACACCATCATCGCGGACATGGCGACCTTCCAGGACAAATTCCCGGGAGGCCACTTCGAGATCGGAGATGTATCCGCTCACCACGATGTCGCGCTGTTGACCTGGGTGCTGGTCCAGGGCGACGGGATCGTGTTCGCCAAGGGCCACGACCAGATTCGCGTCTCCCCGGAGGGCAAGATCGTCGAATTGACTACCTTTGCGCCGTCGGTCGCCAGGCCATGACCAGTCCAACCAGAGCGAGCCGAGGCTGCCGTCAGGTCTCGTTGGCAGTGGAGGATCGGCACCCAGATCGAATGTGCCGCCGGATCGCCGCGGCGGTGTCGTCCGGACGCTCATGCGCAGCATCGTGTGCTCCCCCGGCCAGCACCACGACCTGGCAGATCTTGCGCTGGTCTCCCACAGCGGGCAAACGGGATCTACAACACGGACATTCAGCTTGCAGATCCGCGCGTTACCGTCCCCGAGGCGTCACAGTATTGGATCCACACCCCTCCGACCGCGTCGGTAGCGCTCACGCGGTCGTTTGCCATTCGTAATAGAACCGCCAGCCGTCGGCATCGACCGCGACTTTCAAAGCGTCCCACTCGTCGCGGAAGATCAGCACCTCGCGCCAGTTGCCGACGTACGGCAGCTCGATTCGCAGGAGCCGCTGCATCGTCTCGATGACCATCGACGAGCGCTCCCAGCTCGCGGTGGCTGGCACTCCGAGGTCACGCTGGATGCCACATGCGGTGAGAAACGCTGTCAGATCGGTGTGCTCGCGCACCAATGCCATCCTCACAACGAGTGACTGCTCCGAGCCCGAACTGAACTCCGCCTCATCAAACTCCAAGCGCTGCACGATCTCCATCCTATCATCAACGGAGCGCCCCGCGGTGGCGGCGACGAGCACGAGATCGGCGGCGAGCCGCGCTCGCGCCGCGCCACGCCGAGGTCGTCGACCGGTTCGTACACGCGTGGGAGAGCGGCGACTTCGACGGAGCTGTTCGTGGCGTGGGGCTTCCCAGCGGTGCTCGACGCGCAGCGGAAGCGAAGCCGGCTACGCCGCCGCGCGAGGACGCGGCGCTCAGGTGAACAGCGTGCCGTCCTGCACGAAGCACAGCTCGTTGCCCCAGCGGTCGGTGACGTAGAACGAGCGCTCGCCCCAAGGGCGATCGATCACCTCGCCCGCCGGCGCACCGTGCACCGAGAACGGCGCGAGCGCGCCGAGTTGCTTGGCGCGTGCGTGCACCGCCGCGATGTCGTCGACGGCGAAGTACAGCGACTTGGGGAGCGGCTGTGGCGTCAGGCCGCCGGCGGCGACGTCGATCACGGCGAGGATCACGCCGCCGCAGTCGAAGTAGTGGCGGGAGCCGTGGTGACGCGTACCCGGTTGATCCAGCAGCGCCGCGTAGAACGCGGTCGCGTCGCTCAGGTGATCGACTTCGGCGGTGATGCGAAAGATCTTCACGGTCATGGCGGTGCGGTTCCTTGTTGGGCGAGGGATCTGGTGCGGGGCTTGGCGCGACGCCCCCCGCGCGAGGTGGGCGAGCGCTCGGCCAGCGCGCTGGCGGTCCGCGGTCCCGATGAGGTCCACGTCCGCGCCGGATCGACCGGCGCGAGGTGCGCGAGCCAGCCGCCGACCACGCGCTCGATGCGCTCGCGGCGCAGGCGATACATCGCCGAGCGGCCTTCGCGGCGGACCACGACGAGTCCGGCGTCCTCGAGCACCTTGAGGTGGCGGGTCGTCGTCGGCCAGCTGTGCTTGAAGCGATTCGCGAGGTAGCCCGACGGCAGCTCGCCGCCGAGATGCGACAGCAGCGCGACGATGTGCCGCCGCGTCTCGTGCGCCAACGCGAGGAACACGACCTCCACCTCGGCGCGACTGGGCGGCTGGGCCATGACCGATCATTAGCATCTACGCTAATGATTAGCAACCGCGCTAAGTGTCATGGTCGCGCGAGCTCCTGCGCGGCGATGATCGGCGCCGTCTTGGCCGACTTTGCCTGGTGTTGACCCACGGCGATGCCACAGTATTGGATCCACACCCTCTGACCGGTGTGGTTCTACTATTGTGACTTCATTGCATCGTCGCGGTTCCGGGATGAAACTCTCCGGCGACGAAACTCTCCGGGCGGTACGCCGAACCGGCGCCGGAACGCGCGGTTGAACGCGAACTCCGAGTGATAGCCGACCGCGGCAGCGATCGCCGCCAGCCCGGCGTCGGAGCCGTGCAGCCGGCGGGCCGCCTCGTACATGCGCGCCCCGTGCAAGTAAGCCAGCGGCGGCTCGCCGACCACGGCCACGAACCGCCGCCCGAGCGTGGCCCGCGACGTCGCTGCCGCGCGGGCGAGCGCCGCGGCGTCCCACGCGCGAGAGAGATCGCCGTGCATCGCCGACAGCGCGCGCGACAGCACCGGATCACCGAGCGCCCCGATCCAGCCCGCGCCGCCCGTAGGCTGATCGTCGGCCCACACGCGAACGACCTGGACGAGCAAGACGTCGAGTAGCCGCGCGACGATCACCGTCGAGCCGCGCTCGCCACGGCTGTACTCGCGTGCGAGCGCTGCCAGCGTGGCATCAAGCTCGGGATGCGCGTCCGCGTCGCCAGCACGTGCAGCACCGGAGGCAACAGGCCGAGGACCGGGTGCTGTGCGCCCGGCGCGTCGAGTTGGTACACGCCGCACAGCACGCGGGTCTCGGCGCCATGACCGCCGAGCGGCGGCATCCGGCCCGGCGCCGCGGCCGTGAGCCACGCCTCCAGATCGATCGGCTTGCTCCGAGGGTGGTCCGCGAGCACGTGGGCCGTGCCGTGCGGCAGCAGCACCAGGTCGCCCTGCCCGAGCGCGTGGCGAGCTGCTCCGACGAGCAGGACCGCGCTCCCCATCGTGACCAGGTGGAACGCCGCCTCGGACCGCGCGGGAAGCCGCAGTCCCCACGGCGCCCGCCCGCTCGACATGCAGAACACCCGGCCGCGCAACTGCGAGCTCTCCAGCACATGGCCAAGCACGTCTTCGATCGGCATATCTCAGTCTAATCTGTCCCACCGTCGCGCGCGTTCGGTGAGCGTTGCGGACAAAGCTGTGCGCGACCTGGCCATGGTGGTCGCCGCCCGGCGCAGCCATCATCGCCCCATGAAGTCCCCTTCGCGTGACTCCCGTCTCTCGCCTCGCTCGCTGCCGTTCGTGCTCGTGGTCATCCTCGCCGCGTTCCTGCTCCTGCTGGCCGTGCTCGGCGCGCTCGACCCGCTCGGCGCCGCCCATGGCTTCGGCTTCGACCTCGCGGCGCCGGCCGACGCGTTCTACCTCCACGTCAAGGCCGACCGCGACCTGACGCTGTTTGCCGTGCTGGTCGCGCTGGCGATCTACCGCCGGCCGGCCCCGCTCGCGCTGGTGGTCACCGTGGCCTGCATCGCCCCCGTGATCGACGGGGCACTGGTCGCGACCGCCCGGCACGGTGGCCTCGGCTACGCGCTCGGGGTCCACGGCAGCGCCGCGGCGTTCGGCGTGGTCACCGCCGCACTGCTGTGGCGCGCCCACCGCCGGGCCTGTGCCGGCCCCGTCGGAGCGTGATGCCGGCCCTCGGTTCGCCCTCGCTTCGCCGCCGGGATCAGGCCCATTGATCGGCGACGACCTGTTGCTTCGGCACGAGTGTGAACGATGTCTGCGCGTCGACGATCCGCGCGCGCATCGCTGCACGAATCGCGTCGCTCACCCGCACCCACCGCGCCGACGCGGCTGCGAGGTCTGGCGGTGCCGAGCCATCCGCGTGCGCCTCATACTCGTCACGACCTCGAACCATATCGCTCGGTGGACGACGCAGATCGTCGAGATCCAGCAGGCACGAGCACGACGAGCCGGAGCGACGGGTCGTCGTTGCTCTGGTAGCTGGAGTGCTCGAACCCCCACTCGCTGCGTCTCGGCGATAGCGGCACTCAGAGTTCGAGGCGCCTGGTCATCGCAATCGGCGCGCTGGCAGCACCCGGAGCGGTTGGCACAGCGACGAAGCCCGCACGCTCGAACAGCCGCCGCGATCGCCCGTTTGCCGGATCAATGCCACTGACCCGGACCTCGGTCCAGCCGAGCGCACGAGCGCGCAGCAGAAGCAGCTGCAGCACCTCGGTGCCGATACCGCGCGAGCGATCCTCCGGCCGGCCGATCACGATCGGCACGGCGTCGGGAAGCAGCGCTGCGTCGCCGACCGCGCGC
>Ga0307515_10020886_pt1 | contig 11640 bp, 11 predicted proteins | sample 17_EM_MG_FD_194513 | JGI IMG/M metagenome (GOLD analysis project Ga0307515, IMG submission 194513) | Populus trichocarpa ectomycorrhiza microbial communities from riparian zone in the Pacific Northwest, United States - 17_EM | ecosystem: Host-associated > Plants > Roots > Unclassified | place... | reverse complement strand
GACGCGGTAACCAGATTCTGATGGATACCAACTTCGATTCGTTCGCGGATATCATTCAGATTTATGGCAACGGAAACAACGAGGATCAGTATCTGGTCGGGGACTGGAATGGCGATCGGCGCGACAACCTCGCGGTCCGCCGCGGCAACCAGATCCTGATGGACACCAACTTCGATCAACTCGCCGATCGGGTGCAGATCTACGGCAACGGAAACAACGAGGATCAGTACCTGGTCGGGGACTGGGACGGCGACGGCCGGGACAACCTCGCGGTCCGACGCGCGAACCAGACCCTGATGGACATCAACTTCGATAGCTTCGCCGACATCGTCCAGACGTACGGGAATGGCAACAACGAAGACCCGTGAGCGTGTGGCTTGCATCAGTGTCGCAACAGCTTCTCCAGCTCTGCGCGCAGGCGCTGGGCCTTGACGGGAAACCCGAGGGACCAAGACGAGGCGACGTGGCTGCTTCGACCACGACTCCCGATCATACAGGCGCGCTGTCGGCGATTGTCGGCGAGATGCAGGGCTTGTCGCGTGCGATCGGGTCGCCATCGGTCACAGCGCGGTCGGCGTCAGGTCTTCGAGCCGCAGCCGGAGCTCCTCGTCGGCGATGCGGCGCTCGTAGTCGATGAACATCGAGGTCGGGTAGCCCAGCACGGGATCGAACCGGACGTCGAGCTGGTCGGCACCGTCGTCGAGCGCAGACTGGATCACGTCGAACGCCTTGTCGACCGTCCACAGGAACCGGCGGATCGAGTCGTCGACCGGCTGTTGATCGTCTGCGAACACCGCGCCGACGATCTGGCCCGAGACGACCTCGATCTGCATCGGGCGGAGCGTGTCGGGGTCGCACACGCAGCTCCGGATCGACGTGACGCGGTAGGTGGTCAGCCCTCGCTTGTTCCAGCGCGCGCGGGCGTCGCCGAGCCCGTGGTCGTCACACGCGGCGACGAGCGCGACGATCATCAGGATCAGGCAGGCCAGAGGGGTGCGCCCGACGTCGGCGCGCGATCGAGCGGTCACGGCACGCTCGGGGTCACGCCCGAGAGCTGCAGCATGATCCCCCCGTCGCTGCTCTGCTGGTCGTAATCGATGCCCAGCGAGGTCGGGTAGCCCAGGGCCGGATCGTAGTGGGCCTCGATGTGGTCCGCGCCTTGATCGATCGCGGACTGGATCACGTCGAACACCTTGTCGATCGTCCACAGCTGTGGGCGGACCGAGTCGCTGACCGGCTGCTGATCGTCCACGTACACCGCGCTGATGACCTGGCCCGCTGCGACGTCGATCTGCATCGGGCGCGTGATCTCGGTGGGACAGAAGCAGGTCCGGGTCGACGTGAAGCGGTAGGTCGTCAGCTCCTGCTTGGCCCAGCGCGCCCGGGCGTCCCCGATCCCGTGGTCATCGGTGCACGCGGCGCCGAGCGTCACGGCCACCAGGATGAGGCAGGCGGGGAGCGTGCGCATGAGATGGCCGATTGCAGCGAGCGTACCACCCGCGGCGCGGGGCGATTGTCGGGGCGTGGCCGGGACTTGCCCGGCGGCGTCGCCGGATGCCCGCGCTCGCCAGATCGTCGCGCAGCGCCGAAACCGCGACAGCGGTGTCGCGATCAGGTCGCGATCGGCGCTATCCGCGCCGCTGAGCCACGCGACGACATCCGCGGAGCAGCCGCCGCGGCCACCGCGTCCTTCGACGTCAGCGCGTCGCGCCGCCGGTGGCCACGCGCAGCGCCGGCGCGGTGACCCAGTGCTGCCAGGCCAGCAGCGCGTTGATCGCCATCTTCGCGGGGTCGGTCGGCGCGTCGCCGTAGGCCAGCTTGCACACGACCTCGAGCTCGGCCGGTAGCGCGACCGGCGCGGTCTTCGACTCGTAGTGGTGGTGCGGCACCAGCGGCACCACCTGCGCCTCGGCGATCAGCGTCTCGCCCGGGGCGAGCGGACGGCTCGGCGGGATCTCGATGTGGTAGTAGTCGATGTCCGGGTCGGGATCGTTCACGCCGTAGAGCACGACGGCGCGGCCCTGCTCGAACATCACGTAGGGCAGCCGCTTGCTCGACAGCACGTGGACCGGCGCCGACGACTGGTTGACGGCCTCGAGCCGCACGGTCACGACGCCATCCGCGGTGCGGGACGTGCAGGAGAGCGAGACCTTGTCTGTCATGGCGGACCTTCCTGACGGAGACGGGGTGGCCGACGGCGTCCCGACCGGATCAGACGGCGTCGCGGGGACCGGGACGGGCGCATTCGCCGTTCCGCCCGAGCAGCCGAGCGCCGAGGCGAGTGTACACCCGAGCAGGCACGCGGCGCCGCCGAGCATCGAGGGCGAAGGCGTCGGCATGGCGGATCAGCGGGTGTCCGTGCCGCCGTGGCCCTTGCGCACGCCGAGGCCGTGCTCGCCGCGGATCTTGTTCTCGGTGATGCCCGCGCCGGTGGCGATCGTCTCCTCTTCCTCGAGGTTGGAGTACGAAGCGTCGGTGGCGGTCTTGTTGCGGTGGTTGCGCCCGGCGTCGTTGTGGACCGCGTGGATCAGCTCGTGACCGAGGATCAGGAAGATCGGCGAGCTGATGACCTTGCCCGCCGGGTCGCGGCACACGATGTCGGTGTCCTTGAGCCCGGCCTCGATCATGATCGTCGTATCGCCGCCGGTGTTGGCCGTGCCATCCGCCTTCTCGACGCTGCCGGCGCCGCGCTTCGCGCCGGCGACCGAGCGCGGCCCGCTGGGCAGGATCGTCACCGTGTGACCGGCGCTGATGAGGCCGGTCACGAGCTCGCGGCCGACCGGCTTGGACAGGAGCTTGCCGAACTGGGTCAGCATCCTGTCCTTGAAGCCGGCGTAGGCGGTGCCGTCATCGGCGGTCTCCCGGATCTTGATCTGACCCGAGGCTGTCGCTCCATGTGCCTTGTACGGTAGCGCAGACTCGCGGCTTCCCGGGCCGAAACCATCGGCTATTCTAGCCTTGCACCGCCGGAGCTGCGTCAGTTCGCGGCGCGGAAGCCGGAGATCTGGAGCGCCAGCTCCTCGTCGGCGAGTGCATTCTCGTAGTCGACGAACACCGAGGTCGGATCGCCCAGCCAGGCGCGATGTCGCCGATTGTTGGCGAGCTGCGGAGGCTTGTCGCGCGGTCCGGCGCGAACGCGACGTCGATCTACCCGGGGCCGTCGTGCAGCGCGCGATCGATCTTGGTCTTGAGCTCGACGTAGCGGCGCAGGAAGTCGTAGTGGCGCTCGCGGAACGCCTGGGCGTAGCGCCGCTCGCGCGCCTTGATCCGCCAGGCCTCGGCGAGCTCGCCGAGCCGGGAGAGCAGCTGCTGGGGATCGTTGAACGGCTGGAGCAGCGGGCGCGAGCCGTGGGTCTCGACCAGCTCGACCCGGCCGTTGTCCGACGGGCCCAGGAACGTCAGCACCACGGTGTCGGGGTGCTGGTTCCTGATCGTGCGGGCGATGGTGCGCGCCGGCAGGTCGGTCATGTCCTCGGCGATCATCGCGTAGTGGAACGACCCCGAGCTGATCCGGTCGAGGCCCTCGCCGCCGGAGGTCGCGTGGGTGAAGCTGAAGCCGCGCGGCGCGGCCTCGGTGATCGCGGTCACGAGGTCGTCGACCTCGTCGACCACCAGGACGCGGAGCTCGTCGAGTTGCTCGGCGCGCGAGCGGTCGCGGCCGGCGATCTTGTCGGCGAGGTCGATCGCGCGGCGCTCGGACTCCATGAAGCGCTGGAGGAACTCCTCGTGGACGCCGCGGACGTCGTCGAGCACCGAGTCGACCTCGCGCTTGCCGACCGAGCGGCCGGCGGCGTCGATCACGCGCTCCTTGAGGTAGGCGACCGAGTCGGGAGCCTTGAGGATCAGGTCGATCGCGCCGGCCCGCACCGCCTCGACCGCGTCGTCGAACGACCGCCGCGGGGTCAGGGCGATCACCATCGAGGTCGGCGACTTGTCCTTGATCGCGCGGATCGTCGCGATGCCCGCGCTCGGCGCTGGCGTGTCGATGTCGACCAGCGCGACCGAGTAGAACTGGCGGTCGACCAGCTGCCGCGCGCGCTCGGGGTCGGTGACGCAGGTGACGTGGAGGTGGGCGTCGGACAGCAGCTGCTCGATGCCGGCGTGGACGCTTCGGTCGCCGTCGAGGACGAGGACCTCGATCCCGATCAGGTGCGCGCCGGTGGTCAGGGGACGGTACGAGCTCGAGGTCTCGGAGGCGGTCATCGGGACCGCGCGGGTGAGGGGTCCGGGCCGGGCACGCCGCCGGCGCCGCCGAGGCCCTGGTACAGCATCCAGGCGCCGGACACGGCGAGGCCGAGGTCGATCACGAGCACGGCGAAGATCAGCGCCCACGGCCGGCGCGCGGGCATCGGCAGCGACATCGCCGGGTCGTCGATCGGCGCCGTGCCCCGCGGCGGTCGCGACGTTCGCGCCGGCTCGCGCGCGCCGAACCCGGTGCCGGGAGATGCATCCGGCGCGGTCATCGGGCGCTGCGGCGAGGCCCCCGGCGGCGTGCTGATCGGGCGCGCCGCGACCGGCGGCGAGGACCCCTGCAGCGGCGAGGACGCCTGGGGCGGCGAGGACCCCAGTGGCGGCGAGCTCGGCGAGCTCGCGGCGCGCTGCGGCGCGAGCGGGACGGGCGGCGCGGGTCGCGGCATGCCGACGCCGGGCGCGGTGACCGGACCTGTGACCGGTGCCGCAGCCGCGAGCGGGCGCGGCGGAAACCGATCGTCGTCGGAGATCTTTTGAGTAGGCGCAACCCGCGAGACCGCGAGGCGCGCACCACACCCGCCACAGAACCGGGAATCCGGTGCGTTGTCGGTGCCGCAAGTCGGGCAACGCATGTGCGTAACTAGCGTAACGTACTTGGACCGGCGTCGCCTCATCACACCGCGGGTTCCTCCCTCACGGTCGGCTCGATCCGTCGCCCCTGTGGTACCGTAGTCAACCACGGGCCATGAGCCAGATCCTCGACCGAGTCCTGACGGCGGCCCGGCAGCTCGGGGCGAGTGACGTCCACCTCAAGGCCGGGTTACCGCCAATTTTCCGGATCAAGGGGGACCTGCGCACGGTGCGCGACGTACCAGCACTGACCCGAGAGGCGATCGCGCAGTTCGCGGTCCACATGATGAACGACAGGCAGCGCGCGGACTTCGAGCAGCACCTCGACATCGACCTCGCCTACGGCACGCCCGACGGGGTGCGTTATCGCGTCAATCTGTTCCAGCAGCGCGGATCGGTCGGGATGGTGCTCCGGCTGATCCCACCCGAGGTGCCGCCGTTCGACCGCCTCAACCTGCCCCAGGCCGTGCTCGACCTCACGGGCAACGCGCGCGGCATCGTCCTGGTCACCGGCGCCACCGGCTCGGGCAAGTCGACCACGCTGGCCGCGATGATCGACTACATCAATACCCAGCAGGCATTTCACATCGTCACCGTCGAGGATCCGATCGAATACACGTTCCGCGACAAGCGGTCGGTGCTCAATCAGCGCGAGATCGGGTTCGATACGATGTCGTTCTCGCGCGCGCTGCGCGCCGCGCTGCGCCAGGATCCGGACGTCATCCTGGTCGGCGAGATGCGCGACTTCGAGACCGCCGAGATCGCGATGACCGCGGCGGAGACCGGCCACCTGGTGCTGTCGACGCTGCACACCGTCGACGCCACCGAGACCGTCAACCGCCTCGTCTCGATGTTCCCGACCCACCAGCAGCAGCAGGCCCGGCTGACGCTCGCCAGCGTGCTGCGCGGCGTGATCTCGCAGCGCCTGCTGCCGCGCGCCGACGGCAAGGGCATGGTGCCGGCGCTCGAGGTCATGGTGAACACCGAGCGGATCCGCGAGATGATCGAGGAGCCGACCCGGACCCGCGAGATCAAGAACGCGATCCAGGAGGGACTGCACCCCTACGGCATGATGACGTTCGATCAGAGCCTGGCGAGTCTGGTCAAGCAGCGGCTCGTCACCTACGAGGAAGCGGTCAAGCACTCGACGAGCCCGTCCGACTTCGCCCTGCTGTTCCGCGGCGTCTCGGGCAGCGCGCAGAAGACCTGGACCCCGAGCAGTCCCGAACCCAACCCCGGAGCACCTGGCCATGACGAATTCGATATCGATCGCTTCGACAAGTAGGCGCCTGGCCGTGGTGGTGGCGGTGTGCGCGGCGACGGTGCTCGGGACCGGCGGCGTGGCGGACGCGGGGCGCAAGCGCGTCGTCGTGCTCGACTTCGAGGGCCCCCGGAACGAGAAGTTCCACGAGGACCTGGTCAAGCTGATCAAGAAGACCCACACGGTGGTGCCGACCGAGAAGTGGAACGGCGCCGCCGAGCAGCTCGCCGCCGCGTCGGTCTCGGCCGGGGACATCAAGAAGGTCGCGCGCAAGCTCAAGATCGACGCCGTCGTCGAGGGCAAGATCGAGAAGCGGCGCGACGAGTTCATCATCCGGCTCAAGCTCCACGAGGGCCGGACCGGCGCGCTGGTCGGCGACACGATCGACACCAAGGCCGAAGGCCCGCGGATTGACGGCCGGGCCCAGCGCGACCTCAAGGACGAGCTGGTCGGCGCGATCGACAACGTCGAGTCCAACCATGTCAGCGGCGGCGGTGACGACGAGGACGAGCCGGTCAAGCTCGCGAAGCGGCCGGCGGCGGACGACGAGGACGAGAAGCCGGTCAAGAAGGCCAAGAAGCCGGCGGCGGACGACGAGGAGGAGAAGCCCGTCAAGAAGGCCAAGAAGCCGGCGGCGGACGACGAGGAGGAGAAGCCCGTCAAGAAGGCCAAGAAGCCGGCGGCGGACGACGAGGACGAAAAGCCGGTCAAGAAGGCCAAGAAGCCGGCAGCGGACGACGAGGACGACAGGCCCACCCGGTCGGGGTTCTCGAAGCGGTCCGACGACGAGCGCGGTAGCGACAAGGTCGACCGCAAGCCGAAGAAGCCTGCCGACGACGAGGACGACAAGCCGGTCAGGAAGGCCGCAAGGTCCGACGACGACAAGCCGGCGGCGAGCAAGCCGGCGAACAAGCCCGACGACAAGCCGGCGGCGAGCAAGCCGGCGAACAAACCCGACGACAAGCTGGCGGCGAAGAAGCCCGACGACGACAAGCCTGCGGCGGCGGCAAGGCCGGCGAACAAGCCCGACGACAAGCTGGCGGCGAAGAAGCCCGACGACGAGCCGCGGCGGATCGCCCGGCCCAAGGCCGATGACGAGGACCGCCCGGCCACGCGCAAGACGGTCGCCGCTCGCGACGACGGCGACGCCGCCGAGGTCGACGCGCCCGAGGCCGATGCCGAGGCTCGGCCCGACGCCGCCGCGGCGCTGTCGCCCGGCGAGCGCGCGCTCGACGCCGTGGCCGGCCTGTCGGTGACGATGCGCCGGATGACGTTCAACGTCACGCCGGCGCTGCGCGCCACGCCGCCGGGCTACAAGGGCATCCCCGTCGCCGGCGCGGTGCTCGACGCGACGGTCTACCCGCTGGCGATCGGCCACAGCCGCGGCGACCAGCTCAAGAACATCGGGCTCAACCTGGTCTACGACCGCGTGCTCAAGCTGAGCTCGCAGGATCCGATGACCAAGAAGGTGTACTCGACGATCGAGCAGCGGTTCGGGCTCACCGGTGTGTTCCGCTACGCGTTCAATCGCCGCCCGACGTCGCCGGTCGTGCTCGGCACGCTCGGCTTCACCCGCCAGTCGTTCAACATCCTCGGCGAGGTCGACATCCCCGACGTCAAGTACTCGATCATCGCGCCCGGCGGCGGGATCCGGTTCCCGGCGATGCCCAAGCTGCTGCTCGCCGCCGACGTCAAGCTGCTGATCGTCGCCGGCACCGGCCAGATCGGCGATCCGGACAAGTACGGCGCGGCGAGCGTGATCGGCTTCGAGGGCGCGCTCGGCGCCGACTACCTGATCACCCGCAACATCTTCGCGCGCGCGACGGTGCGGTACGAGACCATCGGGTACTCGTTCAAGGGCACCGGCTTCCAGACCAATCAGCGCGATGGCATGCCGATGACCCAGGACGTGACCGGCGCCCGCGACAACTACTTCGGCGGCATGGCCACCGTCGGCTACCTGTACTGACCGGGCGCGGTGCGCGACGCCCGCCGGGGCGGCTGCGTGCTAGTTTTCGTCGGCCATGAAAGCCGCCGACGTCCGCAGCGCGTTCCTCGAGTTCTGGAGCAGCAAGGGCCACACCGTGGTGGCCTCGAGCTCGCTCGTGCCGTCGAATGATCCGACGCTCCTGTTCACCAACGCCGGCATGGTGCAGTTCAAGGACGTGTTCACCGGCGCCGAGGCCCGGGGGTACAAGCGCGCGACCACGTCGCAGAAGTGCGTGCGCGCCGGCGGTAAGCACAACGATCTCGACGAGGTCGGCAAGACGCCGCGCCACCACACGTTCTTCGAGATGCTCGGCAACTTCTCGTTCGGCGACTACTTCAAGGCCGACGCGATCGCGTGGGCGTGGGAGCTTCTGACCGGCGTGTACCGGATCGATCCGTCGCGGCTGTGCGTGACGGTGTTCGGCGGCGACAAGGACGACGGGCTCGGACCCGACGACGAGGCCCGGGCGATCTGGAAGCGGGTCACGGGTCTGGGCGACGACCGCGTGATCGGCCTGGGCAAGAAGGACAACTTCTGGGCGATGGGCGACACCGGCCCGATGGGGCCGTGCTCGGAGATCCACTACTTCATGGACGGCGCGCCCCGGGGCTGGCCGACCACCGATCCGGCGAGCTGGGCCGGCTGGCTCGAGATCTGGAACCTGGTGTTCATGCAGTTCGAGCGCCGGACGCCGGGCGGCGAGCTGTTCGCGCTGCCCGCGCCGTCGATCGACACCGGCGCCGGCCTCGAGCGCGTGACCAGCGTGCTGCAGGGCGTGCGGTCCAACTACGACACCGATCTGTTCACCGGGATCCTGGCCCGGGCGGCGGCGCTCGCCGGCAAGACCTACGGCAAGGACGCCGAGACCGACACCTCGCTGCGCGTGATCGCCGATCACGCCCGCTGCACCGCGTTCCTGATCGCCGACGGCGTGTTCCCCGACAACACCGGCCGCGAGTACGTGCTGCGCCGGATCTTCCGGCGCGCGGTGCGCCACGGCAAGCTGCTCGGCCTCGAGCAGCCGTTCATGCACGAGGTCTGCCTCCAGGTCGCCGCCGAGATGGGCGCGCAGTACCCCGAGCTGATCCAGCACCAGACCACGATCGCCAACGTGGCGCTGGCCGAGGAGAAGCGGTTTCGCGCCACGCTCGATCAGGGCGTCAAGCTGCTCGAGGACGAGTTCGCGGCGATGCGCAAGGCCGGGGTCACCGAGGTGCCCGGCCGCGCGGTGTTCACGCTCTACGACACCTTCGGGTTCCCCGACGATCTCACCGAGATCATCGCCGGCGAGCGCGGCTTCGGGGTCGACAAGCTCGGGTTCGACGAGGAGATGGAGAAGGCGCGCAACCGCAGCCGGTTCGCCGGCTCCGACCAGGAGGCGGTCGCGGGCGATCTCAAGGCGCTGGCCGGCGAGGTCGGCGCGACCCGGTTCACCGGCTACGACGGCCGCGGCACCGCCGGCGACGGCGTGGTCAAGGCGATCCTGGTCGACGGCGCGCGGGCGGAGCGCGCGGCGGCCGGCGCCCGGGTCCGGCTGGTGTTCGACCAGACCCCGTTCTACGCCGAGAGCGGCGGCCAGATCGGCGACACCGGCACGGTCGAGACCGACGCCGCGGCGGTGCGGATCGACGACACCAAGAAGCCGACCGGCGACGTCCACGTGCTGATCGGCGAGGTCACCCGGGGCGCGATCGCGGTCGGCGACCGCGTCCGGTTCGCGGTCGACGACGACCGCCGCGAGCAGATCCGCGCCAACCACTCGGCGACCCATCTCCTGCACCACGCGCTCAAGCAGGTGCTCGGCGATCACGTGGCGCAGAAGGGCTCGCTGGTCGCGCCCGACCGGCTGCGCTTCGACTTCGCGCACTTCTCGCCGATGACCGAGGACGACAAGCGCCGGGTCGAGGACCTGGTCAACGCCGAGATCCGGCGCAACCGCGACTCGGTGGTCGAGGTCCTGCCGATCGCCCTGGCCAAGCAGCGCGGCGCGGTCGCGATGTTCGGCGAGAAGTACGGCGATCAAGTCCGCGTGGTGTCGATCGGCGGCGAGTCGATCGAGTTCTGCGGCGGCACCCACGTCCGCCGCGCCGGCGACATCGGGCTGTTCAAGATCCTCGGCGAGTCCGGCGTCGCCCAGGGCGTGCGCCGGATCGAGGCGGTGACCGGCGTCGGCGCGCTCGACTACCTGCGCCGGCTCGAGGACGAGCTCGCCCGGACCGGCGATCGGCTCAAGGCCGGGCCGTTCGAGGTCGCGCAGCGGGTCGACAGGCTGCTCGCCGAGCAGAAGGCGCTCGATCGCGAGCTCGACAAGCTCAAGCAGCGTCTGGCCTCGGGCGGCGGGGCGCGCGACCTGTTGTCCGACGTGGTCACGATCAAGGGCATCAAGGTGCTCGCGGCGTCGGTCGAGGTCGACGACGCCAAGGTGCTGCGCGACACCGGCGATCAGCTGCGCGACAAGCTGGGCTCGGGCGTGGTCGTGCTCGCCGGCACCGGCGGCGCCGAGGTCAAGCTGGTCGCGATGGTGACCAAGGACCTGGTCGGCAAGCTGTCGGCCGGCAAGCTGCTCGGCGAGATCGCGCTGGTGCTCGGCGGCCGCGCCGGGGGCCGGCCCGACATGGCGCAGGGCGGCGGCAAGGACGCCTCCCAGGTGCCGGCGGCGCTCACCGCAGCGCGCAAGTGGATCGAAGATCACGCCTGACGCGCGAGGCGGCCGCGACTGCGGCTCAGCCCCACTGGTGGCGCAGGAACAGCACCATCGCGACCACGAGGAACACGAACAGCACGACGGTGTGCAGGATGTACGTCTGCGGCGGTTTGTCGCTCACGGTCGCAGCGTACACCGCACCAGCCTGATCGACCCCAGGCCGCGGCATCGGGTCGCGCGACCCTGGTCCAGCGCCGGTCCAGGGCTTGGTCTCCCGACCTCTGTCCGGGGTGTTTGCTCGCCACCTGCCGCGTGCAATTGCCTGGAATCGCTCACCCGGACACCGGCTGAGGTTGGTGTCGAGTTTTGCATGAGTCAATGTCCAACGATGGTCGCCCTTCGATCTCCCGTTGGATCTCCCGTTATCGCGGTGTTCCTCATGCTCGCTGGCTGCTCGGTGGGCGAAGTCCCGATCGGCGGTGGCGGCGTCGATGGTGGCGTCGACGTGGCCACCCAGTCGTTCAACGCCATGGTCAAGCCGGTGGTATCGCGCTGTGCGGTGGCGGCGTGTCATGGCGGTGTGCAGTCTCCGAACCTGTCGGACTACGCCAAGCTCGAGGCCCGCTACAAGACCAAGCCGGGCAGGAACAGCCTGCTGGTGACCAAGGGGACCACGACCGTCCCCGTGGGCCAGCACTCCGGCATGCCGTACCTGTCGGCCGACGATCAGACCAAGGTGGCGAACTGGCTCGATAGCCTGTAGCGCCGCCGGAGACGTGGTCGATCAACCGGCGCGCTCGAGCGCCGCGGTCGCGGGCAACGTGATCACCGCCTCGGCGCCGCGGCCTGTCCGGCGGTTGCGCACCACGAGCGAGCCGCCGTGGGCCTCGGCGATCTGCCGCGCGAGGACCAGGCCGATGCCCG
>Ga0307515_10020884_pt1 | contig 11641 bp, 13 predicted proteins | sample 17_EM_MG_FD_194513 | JGI IMG/M metagenome (GOLD analysis project Ga0307515, IMG submission 194513) | Populus trichocarpa ectomycorrhiza microbial communities from riparian zone in the Pacific Northwest, United States - 17_EM | ecosystem: Host-associated > Plants > Roots > Unclassified | place... | reverse complement strand
ATAAAGATAGAGTTTCAAAGAGCGGTACGTGGAAAGGAACCCAAAAGACCAAAGAGATTTACGTTCATAGCAAAGGACACGACATGCAGGTGGGCTCTAAGAGAGCTTTTAGGTTCATGCCAAAGAGTAGCATTGGCTTTGAGATCGATGGCAAAGTGCTTATGGATGAATATCAACTTGCTTGTGACCTTCTTCACGGCATCGAATCACCAGTAAGATTTTGCACTCTTTATTCTTGTCACGGTTTTGTTTAGCCTTGTTAAACACGCATACATGCGTTTAATTAATCTGTTGCTTACTGGTATATATTTGAAACTCGCTAGCCTGGGGTTTTTAGTGGTATGGCATGGAAAATTAACTACCGAGGACAATCAAAGCTTACTCTATCCTTGGTTATTGTTATCCTTCAACAAGATATACTTAAATCGGGGTAAAAATCCCCACTCCAATCCTTCCTAGGGTTTCAAGATCCATAAACTTCTAGTAAAAAGTTCGAGTACTAAACCATATATATATATATATATATATAGATAGATCAGCTGCATTAGAAAAGATTTGCATATTGCATTGCTCACGTGTTGAACTTCATAGCAGTGTGTTGGTAATGAAAATCGTATGTCTATTAGGCCACAGGCGCCCAAAGAACACGCGTGAAAAAAATATATAGGAGAAATATATATACGTACGTGATCAGTGTGAACATGCATGCGCAGCCTTACTTTGATTTTAGATTCAATAGAGATAATGGAAACACATAGTAATGATAGTTGATCAATTATAAAATCTCATTCTTAATTTGTTCCTTAATTATGCTCTTACAGGATCAAGATTATGTTGTTTCTCACATAAAGTATGAAAAGCAATCTACTTCTTCAGTTCCGCCGGCACCAGTCTCTTCGGTATCTCCTCCTCCTTCCGTACCAGCACAGTTCTCTTCGGCGTCTCCTTCAGTTCCAACATTGATCTCCTCGGCATCTCCTCCTTCCGTTCCCGCACTAGTCTCCCCGGCATCTACTTTTACAGTTCCGGCACTAGTCTCCTCAGCATCTACATTTACAGTTCCGGCACTAGTCTCTTCAGCATCTGTAACTACAAGGAATCTACCAGGGGGTCATAATGATCTCATAGAGCTTCAACAGGATCTTCCACAAAGCATGGTTCAGCAACAAAATAATCAGTATCCATACAATGGCTTCAGTTCTGACGCATTCTTGGGAAATCCACAGTCTCAACAAGATCTTCCACAAGTGATGAGCATGGTTCATCAGCCACAAAATAATCAGTATACATGCAATGGCTTCAGTTCTGAAGCATTCTTGGGAAATCCACAGTCTCAACAAGATCTTCCACAAGTGATGATCATGGTTCAGCCACAAAATAATCAGTATACATGCAATGGCTTCAGTTCTTACGCATTCTTGGGAAATCTACAGTCTCAACAAGATCTTCCACAAGTGATGAGCATGTTTCAGCCACAAAATAATCAGTATACATGCAATGGCTTCAGTTCTGAAGCATTCTTGGGAAATCCACAGTCTCAACAAGATCTTCCACAAGTGATGAGCATAGTTCAGCCACAAAATAATCAGTATACATGCAATGGCTTCAGTTCTGAAGCATTCTTGGGAAATCCACAGTCTCAACAAGATCTTCCACAAGTGATGAGCATAGTTCAGCCACAAAATAATCAGTATACATGCAATGACTTCAGTTCTGAAGCATTCTTGGGAAATCCACAGTCTCAACAAGATCTTCCACAAGTGATGATCATGGTTCAGCCACAAAATAATCAGTATACATGCAATGGCTTCAGTTCTGACGCATTCTTGGGAAATCCACAGTCTCAACAAGATCTTCCACAAGTGATGAGCATGTTTCAGCCACAAAATGAAGAATATCTATGTAATGACTTCTATTCTGATGCATTCGGGGTAAATCCTGAGAGCGTAGAATCGATTGGAAGTGTGCTTGATTGAGCTGTTACCTTATACTGCTGTGAAGATGGAAATAACATGGGCGAATTCTTGCTTGAGGACACTACAACAAGGGCATGAACTTGATGCTGCCGCACTTCTGGAAGAGTTTCTGATTATGTTATTAACAAAAGATGGTCTAGATTTTAGTGCTGAATAGTCACATTAGGGACAAAATATATCATTATTTGTTTTTCGTACCTAATCCTCTCTACCATGTAAAGAATTTTGGTCTCATCAATAAAATCAGTGGTTTTTTTAATATTTATTTTTTTATCAAGAATAAAATTAATGTTTAGCTAGTTATTAAACCTGAAAATTAAAATGAGTACTCCTAATTTTATGGAAAGACTTTTAGTTTGGGACGTTTTAGTTTTTTAATAAGTGATTGATAATGGAATTGTTTGGGTCTGGGCACATGCTTGCCACAACATTCCATTTAGACTCCCGTAATTGCAATTTTACAACATCATTCTCGATCAAAGTTTTAAATACTTACACCAAAATAATATAGTAAGGAAGGGAATTTACTGTAAGGTAATAAAAAATAATAAGAAAAGGTAAAAGAAAAAAAATGCATCAAGCCATCTTAATTTCTATACTTTCTCTTAATTACTTAACAATCTAAGTTTTTCAAAAACATTAGGATTAATATTAAAAAAATAAAAAACTACAGGACAAAGTAGATCATCTGTAAATCTATAGGGAGTAAAATGTAGTTTTCAACAAGTGATTATATTATAGACCCGGTCGACTCATACCCGCACAAACATAACCCGCCCCGTTTCCGTACCTTAAATTACAAAAACCACCGGCATCTCTATCTCTCACTCTTTCGCTGCCGCTCTTTAGCAACCAAAAGAACGCCTATTTTTCAAAACCTGAGCTTTAGAAAGAAAAGGAAGCATGTAGGCACTGTTCTTTCTGTTGTAATTCGTGTTTTTTTTTTTTTTTGTAGATTTTGATTCAGTTTCTCATCTTATAATTTTGTTGATAATTGAATTTAAATTTGAAATTTTTCTGATTGAATTTGTTTATTTAGGTCAAGAATATGCGTGAAGAACTTACCAAAATATGTAGCAGAGGATAGATTGAGAGAATATTTTTCACAGAAAGGAGAAGTTACTGATGCTAAGATTATGAGAACTGCGTAATGATTTGTTATTATCACTCCTTTTTTTTTCAATTTTTTTATGTTAGTTTTTGTTTTTTGAATTATAATGTTAATGATAATACTGTTTTGTAGGTGATTGTTTTTTAATGTTGGGTTTTATTTTATTTTATTTTTTGGGGTTTTAGAGATGGTAAGAGCAGGCAATTTGCTTTTGTTGGGTTCCGGACAGAGCGTGAAGCTGAAGACGCTATCAAATACTTCAATAAATCTTATCTTGATACTTGTAGAATTGTTTGTGAGGTGGGTTTTTTTTTTCTGTGTTTTATTTGGATATGTGTTCAGTTGTTAAGTGTAAAGTTTGTAGCTTTAGAATTTGAAGTTTAATTAGAGTGCAAATTTGGCTGAATTATTGATGTAGGAGTAGTCCAATTGAGTAGGATTTGAGTTAGAAATAAACCCTTTTTTTGGTTTTGGTTATAGATTGCTCGTAAAGTTGGGGACCCGGATATTCCTCGACCATGGAGTAGGTATTCTAAACAGAAAGAAGAGAAATTGAGTGAAGATGAGAATAATGTTACTGGTTCCAAAAGCTTAGACGTCAAGGGAGCTAAAGATGAGAAGAAGAAGAACAAGGATAATGAAAAGGGCAATGAGATTGATGATCCTCGATTACAAGAATTTCTTCAGGTCATGCAGCCACGTGCCAAGTCGAAATTATGGGAAAATGACTCTATAGTTTCTCACACGGCTGATATAAATGGTGAAGTTGGCAAGAAGGGAAGTCAAGGAAAGAAAGAAGGCAAGGAGAAGTTGGTTCCAGTGGAAGTTGAGATAGATAAAGGCAATAGCGATACAGATGAAGAGTCAAATGATCCTGCACGTGATGAGGCTGTTTCAGATATGGATTACTTCAGGAGTAGAGTGAAGAAAGAATTGTCAGATTCTGAAAGTGAAAGTGGTGGAAGTGATGATGACGATGACGACGACAAGAACGACAACTGTAATGACAAAGATGAAGACAGTGATTTGTCTAATGAAAGCCTTCAGAGGGGGAATGTAGCACAAGCAGAGGTTGCTGAAGATACCCATGCTGAAGACCATGAGAACCCATCTTCAACTTTAAAAGATGAGAAAGAGGAAATTCTTGAGACTTGTCGTCTTTTTGTCCGCAATCTGCCATATACAGCAATGTAAGCATGCTAGTGCCTTTTTTACATGTGCATTTGACTACTAATTTCCTTTAGAGGGCATGTAAATCACTGGTTGTGAGTAGCTAAGGTTCTGTTTCTGTTCAAAGTGTGTGCTAGTTCTTACTTGCTGCTTTTTAAGTTTTATCATGTGTTTATTATAACAGTGAGGATGAGCTGGAAGAGCATTTCAGCAAATTTGGTAACATTTCACAGGTCCATCTTGTTGTTGATAAAGATACAAAACGTTCCAAGGGACTTGCATACATTCACTACACACTTCCAGAGTCTGCAGCAAGGTACTTTGTTTTAAAGCTGTATCTGGTTCGAACTTGTGGCCTGAGGGTAAGTTTTTTGGATCAATAAATCCATATTCTTATGCAGGGCATTGGAAGAATTAGACAATTCAATTTTTCAGGGCAGATTATTGCATGTCATGCCTGCAAAACAAAAAATCCTATCAAACAAGCAAGAGTAAGAAGCATTAATGTTTGTTTGTCTCCTGTGACCACCAATTTGCTTTCCAATTAATAGGCTCGAGTCAGCACCGCCTACTCTCTTACATTGTAGGACCAGTGATCTCCTGAGCCAAGGTTCAAACACTTTGAAGCAGCGGAGACAGGAAGAAAAGAAGGCAGCTGAAGCCAGTGGAGATACAAGAGCATGGAATAGTTTTTTCTTCCACCATGATACAGTATGTTATATCTGACAGGGTATAATTTTCCCCTGGTTTATCACTAGCAAAGGGTGAGATAAATGTAAATTCGCCTTGTTTTTTCCTCTTCTGCTGTAAACAGGTCATTGAAAACATTGCTAGGAGACATGGTGTGAGTAAGAGTGACTTACTTGACCGCGAAGCAGATGATCTTGCTGTACGTGTTGCTTTGGGAGAAACTCAAGTGATTGCAGAGACGAAAAAGGCGCTCACAAATGCTGGTGTCAACATTACAGCTTTAGAGGAAATTGCTGCAGGGAAAAAAGATGGCATGAAAAGAAGTAACCATGTTCTTTTAGTAAAGAACTTGCCATATGGCTCTTCTGAGGTTGAACTAGCTGAGAAATTTGGGAAATTCGGGAGTTTGGACAAAATTATTCTCCCTCCAACAAAAACATTGGCCCTGGTACATTTTTCTGAATTTCACATTTTCCTATAGGTTATAATGAACCACATTTTATCTTTGTTGTTACTCTTCTTCATTCTTACAAGATCAATGCTAGGATTTCTATAGGCTTGAAGTGTAGATATTACATGTGCATGTGTATACTGGGCCATGCCTCGTTCATTTTGTGCACGCGCATGGTGTTTCTAATGTAGTCTGCTATAAAATGAGGATATTAAGCAACTAGCAGTTGGATGGAAAGAAGTAAGGCAATGCAAGACTTGGTTTCCTGTTTTGCAAAACCTTTTGTTTTTTTGTACGTCTAGGTTATTGCTTTGTGGTTTGGAGATACTGCTGGATGGAAACACTGTTGGGGAAGTTGGTTGTTCTAAGATAATGGCGTAGTATTGGGATGGATATCAAGCACAGTGATTAAATTGCAAACGTTCTGTTAAGTTCTCATCAGTTGACTTGATGATTTTGAGTTGTCATTTTACTTTGTCTGGCCATGTTTTATACTGCTGAGTTTTCTTGGGTGGATGACGCATTCAGGGTTGACAGGAACAAATTCTGTGGTAGTAGAAGAGTTAATAATAGTGCTTAAAAAGTTTGGAAGCACTTTTTGATACTGTTGGTGCTGTTGGTACTTTGTTTGGCTTGGTTTAATTTGGTTAAGCCTTTCCCTCCCTTTTGTTGTTAGAAGAATTTTTTTTAATTTTCAGTGCACGAGCTTAAAATTAAAAAATAAAAAACTATTGGAATTAATTAAGTTTTAGTTAGGCTTGTTTTTGTTTGTCCTTTTATCATTTTTCCATGTCATGATATTTCAGGTTGTGTTCCTTGAACCATCTGAAGCCCGTGCTGCTTTCAAAGGTTTAGCATACAAGCAGTACAAGTGAGTATATCTTTGTTTTGTCTAACTTTTAAGCTGTTCAAAAGAAGACTTGTTGGAATTCTCAAAAGCTGTTTCTCTAGGTTTGCAGTTTAAGTTGGAAATGTAACTCTCACTTCTTTGTTGCGATGTAGGGGTGTTCCATTATATTTGGAGTGGGCTCCAGCCAATATCCTTAGTCAAAGCTCAACCTCCAAGAGTGATGAAAAAAGTGATGCAGCTGTGGGTGAACATGATGCCAAGAGGGTGATACTGGAGCAAAGTGTGGAAGGAATATCTGAAATGGATATTGATCCTGACAGAATCGAGGTGAGGCATATATTGTTTCTCCTCTGCATTTGTTTTGTTTTGTTTTTTTTGTTTTTTTCCATAATTATAGATACTGCAAATCATTCTCATTCAATTTAGGAATTATACTACTGCAAGGTCGTGAATTATATAAATAACACAAAAATTATGGATTCTACGTTGATTGATATTGTTTCTGCAGTTTCAACTTCCAACTTTATTCAATATTTATCATTCTTTGTTTTGTTGCCTGTTTTGCTTCAGTCGCGATCTTTATTTGTCAAGAACCTGAATTTCAAGACGGCTGATGAAAGTTTGAAAAAGCACTTTAGTGAACACATGAAAGAAGGGAGAATCCAAAGTGTCAGGGTAACAATCTAGATCCTAGTAACCTTGCATGTACAGTAAATTCTATGTCGCTCTTATGCTGGATTTCATTTCATTCATTTCATTTGCAGATAAAGAAGCACATGAAAAAAGGGAAGAATGTTTCAATGGGTTTTGGCTTTATAGAGTTTGATTCCGTGGAAACAGCTACAAATATCTGCAGAGATCTACAGGTAGTAACAAACCCAGACATAGCATATATTTGTTGAAATCTACTGCTGTTTTTGCTCACCTTTGTTTATCCAATCTCTTGTTCAGGGAACTGTTTTGGATGGTCATGCTCTTATTTTGCAACTCTGCCATGCCAAGAAGGATGAGCATTCAGTGAAAAAGGCTGGAAAGGATAAGAGTTCCACAAAACTACTTGTCAGAAATGTAGCTTTTGAGGCAACAGAGAAAGATCTGAGACAGCTATTTGGTCCATTTGGCCAGGTGATTATTTTGTTTCAGAAAATTGGAATGCGTGCACATGACTGTGCACTCCAATGCATGTAGTACCAGTCTTGGACCAAGGTTAACTAATATTAGGGGAGAAGCTCTACTATTTAAACAAATCATTGTCAAACCGTGTTTGGATTTTTGTTGGTAGCTTGTGCTTTTATTCAACGGCTTTTGCATTAGTTTTTGGTTGTTTCAGTTTCCTTCATTTGCCTCCTTATGAACACAGTGCAACAAAGAGTGAAGGGATATTGTATGATTGAACAAAGTATGCTTATATCAAATTGTACATACAAATAACTAGCATTTATGATTTCTTCCTTCATGCTGATTTTCTGTGCACCAGGCAATGAATCATCTTTCTTATCCCAATTAGATTAGGTTGATGTTGGTTTTTAATTCAAGTTGGGTAAAATGCAGATTAAGAGCTTACGGTTGCCAATGAAGTTTGGAAACCACAGAGGCTTTGCATTTGTGGAATACGTCACAAAGCAAGAGGCACAGAACGCACTTCAAGCACTCTCAAGCACCCATCTGTATGGTCGGCACCTGGTAAGAGTTGTCTGAAAATTTAGTAAACTATGTTTATTATCCAAACACAAGGAGCAAACATATATTACTACTGCTCAAATTTGCAGGTTTTGGAGAGAGCGAAGGAAGGTGAGAGCTTGGAAGAATTACGGGCTCGCACAGCTGCTCAGTTTACTGACGAGCAAAATGGTCTCCAGAATCCAGCCAAGTTATCCAAAAAGAGGAAGGATATCACAATGTTGGATGAAGGAAGCATGAAGTTTCAGAGGGTAACAGATTAGTGCTTTAAGCAAATATTCTCATGTATTATGGTTAAGAAAAGAATTGGGTTTGTCAATGGTTTTAGGTTATAGATTTAATTGTTTATGCTGCCCCCAGTTTTGCTTTTTTGGGAGCTGGTTTTTGTTTACTCTCTGTTTTGTTTAAGCAAATGAGTGACTGGATTTTCCTTCCTATCCCAACAATATATATTATTGTTTTGTAAAGCACCTTGATGGTGCCTAATTGAGTCGGAAAAGAAAATGTAATTTAACTTTCATTTAATACATTATCTCTTGCCGCTTTGTTATTTTGGCATATGGAAGATCCGTATCCGCGCCATTTCCATGAGTAGTAAACAAGCTTCTTGCCCGTAGCGATCAACTTCGAAGTTTTCGACTTTGCTCCCCCCTTTGGTGGCAGCTCTGCAATGTGCTTACCCGAAGTTCCATGACCTAATTTATTTATTGTTTTTATTCTCAAAGCAATCTAATATTTTATCTTAATCTAAGATAGTAGCATGCTCAATGTGAACCAGTATAGCTCTTCATGCTAAATTTTCATGATTTATTTCCATGATTATGATTGATTTGTATGATACTTGATAAATCTCTCGGTTTCCTTTATGAATCAATATAGCTTAATGATTCCAAGTTTTTTGTAAAATTCACATGATTACGAGGTAATTGCGGCTTCTTCACTGGTATGTTTTCTAAAAGGAAAGGAAGAAAATTGGCAACAATACACGGTGTGTTTATTTGGAGTCATCGAGTGTCTATTTTGATTGGAAAGAAGGATAGAAACTTTAAGTGATGATTGGAAGGATATTTTCAATTTTATCTTTAATTACATGTAATTTTTAATACTTTTAATTTACCTTATATTTATCAACTCTCTCAATTTGGATGGATCTTTTCTCATCCTATATTCATTTTTATGATTAACACTTGATTTTCAAAAAAATTTCCCTTGTTAACCAAATAATTAAATAGATAGTAGTTTATACATCCTCTTCTCTTCCCATCCTTCCTTCCATCCCTTCCAACAAACGAGTCTTTCATTTACAAAGAGGAGCTGCAACTCTGCAGCTTTAGCTTTTCCTATTACACACACACACACACACACACGAATCCAGATTAGAGAGAGAGAGAGAGAGAGAGAGAGAGTAGTGAGGGAGTGGTGGGGAATTAAGAAAACTGAAGGGAAATTACACTTGCAAATAAAAAGAGATAGGAGCATAAAAAGAAGCAGCCTGATCGTTTCGGTCAAACGGAGGATCATTGGGGTGCGCCACCCTATGTACGTTCGTCGAATCCCACCCCACCCCTTCCCTTCCCCACACCACGTTTCAAAAACCAAAACCATGACTGACTTTTCTTTGCAAGAGAAAGGAAATAGGACCAGCAATATAGTCAACCCTACGTCTATGCATCTAATTAATACTATATAGCATTGATGGGTCAAGAGCAAACTCAACCATTGGTCTGAGCTCATCCCAGTTCTCATCTCCAAAAAGTTGGTCTCCGTTTTGACTGGAAAAGCTTAGATATGGTGTTGTAAATGGAACTTGATTTCTTAAGCTCAGCTGGGCTGCAAACAACTGGTCATTATTTCCATAGGTATATTGATCACTGGTAGCTCTACTTTCAATGTTTACATTATTATCAACTGCTGAGACTTCGAAGCTTTCATCAGTATGCCTACGATTGTCTGATTCACAAGGGCTAGAACTTGAATCACTAACATACTTCTGTTTTGAAGAGAAGCATTTTTTGTTAAAGGGAGTTTCTCGCTGGAATATTCGACAAAGAGTCCAAACTTCCTGTAACATCAAGAAACAGGAATAAAAACTATCAAAAACCGAATGAACTAAGCATCTCCAATTTTTCAATAGTAAAATATACAAGAATGAATAATGAATCTTACTGCTTCATGAATATTACAGTCGTCAGGATTGGTGAGATTGGCAGTATTTTCACTAGCAGGAAGGCGAAATTCGTGCATCATCCAGTCTGTTTTCGTGCCTTTTCCGGCACTTCCTCGGTAATAGACTAGAGATTTTTTCAGGCCAATGCAGTAATGGAGTTTCCCGACAGAATATATTGGCTTGTCGATACCTGTAGCTTTCCAAAATCCAGAATTTGTGACCCTATTAGGTCTTACGCTGTTCTTGTACTTTCTTCCTCTTCTACAGAAGAAGTACCACTCCCTTTCTCCAGCACTACAGCTAGCTTCTTCTGTACGTTCACAAAAAGAAGGGCAATGAGTAAATTCATCAAGGAAATTGTTGCAGTTTAATGACATGAATTGCTTGTCTTCTGCAACAATTGTACAGAATGAGATGATAAGCTTAATAGAGTTAAGAACAATTTCATCATTAAAGAACAACTGCAGCTGCAAAATTACAGTTCTACTAATGAATTTGATGGTGTTCAAATAACAGTTTTGCATTTCATACAAATAGTTACAAATTAATAAATAGTTGAATCAATGAACGAAGGAGCAAGAGTACAAGAGAATGCATACTTGGAAGATCCCATGGCTCGTATTTGTAGACATCAATGTGTTTGATGAGATCAATCCTGATAAGTCTCTTCTCTACTTTCCTTTTAAGATAAAATCCTACAAGCTCTTCGTCCGTAGGATGAAACCGAAACCCAGGGGCCATGATATCATCATCATCTGCTTCAACATCCTTTGAAGTAGTAATCAACCTATCCAACTCCATTTCCCTTCCGTTAACTCAATGTATGTACTTCATCATTCGATTGTGCTTGTTATGTAACCTTCTTATAGGGTGTGAAAAGAGAATTTTGGTCCAAGTCAATAGCTTTGAATGGTAGAAGAAAGCAACTATTTAGTGATGATTTCTTGTGAAAGAATATTAGTGATTTTGTATTCATATTTACGTAACATCACGAATAAAAATTAGGATTACAATCTTAAAATGTAGAGAAATAAAAAGAAAACTCCCATATTTTCTAGAAGAATTGTAATTAAGAAAGTTAGCCGTGTTTGTTTCCTGGAAAGTGGTTTTCCGAAAACTATTTTCCAAACTTTCCTGTGTTTGTTTATCATTAAAAAAGTTGGTCAACAGAAAACACTTTCCGGTCAACGGAAAACACTTTCCAGTCAAAGAAAAATTTGGCTTGGTTTTCAGGAAAGTGTTTTCCTTTTATTTTGGGCGGAAAACACTTTCCGGAAGTTGTGAAAATTTAAAAATGTCATATTATTCTGATTATATCAAATTTGAAACTCAAACTTTTGATTGCTATATATATTTTGTTTTGAATATTTGTTTTTCAATTTTACCCCTTAGAATTTAATTTTTATATTAATTTTGGTCCTCATTTTTATAATTGTTATTTGCTTTTCCCTTATCATTTTTTAATTGAAATTTTTTATCTATCAAATTTAGTCCTCATTCTTTTGATTGTTACTTATTTTATTTGAAATAATTTATGAAATGTTAA
>Ga0307515_10020883_pt1 | contig 11641 bp, 8 predicted proteins | sample 17_EM_MG_FD_194513 | JGI IMG/M metagenome (GOLD analysis project Ga0307515, IMG submission 194513) | Populus trichocarpa ectomycorrhiza microbial communities from riparian zone in the Pacific Northwest, United States - 17_EM | ecosystem: Host-associated > Plants > Roots > Unclassified | place... | reverse complement strand
CGCGATATCGGCGGATGTGCCGGCGCGGCCGACGCGGGTGATGTCGCTATCGACCCGCGCATCGCCGAGCACGGCGCGGAACTGTTTGAGGATCGGCGTCTCGACCGGGCCGGGGCTGACGGCGTTGACGCGGACGCCGCGATCCCTGAACAGCGGCTGATGGGCGGCACGCATGGTCCAGAGCAGAAGCAGTTCCTTGGACAGCGGATAACCTTGCTCGTCCTTCAGGCCATGCTCTGAAACGATGCTGGTGATGTCCGGAAAACCTTCAATGCCCACGAGCGTCTTTGCCCGCTCAAGATTGGCGCGCCAGCCATAGCCGGCGATCGAGGCGACGTTGACGATGGCGCCGCCTTCGCGGATGCGCGGGGTGACGGCTTCCGACAGTGCGCGCAGGCCGTAGAAATTGACCGATAGGGTCGAGATGACGCCGGTGTTTCCAGAGAGGCCGGCGACATTAGCGAGCGCATCGATGCGCCTGGGCAGTTGGGCGACGATGTCGGTCACGCCGGCGGCAGTCGAGAGGTCGCCCTTGATGAAGGCGGCAGTGCTGCCCGCAGGCTCGCGGACATCGACGCCGATGACGTCGGCGCCCATCTGCCCCGCCAGTTCGGCCGTGCGCGCGCCGATGCCGGAGGCAACGCCGGTGACCAGGATGGTTTTTCCAAAGAGCATGTCTTCACCTTTCGCAAGAGAGTCCGGTTTTCCGGATAGATTATTGGTTCCATTGAATTTTCGTGGGGCCGGGTAATTTCAGGCGGTAGCCGACCGGCAGCAGCCGCAGGTCGAAGCGGCGCTCGATTTCACCCCAGAGCCCGTGCGGCAGGAACAGCGAAAACAGAACCGCCGTCGCGCCGAGGCCGATCAGGTACCATACGCCCATCGCACCGAAAAAGGTTTCAATGACGAAGAACAGCACGGCGCCGAGGATCGCGCCCTCGAACTTGCCGATGCCGCCGACCAGCACCATGAAGATCATGTAGGCGGTCCACTGGACGCTGAAATAGGTTTTCGGCTGAAAGGTCGTTGATGTCGCCAGCCACAGCGCGCCGGCGACCGCGATGCCGAAGGCGGCAAGAACGAAGAGCAGGCGCTTGGTGGCGATGACGCGCACGCCGAGCGAGGTTGCCGCATCCTCGTTGTCGCGGATTGCCTGGATGGCGGCGCCGGCACGGCTGCGCAGGAGAGCGAAGAGGATACCGAGAAGGGCAGCCATCGAGGCCAGCGCCAGCCAGTAGATCACGACACGGCGGGTGCCGCTTTCATAGACGTTGAGCGAGATCAGCGAGGTGCCGGTTTCGCCCTGGATCAGCCGGTCGAGATTGACGAGCATGTGGGTGAGCGCCGAGATCACCCACATGCCGATGGCAAACTCACCGCCCTTCAGCCGCAGCATGAAGAAGGATAAAGGCAGCGAGATCGCTCCAGTGATGAGGGCTGCCGCAAACAGTGACAGGAACGGATTGAGCCCGGCATCGGCAAGCCGGATGGTGAAATAGGCGCCAAGACCGAAGAACACCTGTTGGCCAACGGAGACGAGGCCGCCGAAGCCGGCAAGCGCATTCCACATGGCAGCCAGGATCACGTAGATGAACAGGGCGGTCAGCCGGTCGATGGCGCCAGCACCAAGGGTGAGCGGTGCGATGGCGAAGAGCACGAGGGCAACTGCGACGCTGCCCAATGCCAGCTGCGAGGAGCGCGTCCAGCGTTCGATGGTGATGCCGTTGGGTATCGCGGTCATGGGGTGCTCCGGATGGCGGCGCGGATTTTGGCGAAGCCGGTTTTGGTGAACCCGATCCTGCCGATGATGGGTGTTCCGACGAGAAACAGCCGGGCAAACAGCACGGCCAGGAAGACGACATGGCCGCCGATGAGGAAGCCCTGCGGATGCACCTGGGCTCCGAGCGACTGGGCAAGGCCCAGTACGATGCCGCCGATCAGCGTCCCCCAGAGCGAGCCGGCACCACCGATCACGGCTGCCTCGAAGGCAAAGAGAAGTTGCGGCCCGCCGGAATAGGGATCGAAGGTGGCGCGCATGGCAAGAAATGCGCCGGCGATACCGACGGTGACCATGGCGATGGCGGCGGCCAGCGCATTGGCCTTGCGGGCGTCGATGCCGACGAGGCCGGCGGTATCCGGATCCTCCGCGGTAGCCCGGATGGCGCGGCCGAGCGCGAAGCGGCTGAGGAAGAGTTGCAATCCGCCGAGAAGCGCGATGGCTGTCGCCATCGTCATCACCGCCAGCTTGCCGACATAGATTCCGCCCGGCAGTTCCCAGCTGTCATAGGACAGGCTGCCGATGAAGGGGGCAAGCGAGCGGGTGTCGGCGCCGAACTGCTCGAACATCAGGTTGTCGATGACGATCGCCAGGCCGAAGGTGGTGAGGATCGGCAAAAGCGCGCCGCCGCGGGCGCTGCGCTCCAGCAGATAGCGCTGCAGCAGCCAGCCGATCGCAGCCATGGCCGGCAGCACGATCAGCAGTCCGGCAAAGGGCGAGATGCCGAACTTGGAGGCCAGCAGCCAGAGGCCATAGGCCGCGGCGACCGCCAGACTGCCATGGGCGAGATTGATGATCCGCATGACGGAGAACATGAAGGAGAGGCCGCAGGCAATGACGGCATAATAGCCGCCGAGCAGGATGCCTTGGATGAGCGTGTCGATCACGATGCCGCCCTCCCGGTGTTGGCCCGGTGCAGGCCGAAATAGGCCTTTGTCACCTGGTCGCGTGTGACATTTTTCGCCGGACTGTCGAGTACGACGCGGCCTTCCAGCATGCAGATGACGCGGCTGGCGACGCCCATGGCGCGGCCGAGATCCTGTTCGACCAGGATGATCGTGGTGCCTGATGTCAAAAGCGACTGTAGTTGCGCGTAGACGCGGTCGACCACCAGCGGCGAAAGACCAAGCGAGACTTCATCGAGCAGCAGGATATCCGGATTGCTCATCAGCGCGCGACCGATCGCCGTTGCCTGCTGTTCGCCGCCCGAGAGGTGTCCGGTCTTGGCATGGCGGCGGGGGACGAGATTGGGGAAGGCGGAAAAGACGCGGTCGATGGTCCAGTCGCCCAGTCTCCCTGATGTTTTCCCCAGCAGCAGGTTTTCCTCGACGGTCATTTGCGAGAACAGGCGGCGGCCTTCCGGCACCAGCGCGATGCCCATGGCGATGCGCCGGTGCGAGGGGACGAGCGTAAGCTCCTGATCATTGAGAAGAATGCGGCCGGCGGCAGGAAGGTGAGCGCCGGCAAGCGAACGCAGCAGGGTTGTCTTGCCGGCGCCGTTGGCACCGACCAGCGCCAGCACATCGCCCTTGGCAAGGTCGAAGCTGACATCGCGTACCGCCTGCAAAAGGCCGTGACGGACATCGAGATTCTGAACGGAGAGGATGGTCATGCGTCCCCCCGAGATAGGCCTTGACGACGTGGGCATCGCCCATCACCGTCTGCGGCTCGCCATCGGCGATGATCCGGCCGGCATCCATGCAGATCAGCCGCTCGGCCACCTGCAACAGGATGTGGACGATATGCTCGATCCAGACGATGCCGATACCCCGGCGGCGCAGTTCGAGGATGGTGGTGACCAGTTCGCTCGCCTCTCCATCTGTCAGCCCGCCGCCGATCTCATCGAGCAGCATCAGCTTCGGTTTCGTGGCCAGCGCCCGGGCGAGCTCAAGCCGCTTGCGGTCGAGAAGGCCGAGCGTATCGGCCTGCCGGTTAGCGACGCCGAGCATGCCGCAGAGCGTCAGGCTGTCGATGACGCGCTCATAGGCTTCGTCGCGACTGATGGCATCGCCATGGGACGCGGCGACGAAGACGTTTTCGAAGGTGGTCATGCCGCTGAAGGGTTTTGGCACCTGATGGGTGCGCACCAGTCCAGCGCGGCAGCGCTCGGCGGCTGACAGCGCGGTGACGTTGCGCCCGTCGAAGGTGATGGTGCCGGCATTCGGTGGGAAGGCGCCGGCCAGCACGCTGAGCAGCGTCGTCTTGCCGGCACCGTTCGGACCGACGATGCCGATCGCGTCGCTTTGGCCCATGGAAAAATCGACATTGTCGAGAACCACAAGCGCACCGAAGCGCTTGTGGATCCCTTCTGCCGAGAGAAACGGTTCTCCCGGCTTCTTCTTTTCGGTGATGCTCAACACTGTGCTGTTATCCGTTATAAGCAACGAGCTTGCCGCCGACCGGAACGTTCGGGTCGGTGGCATTCTCGGTGACGACGTAGTCGAGCGGGAATTTCGAGCCTTCCGGCGCCTTCACCCATTGTGTCCCGATGATTGGGCCCGGCGAGACGTTGGCGACCGGACCACTGGTGAAGTCCACCTTGCCAGCGATGGTCGTCATCTTCAGCGTCGAGAGCGCCTTGGCGACCGCTTCCTTGCTCTTGGCGTCGGTCGCAGCCTTCAGGGCTTCGAACCCGGCATCGAGAAGCGACAGGCTGGCGCCGAGCTGCTGGGTCCACTGCTTGCCGCTCTCCGCCTCATAGCCATCGGCGAGTTCGGTGCCGGAAACGCCGGTGAGCGACGACTTGTAGGGGAAGGCCTTGTGCCAGTAGGCGGCGCTGGAGATGTTGACGCCGAGATCGCCGAGCGCCTCGATGTCGGAGGGGAAGAGGCCGGTCTTCGCCACCTGGGCAATCTTGATCTGGCGGGTCAACCCCTGCTGCGCTGCCTGGCGCCAGAAGGCGGCGAAATCCGGGGGGATCGGGAAGGAGGAGAAGATTTCGACGCCTTCGCTCTTGAACAGGGCGATCTGGGCGGAGAAGTCGGTCGTGCCGGTTTCATAGGCGCCGGGATCGACGATGGTGAAGCCTTCCTTGGCGAGCAAAGGCGCCAGATTGGCACGGATGGCGTTGCCGTCTGCATCGTTCGGATACATCACGCCGACCTTCTTGTTGGTCTCGATCAGGTTCCACTGCGACACATAGGTCTTGAAGAATTCGCCGACGCCGAAGCCGAAATGATAGGTCCATTTGAAAGGTGAGGGTTCGCCGGGCTTGGCGCCGCGGCCGAAATACCACGCTTCCCACGGCATGACGGTGGAGAGGCAGGGAATACCCGCGGCCTCGCAGGCGTCCGCCACCGGGTTGATGGTTTCCGGCGTCGAGACCGCCAGCATCAGGTCGATGCCCTGGTTGTTGATCAGGTCCTTGGCCAATTGTCCGGCGCGGGACGGATCGGATTGCGTGTCCCGATCGAGGATTTCGACCTGTAATGTCTTGCCACCGGCCTGGAAGCCTGATGCCAGGGCCTTGCGGGCGAGATCCAGTACGTAGCCGTCGGTCTGGCCGAAGCCGGCCAGCGGGCCGGTGCGCGGGCTGATGAAGCCGACCTTCAGGGTGCCGCCGGATTGAGCAAAGGCCATCCGGCCGGAAAGCGCCAGAGCCGCTCCGCCTGCCGCTGTCGATGCGATGAAGGCGCGGCGGGTCAGTGCCGAGGGGTCGAATTTTCCATTGCGGAAACTGCCGTTCATGAAGTTTTTCCTCCCTGTGTGCGGGCCTCCCAGCCCGGCTTTGATGTTCATTCCCGCCCGTCCGGCACCGTCCTCCGGATGCTCAGATCGGGTAATCGCGTTTGCCGGATGCCAAGGTGATCCAGCGCAGTTCGGTGAATTCGTCGATCGCCGCCTTGCCGCCGAACCGGCCGTAGCCGCTCGACTTGACGCCGCCGAACGGCATTTGCGGTTCGTCAGAGACCGTTGCCTCGTTGATGTGGCAGATGCCGGATTCGAGCCGCTTGGCGACGCCAAGGGCTGCATTGATGTCGCGGCTGAAAACCGCCGATGACAGGCCGTATTCGCTGTCGTTGGCGACTGTTATGGCCTCCTCGGTGCTGCCGACGCGGATGATTGCTGCAACGGGCCCGAAACTTTCCTCGCGGTAGATGCGCATGGCGGGTGTCACGTGATCGACGACGGTCGCATCCATCAGCGTGCCGTGGGCATGGCCGCCGCAGAGGACGACCGCGCCCTTTTGCTGGGCGTCGTCGATCAGCGATCTTACCCGCCGGATCGCCTCGGCGTTGATCAGCGTGCCGAGCGGGGTGTTGCCATCCTGCGGGTTGCCGGCGACAAGCGTTGTTGCCTTCGCCCGGAACTTGCCGACAAATTCGTCGGCGACCGCGTCAAGCAGGATGATGCGCTCCGTCGACATGCAGATCTGGCCCTGGTTCATGAAGGCGCCGAAGGCTGCGGCCCGCACGGCCTCGTCGATATCGGCATCGGCGAGTACGATGAACGGCGCCTTGCCGCCAAGCTCCAGCAGGCAGCGTTTCAGGTGCCGGGCCGAGGATTCGGCGATGATGCGGCCCACACGGGTGGAACCGGTGAAGTTGATGCGGCGTACGGCCGGATGGGCAATCAGCGCCTCGACGACCGCTGCCGCATCCTTCGGCGCATTGGTGACGACATTGACGACGCCACGCGGAAAGCCTGCCTCGCGCATGACGTCACCGATCAGGCTATGGGTCTTGGGGCAGAGTTCGGAGGCTTTCAGGATGACGGTGTTGCCGCAGGCAAGCGGCATGGCGATGGCGCGGGTGCCGAGAATGATCGGCGCATTCCAGGGGGCGATGCCGACGCAGACCCCGGCCGGCTGGCGGACGGCCATCGCAAGATTGCCGGGAATGCCGGACGGGACGATTTCGCCGGTGACTTGTGTGGTCATCGCAGCGGCTTCCCGAAAAATATCGGCGCCGAGACCGCAGTTGATCGCCGCCCACTGCGCCGTGGCACCAGTCTCGCTGGTCATGGCTGCGACGAAATCGGCCGTACGGGCGGTGAGGATGTCGGCGGCGGCATTCAGCAACCTGCGGCGTTCGCCGGGGCCTGTTTCCGACCAGGTAGGGAAGGCGGCGGCTGCGGCGTTGGCGGCTTTCGCCATATCGGAAACGGAACCGGCAGGCGCGACCGTTGCGACATCGCCGGTCAGCGGATCAACGCGCTCGAATGTGGATGCATCGGATGCATCCATCGCCTCGTCGTTGATCATCAGCTTTGCCACGAACACCGTCTTCATCCATCTTCCGGCAGGCTGGGCCTGCATTGTTCCGATGGGAGACAGGCGCACGCAAGGGCCGGGCGACAAGGCCTCGTGTCCTGCTTGGATCTGTTGAGATGCCTCCTCCCAAAGGCTGATGATCGAAGACTACGCCGATCTTTGATGGATGGAATGCGATTTATTGGGTTAATATTGTCATTATCCGGTGATCGGGGCATGCTCGGTGCTGATTGAGGGAGAAAACGATGGCGACAGACGGAGGCATCCATCATCATGCGCGCGGCGAGTGCCGGGAGCCGTCGCTGTCGCATCGCCGCATCCGCTTCCAGAAGGGGCTCTATGCCGATTTCCATCATTTCTTTCTTCTGACGGACGGAGAGGGCGAACTGCATTTCGATGATGGCGAGCATCGGGCCCTGCATGGTCCGGCGCTTGCTTTCCTGCCGCCGCAGGCGCGCTGCGAGGTGTCGATCGCGGCGGGAGCGCAAGCGTATCTCATCGGGGTATCGCCGCAGATCATGGTCGATGCGATCGGCGACAAGGTGGAATCCTATTCGCTGCGCATCTTCATCGAGCAGATGAAGCTGATCGAGGAGCCGGATACGGCGGCGGTCGGCGAGATCAATCCGCTGATTTCAGGTTTCGTTCGCGAGCTCGGCGACCCCGCCCGGGCATCGTGGATGGTGGTGTCGGCTTATATGCGGCTGATCCTGATGGCGGTCTGGCGCTCATCCGGAGGCGAAAAGGCCGAGCAGCGCGGGCGGGGCGAAAGCGGATCGATCCTGCAAAGATACCGGCAACTGGTCGAGGTCTGGTTTCGCCAGCATCGCCCGATCAGCGATTACGCCGAAGAACTCGGGGTGACGGCCGACCGCCTGCATTCGATCTGCCAGAGGGCGCTGGGGCGCTCGCCGATCCAGCTGCTGCACGAGCGGGTGGTGCAGGAGGCGAAGCTGCGGCTGGAACGCTCGGCGCGCAATATCCAGGAAATTTCCGACAGTCTCGGCTTTCGCGATCCGACCTATTTCAGTCATTTCTTCAAGCGCAAGACCGGACTTTCGCCGGCCGGGTATCGCGCGGTCGCCCGCGCCTCGGCGGGCTCGGAAAACAGCGTGCTGTCATCGGGCTATGCTGATTGGCCGTGATGGCTGGAGTTGCGGCTTAGAAAACGGACAGGGCCGCGCACCAGTCGATGCGCGGCCCTGTGTTGTGTCGTTCAGGTCCAATCAGCCAGGCAGCTGGAAATACCAGTTTGCCGCCAGCACCACGGCAAGGCCGCCGGCCAGCGCCACATAGGGCAGGATGCCGGCTTTCTTGATGCCGAGATCCTGTCCGACCAAGCCGAGATCCTCCATCGCGCCGGCCGGGAACTTGCCGCCGTCACGCACGTAGTGGCGATAGGCGAAAACCGGCAGGATGAGGGCGGCGAAGATGAAGCCGACCCACAGCGCGTTGGAATAACCCCAGACCTTGGCGCCGGCGCCGAGGAACAGCGCGTTGACGAAGGCGAGAACGGTGTTGAGGCCGATCAGCCAGGTCGGTGCCTTCCAGGGACGCTGGATGTGGCCCGAGTCCATGCGGTGGATCCAGCCGGCATTGAGGTTGAGGAAGTTGAAGATGATGTAGCCGACATTGGAGACGGCCAGCACGAAGAAGTAGCCTGCCACATCCGAGGCGATGGCCAGCAGGATGAGGTTGAAGGCGAAGTCCGTCCACATGGCGCGGGTCGGAGCGCCGTGTTCGTTGACGTGGTCGAGATATTTCGGCAGCCAGCCGTCCTTGGCACCCTGATAGAGCGTGCGCGAGGAACCGGCCATCGCCGTCATGATGGCGAGGAACAGCGCCATGATCATCAGGATCACGAGGATCTGGGTGACGATGCGGCCACCGTGGACGAGGCTTGCCAGCGCTTCTGCAACGCCTGTGCCATCGACGACACCGGGTGCCAGCATGCCCGCCTGGCCGAGAACGCCCTGGAAAGTAAAGGGGATCAGGAAAAAGAACAGGCAGCAGAGAAGACCCGAATAGAAGATCGCCTTGAACGTATCGGTCTTCGGGTTCTTCAGTTCGCGGGTATAGCAGACCGCCGTCTCGAACCCGTAGGTCGACCAGGCCGCGATATAGAGGCCGCCGAGGAACAGTGTCCAGCCGCCATTGCTCCACAGGCCGTCGATACCGGAATAGGCAGCCGTCGGCGGCACGAGGTTGGTGATGTTGACGCTGTCGATCTGGCCGGAGAAAATCGGGTAGAGGCCGATGATCAAAAGCGGCAGGAGAACGATGATGGCGAGCCATTTCTGGACGCTGGCCGTTCCCTGAATGCCGCGATGCTGGATCGCGAAGATCACCAGCATCAGGAGGGCGCCGATGAAGAAGGTGGCGTTGAGGTTGGCATTTGCAAGGAACGGAATATCGAAGCTGGTGAGCGACCAGCTACGGATCGCAGGCGTGAGGGCTGCGATACCGTCGGTGGAGAGCAGCGCCGAAATGGCGTCCTGCGGCGTCTTGCCGGCATTTGCGGCGATCCATTCGGCCACGCGCGGGCTATCGGCCGTCAGCGTTGCCATGTTGGCATTGATCCATTCCATCACCGCCGGAGAATCGGCGCCGGGGATCGGGAAGAGGGCGTTGAGGATATAGCCCGCCGCAATGGCGCAACCGAGAGACAGCACCGGCGACCAGGCGAACCAGTTGCACCACACCGACAGCGGCGCGATGAATTTCGAATAACGCAGCCAGGCCGTGGCGCCGTAGATCGACGCGCCGCCCGATTTGTTGCCGAACATGCCGGCGATTTCGGCGTAGGTGAAGGATTGCAGGAACCCCATCACCATCGAAATGATCCAGACGACGAAGGCGAGCTTGCCCGTCGTGCCTGCGATGCCGCCGATGGAGAAGAGCACCAGCGGCGGTACGCCGGCGGCGACCCAGAATGCCCCTTTCCAGTCCAGCGCGCGAATCAGTCCGGTGCCCGAGGCAGCGGCCGATCCCTCGGTCTCAACGATAGATGCCATAAACAGTCTCCTCGACCAGTTTTGTCTTAGCGCGTGTGTCGCGCGTCCCCTTGAATTGATGGTTTTCGCTTCGGTCTTTGCTGTTGGGCGGAGCCTGCATTCTGCAGTGTCGCCACCCGGTTCCCGTCTTGTTTTCTCGACCAAGCTTATCCTCATAGTGAATTTTTTTTCCTCTGGGTCAAGTCTCTCTTTACTTTCCAAGGCCTCCCGTAGGATAGTTTGGCCATATTGCCGGTGCATAAAGCGGCGCTTTAAGGTCGCCGAAACGACTGTGCCATCGGGTGGGAGCTGAGATGACCAATTCCGGACGATTTGCAGGCGTGCTTATGCCGCCGCGGCCGAGTACGATTCTGAGGCCCGGCATGCCGGTGCTGCCTGCCGGTGTCGAGCGCTATCGCGTCAGGGGGCGAGGAACGACCGTGGTCAAAGTGGCCGCTGGCGATCGGATTACCGTCAAGGATGTCGAAGGCGCGCAGCTCTGCGAGGTCAGCTTCGTCGATACCGCGGGCCGGTTCAACGCGGCCGGGCTTGGCATCGGGTTTTCGCGGCCGGCAACTGGCATTCAGGACATCCTGGCCGGGGACGATGACAGTGCCAGGCGAACCTTGGGCGCTTTGAAACGGCGGAATGTCGATCTTGCTTCGGCACGGGCGCTTGTGCTTTTCGGTGAAAGCTCGTCGCCGGGTGCCTCGGCGGAATTGACGATCGCGCTCGACGGACTGCTGATCGTTGCCGCACCGGCACCACCGATGGACGCGGAACTGCAGAACACCGCGACGGCGCTCGAACTGCGCGTCGCCCGTGCAAATGTCGAGCGAAGCTATGAGGAACTGTTGCCCGAGCCGATGGCCGATCCGGTGCAGGATTTGCGTATCCAGGCGGCGAGGGCCTCGGCCTATTTTGTCCGGGCCGGCGAGTTCATCCAGGTCATCGACGTGAGCGGCCGTCAATGCACCGATTTCCAGGCCTTTTCCGCCCGTAAGGTTGATAAGGGGCTGGATCTGGCACTGGACGCGACGGTGACGCGCACCCTGCTTGGGCGCAGCTACCCGATACCGGGGCTGCCGTCGAAGGCCATCGACCGGGATTTCGAGCCGCTGGTCGAGATCGTGCAGGATACCGTCGGGCGGCACGATGCCTTCGCCACCGCCTGCAATTCGCGTTATTACGACGACATGGGCTATCCCGGCCATGTCAATTGTACCGACAATTTCAATCACGCGCTGGCGCCCTACGGCATTGCGCCGCGCAAGGGCTGGGAAGCGCTCAACTATTTCTACAACACCAATGTCGATCACCAGAACCAGCTCTATCTCGACGAGCCCTGGTCGCGGCCGGGCGACTATGTGCTGATGCGGGCGCTGACCGATCTGGTCTGCGTGTCTTCCTCCTGTCCCGACGATATCGATGCCGCCAACGCATGGAACCCGACCGATATCCATGTCCGCACCTATTCGGACAAAGAGAAATTCTCGCGCGCCGTCGCCATCCGAATGACCCCCGATGCAGAGCCCGAAATGACCCAGGAAACAGCCTTTCATCCGCGCCTCTCGGCGCTCACCCGCAATCACACGGAGTATCGCGGCTACTGGCTGCCGAACCGCTTCAACAACGAGGGTCCGATCGAAGAATACTGGG
>Ga0307515_10020882_pt1 | contig 11641 bp, 5 predicted proteins | sample 17_EM_MG_FD_194513 | JGI IMG/M metagenome (GOLD analysis project Ga0307515, IMG submission 194513) | Populus trichocarpa ectomycorrhiza microbial communities from riparian zone in the Pacific Northwest, United States - 17_EM | ecosystem: Host-associated > Plants > Roots > Unclassified | place... | reverse complement strand
GGTGTAGACGCCCGGCAGCATGCCGGTGGCCGTGAAGTGGCCGTCCACGGAGTCGGCATCGGCCCAGTATTGAGCCTGTGCGTTGGCGAAGCCGACGGTGTAAGGCAGGCCGGCGATGCGGCCCGTCAGGCCGGCGCCGGTGACCGAACCACGGCCCACCGGCGGCACGTAGCCGATCAGGCTCACTTGGCCGTACCAGCTGGTGTCGGGACGGGCCGTCGGCGGCGTGCCGCTGTTGAAGATCATGGTGTACGTGTTGAGCACGCCCATGCGGAAGGCTTCGGTCTGCGCCTCACCGTAGTTGACGATGTAGGTCAGCTCGTTGGTCGTGCTGGTGATCTGTTGAAGCAGGCTGCGGTAGAACGGGCCGCCGGAACCGCCTTCGTTGTTGTCGCGCCAGAACCAGATGCCCACGCCGGGGCCGCTGCCACCGACGAACTCCCAGTCCTTCAGCCGGCGGTTGGCGTAGTGCTTGGAGCGCGTCTGGCCGTAGCGGGCGTCGGTGGTCGGGAAGCCGAACACGTCGCTGGCCTCGATGGCGGCGCCGGTGCCACGCAGGTCCTCGGCCCAGAAGCTCTGGCCGCCGTAGGTGACGAGGCCGCCGGCCGCATTGGCCGGGCCGCCGTTGGGCAGCTTGGCGACCGGGATGCGAGCGATGAAGCGCACCAGGCCCAGCGTGTCGGGCTCCTCGGTGAAGTGCGTGCCCATGTGGATGTTGGGCTCGCCCTTCTTGACGAGGTAGTAGTGCGTCAGCACGCCGCCCTTGGTGCTGGTGCTGGTCAGCGTGATCTTGATGTAGTCGGTGCCGGTAACGACGCCGCCGTTGGTCGTTGCGGCGGGCGTGGAGATGCCTGCGGCATTGACGAGTTCGGCCTTCACGCCGACGGCGCTGACGTTGGTGTAGAGGAAGTCGGCACCAGAGTTCAGCTGCGTGCCCCTGGTCAGATCCTGGTACTCCACGCCGTTGTAGACCATGCTGGAGATGTCGCCGGCCGACTGCGTGCTGACGCCGTTGTCCCAGCCCCGCACCTTGAACACCAGACCGCCATCGGTGTCGATGATGTATTGCGGTCGGGCGGCGTTGTTGTTGTCGTGGACGGTGGTGATGCTGAAGGCGGCCATCGCGGCCGGTGCCATCGTGGCGAGCAGCCCTGTGGCCAGCCAGCGCGCCAAAGGCAGGCGCGTGCTTGTCGTGTTCATGAAGTCTCCTGGTTTTGTGTCGTTGTTCACGGTCGGCGGGCTTGCCCGCAACCTGAGCGGAATGTAGGCAGGGCCTGCTTCCGCGTGTACTCAACCAGATGAGCGTTTGAACAGCGTCGCTCGATTCTTCGCTCAGATGAGCGCTACCACCGTGTTTGCCATAGCTGCGCGATATAGGGCAGCACTGAACAGCTACTACTTGATCAGCGCCTGATACGTCAGCCCGCGCACGCGCAGATGCAGCGTCGAGTTGCCCGCCGGCCTGAGCTGCGTCATGAAGAGGATGACGAGTCGCTCCTTCGGGTCCACCGTGTACTGCGGGAAGTAGGCGCTGCCCCAGCCGAAGGCGCCTTCGCTGCCCAGCTCCTTGAAGCCGCCACGCTTGACGTTGACCCAAAAGCCCAGGCCGAAGCCGTCCGCGTCGCCGCGCGACTTGTCGGCGAGGTGGTCGGCCGTCATCAGCGCCACCGTGTGCGGCGCGAGGATGCGTACGCCGTCCAGCTCGCCCTTGTTCAAGAGCATCTGCAGGAAGCGCGTGTAGTCGCCCGCCGTGGACACCATGCCGGCGCCGCCGGACATCAGCTTGTGCGGGCCGTTGACGAAGTCGCTCTTGGCCGACGTTTCCATCAGCTTGAGCTGGTCGCCCTCCAGGCCGTAGACATTGGCGAGGCGCTCGACCTTCTCGGGTGGCACGGCAAAGCCGGTGTCCGGCATGCGCAGCGGGTCTGTGATGCGTTCCTTGATGAACTTGTCCAGCGGCTGGCCGGACACGACCTCGACGAGGCGGCCCAGCACGTCGGTCGCGTAGCCGTAGATGAACTGCTCGCCTGGCTGGCTTTGCAAGGGCAGGGCCGCGAAGCGGTTGGTCCATTGCTCCAGCGTCTCGTCGTTGCCGACGAGGTACCAGTCCTTCATGCCAGCGGCGCTGTAGGCCGCCTGGGCCGGTCCGCCGCCGTAGCTCATGCCGGCCGTGTGGGTCAGTAGGTCGTGGATGGTCAGCGGGCGGCGTGGCTTCTCGGTGCCGCCGCCGGGCAGGCCCACCTGCTGGTTGGCGAAGGCCGGCAGGTAGCGCGCCACCGGGTCCTTCAACAGGAAGCGGCCTTCCTCGTAGAGGATCATGGCCGCCACGGTGGTCAGCGCCTTGGTCATGGAGGCGATGCGGAAGATGGTGTCCGTGCGCATCGCCTTCGCGTTCTCGATGTCGCGCTGGCCGTAGGCTTTGAAGACGACCGGCTTGCCGTCGCGCAGCACGGCCATCACGCCGCCGGCGAGCTGCTGCTTGCTGATCTGCTCCTCAATGGCCGCGTCCAGGCGCTTGAGGCGCTCGGGCGAGAAGCCCTGCGCGGTGATCGCCTCGGCCTTGGGCGGCGCCGCGAAGCTGAGCGGGGCGTGAGTCAGCGCGGCGCAGGCCAGCGCCAGGGCGAGAACGTGGAACTTCATGCGGCTTGGATGTTCTTCAATCACCGAGTGGGCGTTGCTGGGTGAAGCCCGGGCTGGCGGCCACGCGGTATTGCTCTGGCGGCTGCGGCTTGCTCGGGTCTATGGGGCCGAGATCATCGCGCAGCTGTGCGGCCACCGGCACGCGGGCTTGCCGCAGGCCCAGTGCCACCAAACGCGCCAACTGATCGGCGCCGTAGTTGTTGTGGTGGGTGTTGTCGATCTTGCCGGCGTTCAGCGGATGGGCGGCCTTGGAGCGCTCGACACCCAGGGCCGCGTAGAACTGCTGGCTCATCGCGTTGAGGTCGATGAAGGCCAGCTTCATGTCCGTGGCCACGGCGCGCGCCGCGTCGGCGTACTCCAGCAGGCTGGGCTTGAGGCGGCCCTGCTCGTCGAAGTTGCGCCTCTCCATCGACGACAGCACCACCGGCACCCCACCGCGCGCCAGGATGCGCTCGGCATGCGTGCGCAGCTCGGCCTTGTAGGTCTCGGCGTTGCCGCTGCCGTCCTTCTGCTGCTTCTGGTCGTTGTGGCCGAACTGCATCAGCACGGTGTCGCCGGGCTGCAGCTGCGACAGGATCTTGTCGATGCGCCGGCGCGAGAGCGAGTCGCGGAAGGTCTCGCCCGACTGCGCATGGTTGGCCACGGCCACGGTCGGCTTGAAGAGGGCGGTGAACATCTGGCCCCAGCTGCTGTAGGGCTCGCGCATCTGGTCGGCAACCGTCGAGTCGCCCAGCAGGAAGATGGTGGGCACCTGCACCGGCTCGATGACGAGCTTGCGCAGCGCCGGTTGGCTGCCGTTGATCTCGAGCGTGATGCGCTGGTCCCAGGCCCAGATCTCGTCCTTGCTTTCGCGCGGCTCCTTGAGCTTGACGACGCCCGCCTCAATGCCTGGCACCGCGGCGATGCGCGCGGTGCGCACATTGACGATGAAGCTGCGCGTCTCGGTGGCGCCAGCCGGCACACGCACGCCGTTCAGCATCAGGCGGCGCAACTCGGCCTTGATCGTCGTGTCGCTCGCGGTGGCGCCACCCAGCGTGGCAGTGACTCGGTAGTTGCCCTCGGCGGGCACGTCGACCGTGAAGAAGCTGGGCTGGCCGGCCGCGTTGCGCGGCGCGCCGGGCTCGAAGCCACTGCCGCGTTCGCGGCTGTAGGTGGGCTCGGGCGTGGCGGCGAGGTCAAAGCTGAGCGCATTGGCCGCGGGCGGCGGCGGCGGCGAAGCACAAGCGCTCAGGCACAGCGGCACGGCGAGAAGCAGGGGGCGGAGAAAGCTCATGTGTCAGTCCGTCAGGTGTTGCCCGGCGCGGCGCTCATGGCCGGGCTTGCAGCGGTTGCAGCGAGGAGTCGGCCGCGTGGCCACTGCCACGGCCCCACAGGCGGTCATAGGGCCAGCCGGTCAGGTCTTCGACGATGCGGCCGCTCTCGGGTGTCTCGGCCTCGGTCGCGCCATTGCGCAGGCGTTCGACCTCGTTGACGAGCACGGCATGTGTGCTGGCGTTGAGGCGGAAGGACCACGAGGCCACCAGGCCGAACAGCATCATCAACAGCGGCCCGCCCACCATCAGCGCGGTGATGGTCTGGATGGCCTCGGGGCTCTGCACGATGACCTCGCCCGGCCGCGTCTTGGGCGAGATGTAGCCGCCCAGGTCGATGATCCAGCCGGTGGCGATGATGGCGACGCTCTGGGCGACCTTGCGCACCAGCGTCATCACGCCGGCGAAGATGCCCTCGCGGCGCTGGCCGGTGACGGCCTCGTCGATGTCGGGCAGGTAGTTGTAGACCGACCAGGGCACGAAGTTCAGCGTGCCGCGGCCCAGGCCGGCCAGCACGATGGGCAGGAAGAGCCAGAAGATCAGGGCCGGACTGAAGCTGTCGCGCGACGGATCCAGCGCGGTGAACAGGTTGGCGCCCAGTGCGTTGAAGCCGGCCTGGAAGCCTTCGGGCCGGGTCAGGAAGAAGCCCAGGTAGAGCAGCAGCGCCGCGCCGAACATCGAGATGGCGATGCGATAGGCCAGCACGGGCCCGGTGCGGATGACGATCTGGATGGCCACCATGACCGAGATCAGCTGGGCCACGTACATGACGGTCATCAGCTGCGAGATCACCAGAGTCGCACCCATCAGCACCGTCGCCACGAAGATGGGGAAGGCGGTGTTGAAGATGTCCTGCGACAGGTAGCCGCCCAGGTAGATGGACAGGTGCTGGCGGAAGGCGCGGATCTTCAGCGTGGAGAAGAGGTCGCGGAACATCTTGGCGGGAATCGCCAACGCCGCTCTCAGGTTGAAGCCGCCGAAGGTCTGCGACAAGACGGTCTGTTCACGCGTGCCGTAAGGCCGCTCCCAGGTCGTTAGCACGACGATGGTGACGACGATCGAGAAGATGCAGCCAAAGATGGCAGCCATCCAGAAGAAGGTGTCGGGCGAGTCCTTGCCGCCGAAGCGGCTGATGAGCAGCGTGGGCAGGTAGGAGGCCAGGATGGCCGAGCTCTGCGCCACGATCATGCGCGCACCGGCGAACTTCGCCTTGGCCTTGTAGTCCTTGGTCATCTCGGCCGCCAGCGTCTCCCAGGGGATGAGAAACATCGTGTACAGCAGCTCGAAGAAGATGAAGGTGAGCAGGTAGTAGGTGAAGCTGTGGCCGGTGCGGAAGATCAGCGCGAAGCTGGGCAGCAGCGGGATGGTGATCAGCAGGAAGAGCTTGCGCCGGCCGATCTTGCGGCCCACCCAGGTGTGGCGCAGGTTGTCGGACACGTAGCCGATCAGCGGGCAGGTGATGGCTTCTAAGAGTCTGGGTAGTCCCAGGATCAGGCCGGCTTCGACGGCGCTGAGGCCGCAGAAGGTGGTGAAGAAATAGAACAGCCAGCCGGTGATGACGGCCTGGGCACCGGCGCCCAGCATGTCGCCAGAGCCCCAGCCCCAGTAGTTGATCCAGGTGGGTTCTTTGGCAGCGGGGTGGAGGTTTCGGGTTGTCATGTCTGTGCTCTTTGAGCGCTTGTCTCAGCTGCTCTTGTTTTCTGCTGCGAGTGGTGCGGGGATTTCGCCCCCGCAGGCGAGTCACTTTCTGGGCCGCCCATCCCCCGGCTTCCGGGCTTGGCTGTTCTGTCCGTGGCGCCTCCCCTTCTAAACCGCCGAGAAGCGCAGAAGCCCGAGGCGCATGCGCAGCACGCTTCGACAACTGACTTTGCGCAGTTGTCTGAACGCAGCGTAGCGAAGTGAGTTCTGCGCGAGCCTCGGGCTTGGAGCATCGCAGGGGCGGTTTCGCAGGGGAGAGCTTTTTGCCTACTTTTTGGCGGCGCAAAAAATAGGTCGGCCGCCGGGACAAACCCCCGGCTGGGCCTGGCCATCAAGCCAAAGCAGCGCATAGCCAATCAATCAGATGAAGCGAACCAAAAGCTCGCCCATCGCCAGCAACGCCATCGCCTGCCCGAATGGCATCGATGTCAGCGGGATGTCCTTGTATTCCTGCAGCGTGTTGAACACCGGCGTGCCGAAGCTCACCTGCGTCAGCTCGCCTGCATCGTTGATCTTCGAGCGCACGGCCAGCGCCGCCTTCACGCCGAAGGCCTCGTAGTCACGAGAGATGTAGCCCTTGCGCACCGCCTTCAGGATGCCGTACGCGAACCCAGCGGAAGCCGCTGCCTCGTCATATGAGGTGGGGTCATCCAGCAGCGTCGGCCACAACCCCGACGGCGACTGGAACTGCGCCAGCGCCTTCACCTGCGCCTCCAGCGTCGACACCAGGAACTGCCGAAACGCATCACCCTCAGGCAGGTTCAACAGCTCGATGAACTCCGGAATGACGATGGTCACCCACGAGTTGCCGCGCGCCCACAAGGCATTCGCAAAGTTGTGCCGCCCCTCGAAGGTCCAGCCATGGAACCACAGCCCCGTCTTGCGGTCGGCCAGGTATTTGATGTGCACGAGGAACTGTCGCTTGGCCTCCTCGACGTAGTGCGGGCGACCCAACAAGAGCCCGAACTTGGCCAGCGGAAGCACCGACATCATCAGCGTGTCGTCCCACATCTGCTGGTGGTTCACGCTGTTGTAGACGATGTGCTGGAAGCCGCCTTCCTCGGTGCGTGGCAGCTCGTTGTAGACCCACTCGGCCCAGCGGTCGATGTAGGGCAGGAAGCGGCGGTCGCCGGTGCGGTCGAACAGATAGGCCAGCGTCAGGAAGGGCGCCACAGTGTTGATGTTGCGGCTGGGCATGCCCTCCTTGAAGCGCGCCTCGAACCAGCTGGTCATGATGTCCCAGGCCTTGGGGTCGCCGGTCAGCTCCCAGACCTTGTAGACGCCGTACAGGCCCACGCCGTGGGTCCACTCGAAGCCGTTCCAGCCCTTGGTGTCCAGCACGCGGCCGTCGTCCAGGCGCAGCAGGAACTTGCCGTCCTTGTCCTCGATGTTGATCAGGTTGTGGATCAGGCTGTCGATAGCGCCGCGGATGTCGTCACGGTCTGCGCCGAGGTGGGCCGTGTGGTGGGCCAGCAGCGGGTGGATCTTGGACGAATCGACTGGCTTGAGGATCTGGTTGGACATGGTCTTGTCTCGGTGAATTCTTGGAAGTTCAGCGCTGCAGGTTTCGGGGTTGGGGCACCGGCTCCAACGGTACGCCGCCGCGCGCCACGGCCAGCGGCACCAGACGCACGGCCTCCAGCGCGTTGGCGGCTTGGCCGTCGGTCGTGACGGCCAGGGTCAGCGTGTTCTCGCCGTTCGGGTTCAGGATGCCGGGCGGCAGCACGAAGACGCGCTGCGGGCCGACGTGGGCGATGAACTGGCCCATGTTCCAGCCGTTGACGAAGATCAGCGCGCGGTTCTCCACCTCGGAGCGCGGCTTGGTCGTGTCGCCAAAGGCCAGGCCCAGTTGCACGTCGTGGCCGGCGGGCAGGTCCAGCTTGAAGTTCGTGCGCAGCCAGTAGCTGCCAGGCGCGGAAGGCGCCGCACCGGGCGTCGTGGTTTCCCAGCCGGCCTGGGGCTTGGTCGCGTCGACGGGCAGGTGCCAGCCCATGCGCTCGCCGTGCAGGCCACCGCTGTTCATGGGGCCGCGCACGAGGTCGGCGATGTCCTCGCCGCCCTTGTTGCCCTGGATCTTCCAGGCGATGGGCGTGCCGAAGCGCTGGCCGCCCTTGGGCGTGAGGGACGCGGAGATCAGGCCGCGCGCCTCCTTGTGCACGTCGTCGGCGAACAGGTCCCAGTTGTGCGAGTTGTTGCGCACGACGACGGCCAGCACGTGCTCGCCGGGCGGGAGGTCCTTCAGCAGTTGCCTCAAGGTGTCGGTCGTCTCGGGGAAGGGCCGGCCGGTGTCGTGCTCCTGCTGGCCGAGGAACTTGCCGTCCAGCCAGACCTGGATCATCCCGGCGCCGCCCCCGCCGAAGAAGAGTTCCAGCTGAAGCGGCTTGCTGTCGGCGGTCGTGAAGCGGCCGCGGTACCAGACGTCGCCGTGGTGGAAGCCGTAGTCGCTCATGGCCAGCACGGGCTGGCCCTTGTCGGGCGCGGTGTAGACGTTGGCGGCCGAGGCGCCGGCGTCGGTCTTGCGCCAGGCGCTGTCGTCGAATTTCGGATCAGCTTCGAGTGAGTCGAAGCGACGCGTCCACGTCAGCTGCATCAGGTCGGGCAGCTTGATGGCATCGGGGCCGGGCAGGGCGGCGCGGGCGGCGAGGCTGAAGTCCTGCGCCGACGCGGGGACGACCTGGCCATTGAAGCTCAGCGCGCTGATGCCCTCGGGCGCCCAGGCGCGCAGCATGCTCGGCTGGGTGGTATCACCGCTCAGTTGCAGGGTTTTGCCCGCGATGGCCGCAGTGCGGACGAGGCCGGGGCTGCGCACCAGCACGGGCTGGTCGCCGGCCTGCAAGCGCCAGAACTCCCAGCCGGTCTTCTCGTCGGCCAGCAGCAGCAACAGCGGCGCGCGGCCGCCGCCGCTGATCAGCACTTCAATGAGGCCGGTGTGCGCGTAGTTCAGGCGCAGGTCGCCGCTGCTGGCATCCCAATTCACCTGGGCCTGGCCGCGCAGCAGCTTCACGGTCGGCTTGGCGGTGTAGCGCAGCACGGTCTCACCGTCGTCGCCATTGCGGCCGTAGAGCAGGGCCAGGTCACGCGCGCCCTGCTGCATCTGGGCCTGCAGCTCGCTGGTGCTGTAGACCAGATGCTGGCGCTCCAGCGCGTAGGACGCGAGCAGCAGCTTGGCGTCCTGGCCCGAGAGTGTGAGCTTGCCGGCCTGCGGAACCTGATATGTGCCGTCGCGCGTCTGTAGCTTGAAGGCTAAGGCCTCGCTGCCCGAGAGGTGGTTGTGCTGGGCCAGCAGCACATGGCTGCCCAGCGTCTTGTTGACGTTGTGATAAAGCCTGATCTTGGCGTTGCCCGGGTCGATCAACTCGCCCTTTTCCATCTGCGCCAGCACCGGCGTGGCCGCCTGCACGAAGCCGCCCATCTGCTTGAGCACCAGCGCCTTGTCGCGCATGACGCGGGCCTCGCTGATGGGCGCGCCGTAGTCGTAGCTCGTGTAGACGATGGGGCCCGGCTGCCAGCCCCAGCTGGTGCCGCCGAAGGCCATGTAGATGGAGTGGATGGTCAGCGAGTTGATGAGGCTGCTGCCGTAGAAAACGCGCTCGTAGCCGCCGCCCTGGCGCTGCGCTGTGCACTCGTAGGTGCCGTTGCTGCCCCAGTAGTCGAACCAGCCCGCGCCAATCTCGGCAACGAAGCCCGGCGTGTTGGGCGAGGCGAGGGACCCGACCTTGGGCAGGTTCTTGCCGTAGATGCCCCAGTCCGGCGCCGGCGCCGGCGTGCCGGGCTTGGCGTCCACGCCGCAGACGCCGCCGGGGTAGCCGTCGAAGGCGTAGATGTCCGTCGGGCCGGGGTTGGCGAACGGCGCCGTCGAGGTCTTGGGCGTCCAGTCTGGCAGGCGCGAGGCGGCGTTGTGGAACAGCGGCACGGTGATGCCGTCGGCGCGCGCCTTGTCCGCCAGGTGCTGCATGTGGCGGATGTTCTTGGGGTTGACCGCGAACAGCTCGTTCTCCAACTGGTAGGCGATGACGGTGCCGCCGCCGTTGGTGAGCTGGTGACGCGCCAGGATGGCGTTGATCTGCGTCATCCACTCATCCGTCGCGGCCTGGTATTCGGCCGCATCGGTGCGCGCCTCGACGCGCTGGCGCAGCAGCCAGCCGGGGAAGCCACCGGCCGTCAGCTCGCCGTTCACATACGGGCCCATGCGGGCGATGACGTAGAGGCCTTCCTCCTTGGCCATCTCGATGACGCGCTCGATGTTGCGCACGCCGGTGAAGTCGTAGTGGCCCGGCTTGGCCGAGTGGTAGCCCCATGAGAAGTAGAAGGACACGGCGTTCAGGCCGGACGCCTTCATCTTCTGCAGCACGTCGCGCCACAGGCTGGGCGAGGGCAGGCGGAAGGGGTGCATCTCGCCCGCAAAGATCATTTCGCGCTTGCCGTCGACGATGAGCGAATGGCGGTCCCAGGCAATCGCCTTGGGCTTGGCCTTGGGCGCCGTCACGCGCTCCAGCTGCGCGGTCTCTTCGGAGATGACGGTGAAGTGGCGCACTGTGCCCGACACGCCGCCCAGCTCCTTCTTGGCTGTCCAGGTCTGCAGGCCGTCGAAGCTGTCGGAGTACCAGTAGCGCTTCGTCATGTAGTCGTCGAAGTAGATGCGCCAGCCGGCCTTGCCGTTCGCATCCTTGACGGGTACCAGCGCCTGGCCTTCCGACGGGCCACCCCAGCCGGCCCAGTCGCCGGTCTTCTGGAAGGTCCAGGGTCCGTCCACCGACGGCGCGGTGGCCATCTCGATGAACTTGGTCGTCTCGTTCTTCGTGAACGCCACAAACCGACCTTCGTGCTGGATGACGAAGGTGTCGATGTAGTTCTTCTCCAGCCCCTGCATCGGCACGGGGTCGCCGAACTTCGTGAAACCGGCGTCCAGCGCCTTCACGGTGTAGGCGCCGAATGGCCCTTGCGTGCCGATCGTGGACAGGCTGACGACGAGCTTCAGGCTGCCGTCGCTGTCGCGGAACCATTCCGGCGCCCAGACGTTCTTGACCCCCGGGAGCTTGACCGGCACGTCGGCCACATGCGTCCAGCTCTTCAGGTCGGCCGACTTCGCGATGCCAAAGGTCGCACCGTTCCAGTTGGTCGTGTAGGCGATGTAGTACAGGCCGTCCGCCGCGCGGATGATGGACGGGTCGCGCAGCAGCTCCTTGGCCGGCGTGTAGACCTCCGAGCCCAGCGACGTGAAGTTGATGCCGTCGTTGGAGCTGAACAGGCTCAGCGTGTTCTGCGACGTGGCCATGAAAGCCGACATCAGATAGGTGCGCTCGGCCTTGGCCACCGGGGCCAATGCGCGTGCCGGTGTGCTGACGGCGGTGGGCGCCTGCTGGCCGGGCAGGTCCTGCGCCTGAGCGGTTGCGCACAGCAACAGCGAAGCCAGCGAGACCAGCCGGAGGGCGGAGCGGGGCGACAAAGCGGAAGCAGCGGGCATGAGCGGACCGGGAGTGCGGGGAGCCTCGGGCAGTTTCACCCGGTTCCATGCCGGCAAAAAATCAAGCGCGTGCGAGAAGCGCGCAGCGGAAGCGGGGCGCGGCGCAAAGAGCCAGCGAAAATGACGCCCTATGTTCAGTTTCTTCAAGAAGACGACTTCCGCTCCCGCCGAAGACGAAGCGCCCATCCTGCTGCCCGAGGGATGGGTCACCAAGCCGGCCAGCCCGGCGCCGGTTCCCCTGCCTCCGCCGGTTGCCGCGCCTGTCGCCGTGCCTGTTGCGGTTCCGGTCGCGCCGGTTCCCGCTCCCGTCGCGCCAGCACCTGCCCGGCCCATGGCCCCGCCGCCACCGGCTCCGGAACCCGTCCCTGTCCCACGCCAGGGCTGGCTGGACCGCCTGCGCGCCGGCCTGCGCAAGACCGGCAGCAGCATTGCCGGCGTCTTCACGGGCACGCAGATCGATGACCAGCTCTACGAGGAGCTGGAAGAGGCGCTGCTGATGGCTGACGCCGGCGTCAGGGCCACGCAGTTC
>Ga0307515_10020881_pt1 | contig 11642 bp, 11 predicted proteins | sample 17_EM_MG_FD_194513 | JGI IMG/M metagenome (GOLD analysis project Ga0307515, IMG submission 194513) | Populus trichocarpa ectomycorrhiza microbial communities from riparian zone in the Pacific Northwest, United States - 17_EM | ecosystem: Host-associated > Plants > Roots > Unclassified | place... | reverse complement strand
ATGGTTGGGCTTGGCTCTTCCATCAGTGACCCTTTATAAATCCAGACTGCGAGATATTCCTCATTACAGCTCCATATGTATGATGAATTGAGAACTAACATTTGCAAATGGAGCTGACACCAGACAAAGATGGTGCCTACAGATGATGCAGGACTTATCCAGCGATATAGGGAGATGTTGAGGAAGTTTTCAGCAGAGGGAAGGCGGAGACGATCGTGCCACATCGGTCAATTGCAATTGATTTAGAGCGCACCTACAATTCGCTATATGGGCAAAATACAATTGAGCAGAGTTGAGTTGAACCAAGCTGAGTTGAGTTGAGTGGTGTGGTGTTTCTGCAATTGTGTGGAATCAGATGAAGTGCTCAAGAGGCCGAATCTTTGATTTGGATTTCGACTGAATGGTGCCATGGCATATAGACAGCGCGATGACTGAGTATTGTGTTATGATATACGACATGTCACCGCACGGACTATGAGGACTGCGACGCAGAGTCACTGGACCATGGACACTATGGAGGTCAGCAAAGATAACCTCTAGAGAGCTTACAGAGCTACATGAGATGTCACGGAATGCAGCCCCAATGGGTGCGTTCAAGCATGAGCTGATAGAACTGCCTGGAACCAGATGGATTGTGCAGCAGATGTAGCGCGGCTGAGGAGGGATTGTGGCCAGAGATGGATAACAAGAGATTGATCCCGTCTGATGATTGATGGTGGCCGGATATGGATTACAACCGGACATGCATTGATGATTGCAGATTGATTATCAGTGGTAGATCACTGGAGATGCATCTCAGGTGATGGATCTCAACAGAAAGATCACAATCAACCTTCTTCCTTTTGATCAAGATACTGAGATTTTGTGACATTAGACCATTCTCCAGATCATTACTTTGATTGCAAACTTTGAAGTTGCAATTGAGCGCAGATATGCAGATATACGATGAACCGGCAGCATGGCATCACCGAGTACGACACCGAGCATCATTCAGATCAATACCCAGAGCAAGATGCAGAGCACAAATCAGAGATCCCAACTTATGCGGCTGAATGCCACAGTGGCTAAGCCGAATGTGAGCCTGAATGAGGTCTCGATTCTACTTCGGTGATCCCGAGTCACATTACTATCCTGATACTGCACATCTCGAAGCCGTCTGAGATCAGTCATCAGCAGAGCAATGATAATTACAGATGGTGATGATAGTCCCCAAATTGCAACAACTCATACCAGAAACAGATAGCGCACCGGAAGTCCAGGATTGAAGCACTGTGCAACGCATTTACCGAAATAGAAGGCTAGCGGCTAAACCTGGATGCAATGAAGTAATTGCAAAAGCACCTACAGATGAATCAATAAGCCACATGCCCATGTTACAATCCCGAAAGAGATCCTGACCCAGTCTCGAGAATCCTCAGCTACACAGCTGCCTCCAGAAAGTAACTTCCGCATCAGGCTTAACCAACAGATATGGCACCAGAAGAAGCTGTAATGGATTAGTCGTCAGTGCTGGTGCAATATACAAAAGGGGAACGACTATACTGGAATGTAAAACAAGCACTACCACAAGCAATCACCTTACCGGTAGTGCTGGGAGGAAGCACCCTGGATCGCATTTACTGGTGGAGTATCGCAGGTGGAGATAAGCTGATGAGTGTACTTTTGAAGAAATCACTAGCAGAGTCAACAAACACATAGAGAAAAGTCCACCGGTGCACCTGAAGAAGAAAAGACAAGCGAACTCAGAAAACAATGACGTCAGTACCCAGACAATCGACAATGAGCACCCCTTGGGAAGGAGCAGAACACATTCCCGGAGGAAAGCCGGCAAGCATAGCCAGCAATTGGAGATGATGAGCGCACTGAGCACAGGGCAGATGTCAAGTGTACGTAGAAGTGCACCAGCTTGAACGATGATTAGTTCCACCACAACTGCACTGGACAGATCATGAGTAAATTGCATTCGCTTAATCAATGCCGAACGGGTGCAGTTATGTGTACCGAAGCAGTTCCGAACAACGCCGAGAGTAATATCTAAACATACAAACTTGTGTACTGAATGGCATCATGTGAGACAGTCAGTGAACATCATCCGAGCAAGATCATAGTCGAGGGACTAAATATGGGGATTGATTAGGAGGATTCTTGGTAGCCCTATCTACCAAAGGCACCGACTGAAATGTATACCAAACAACTTACCATATTGGATGCTGAATAACCATACTGGAGGCCTATAAGCCTGCATGGCCCATGCTGAAGGAGGTTGAATATAACTACTGACTGGGACTGTGCAATTGTCACCAGCTGCAAGAAATGATTTCAGATATATCGAAACTCTTGGACATAGCTATACATGAAGGCTCGGCAAAGTGCAAACATGCTGGAATCCATATGATGTGAATGTCAATTTCATGAGAAGCTTACGAGACAGATACAAGGTCATATATGATTGACCATTGTGGGAGTCTGCAATGACACAAGCTGAAGCTACCAAAGCGGCAACAATCATCACTAAAGGGCTGGGCCTGCACAGTTATTCACGAGGAATTGGGAGAGGTCAAGTGCTAGTGCACTTACAAGTATAGTAAGCATAACAAGGTACTGGAATGCTTAAAAGTTTGATTCACCGATGCAATAGCCAATGGCGGTTGCAATGGTGATGATCAGCAGTGAGTGGCAGCTACCATGAATCACAAATAGCTGAGACTCAGACTATGATTCGGGATATCACCGAGGTTACAGTATCTCATTCGTACAATGACCTACAGTTGGTACAAGTTATGAATGCGAGGTTCGATGGTTGGATGCCGGACATTCTAGAAGTGGAGATATAGAGGACAGTGTCACTTTGGATTTCCTTCTTTCACTGCACTTCTCTCAACTTCTTGACTTCTTTCGATCTCTGCCTAATACAAATGGTGTCGGCACAGGGTATTATCACCTCCTGAGAAAACTCAAGTGGAGAAGGAGTTTCCTGATCCGCATGATCTGCCAAATAGGTACCAGATGGTACAACTCAGTTGAGTGACTGGTGGGTGTGTATGTTTGCGTATGTTGAATTGTTGTTTGATTATTTTCTTTTCTTTTCTACAGTTGTATGGATCTATACTGCCTATGGGGTATGAACCTACCAAGGGGGATAATGTAACGGTACAACTGCAGGTGACATGTCCAGGGCGTGGTAACACCCACATTATATACTGTCGGCTTCCACAAGCCTTAGATCGCAAGTGATATTCTTACCTTAACTTACCTTTATACTACTCTACAATATTGAGATCCATGTTTGCAACCATATCTATTTGTATACCTCCATATGAGGCCATGAATAGACATATGGCTTTACACTCAGTCAACAATTTAGATATTACAGCTGCTGCGACTGAGGTAAAAGTCTTCCCAAGACCCATTTCATCTGCCACTAGTGCTCCTGGCATATCAGAATCCCAAACCCATCTCCTCACTATGAAAGATATTGCCAAAACCTGGTGTACCAGAAACTTGGTTCCGGGCAGCCCCGGGATTTGTTGTTTGTTGCCAGAGATTTGGTCAGCTATTGATTTGTGAATCAGATGGGCATTCAGCATCCTGACTGCCTCATCAAGACCCTTGTATTCAAATTTGTTGTTGATTGTGTAGAAAACAGTGACCAATACGGCACTGCTATTGTCTCGATCGAGGACCTCTTCACCATCCTCCATCTGCTTCTGATCATCCAATGTACCTTTGTCTGTTTTCATTTCATCCGCATTGTTCTCTTTCAGTTGCTCCGATGTGAGCTGGGTTGAGGGGCTCGTACTCTGGCGCTCCTGAAATTCATCCCAATGTTAGCAGATTCACAGACCAGCAATCATTGGAACAAATCTTTATAGATGGAATACAATCAATTCAATTCTTTCAATCAGAACTTACATTAATACAAGTAAAATTCTCTTGCCCACCATTCCCCTCCCCCTCCTCTATTCCACCCTCTTCAGAACCTTACAAAGTCTATGTACAATAATTGGCAGTTGCACACATCGACCCTTAACACGGCTAGCATTGAATACCTTTGCCGGTGTAACTACATGCTTAGCAATCTCCTTCCCTGTAGCTCGCTTCATTTCTACCAATAATATTTCCAGATTGCATCCAAGTTTCAACTTGTATGCATTTGAAAGGCAACAGTGATATGAAGTCTGTCCATATATGCGATCATTCATCATTTGACCGAGTGTAAAGATCCTCATATACTCTTCGTTCAATTCGTCCAGCACCAGGGGACGCTGGAACATTGAGCATGGAATGTATGGCTCCTTCGGGCCTCTGTTTTTGCCAATGGAATCAATCAGCTGTACCCAGTGCCTCGCATCTGTATACGAGGCTTGGAGTTGTTAGGGGGACATTAAGATATCGGTGCCATACCACACTCAGCAAATGAAAAACTGAAATATTGTATCAGGCAATGGTGTGAGGTCACTTATTGCGATTTTGCACATGCATTCTCCCATATCCATCACTGGTTGGTTGTTGAACTATCTCCCCTGATTTCTTGCTTCCTGAATTTCGCTGCCACATTTCTTCAATAACATCTCCACCCACCACCACCAAATCCATTGAGCATTATAATAATTATCCAACTATTGCCAGAGTTTGAATGTCACCAAATATCTGGAACTGATGCCTCCCAGTGCAGGGTTCCATCTTGAAGGAGTTTCAAAAAGTTCCAACCGCAGATAATCAGGTAATACTTTTGCTACAGAAACCCAGTCACCCAAACTATCTTACACTTGTTGAAGGCATTGTAGTCGGCTGGCATTATCGTTTTGGTAAATGATTTCAAAGACCATTCGGTTTACTTCAGGCTGAATGGGTGTTTTCCCTTGGCACCTCCCTGGTCTGACTAATAATCACTCTGATTAACTGCATCATATTTGTCATAGGAAATCTCCGGCAATGGGGGTAAGTCCTCAATTCCTGCAACATATCTTTTGTGCGGATCTGCTGGTGGCTGCTCTCCTTTTGTTTGGAGGCTAATGGGGGGTCTCCCAGGAACCCTGGATGGAGTTCCAGGTGGAGGTGTAGAGCTGGAAGACGTTGTCTGATTGACTGGATTGTTTCCCATCAGTCCTGGAGGCACTCTTGGCGCACTGGGAGATGCTGACCCTTGTCTTGGAATCTGCACAGGGGGGGACATTTGAGACGTGCCATAACCACCTTGGTGGAGGTTAAATCCTTCCAACCGAGGCCCATAGCTTGGAAATTCTGTGCTTGCACAGGCGGTTGCTTGCGATGTACGTGTCATGTTCAATGGAGAATGGTGATATAACTGCGGCGCACCTGGAAATGGCTGCTGTGATGGAGGGTAATGATACACTTGTGGTGGATAATATTGAGTGGTGTATTTCCTAAATCTACTGACTGTTCCAGTGGCAGGTTGGGAACTGTTATCCGATAATTGTGAAGTGTCATCATCCCATTTTTTTGTCGTGAGTAAGGAACCCAGTGAGGCCATATTCACAATCATTAGTGGAGATCCCTTTCTTTCACATGATCTGTGAAACAAAATCATGGCAAACTACTATCGATGCGAGATATGATGTAGAATAAATCGGAGGATTGGTGAGTGTATTCCAGGTAGCAGTGACCTTTGGCAGAATGAAGGGCTGCTTCAAATATCCCACTCTGTTGATACTATCTATAGTGTTTCACAACACCTTTGATCCATTAAACGAACCTGGTTGAGAAAAAGAAATCTTAATCACACACATTCCGCTTTCCTTTATTTTATGCTTGAATTTGTATTGGATAGATGATCACCTTCATATGCTTCCATGACTTTATCAGTCATAGAAGGGATATGATATGACATCTCCAGGAATCCAACATGATCCATATCCAGTATGAAAGTTAGCATGACAAGGGATATTACACATAAGTTGCATGTGAACAACCATGCAACCACATTCAACAGGCAGCTTGTGAGTCAAGCAGCAACAGTGATGCTATGTGTTGCTCTCCTTGTCTAGACATCATTGCTCTCCTCAGGCTCCATGGTCTGGTCAAGAATCATTACTGAAGCAACCTTCCTCCCTGCCTCTCTGTTCTCGATGATCATTGGGTGGGCTTACAGCTCGCTAGGAGACTCACCTATTCTGTGTACAAAGACGATGTACCTTCATTATCAGCTGCTTGGAGACTCGAGCATAGATTTAACTCACAATGATGCATTGATGGATTAAAAGGCCTAACGTGGTGATTGCATTGATCACATAATAATCCTTCTCTTCCCTGCAAATGATTTTCTGCACACCATATGTATGATTATTGTGTGGGAAATGATATACATATCCTTCTTCATGAAGAAACCTGATTGTAAGGTGATACTAATTTACCCCTCCCCTGCATTTAGCGGGGGGTGATGCAGCTATGAATGTGATACACTAATCCGAGTTAGCTCTGTTTCAAACGAATATTGCTGCCGCTCTGAATTACACTCTGAAACATCATAGAGATCTATAAGAATATGTGTACACAGACCATTTCTCGAATATGGTCAGCACTGGCCAGAACCATGTTAAGTGCAATATCTGAACAATGTAATCATTCAACAAGAACAAGCTCAAGGTTGACTATCAACAATATCACCCAATATCGATGAATGCAGAGTAATTGCCATCTGGGATTTTACCACCTGCAGGCTGGGATCAACCCGAGCCATCATGTTTCAACTTCAGTTAGTTCACCTCAATGACCATCAATGGACTAGTCAACTAGTGATCTACCCATAGACAATGTACGAGCTGCACCACCATCTGAAGATGCTCCCAATAATGAAACTATAGAACCCCAGAAGCCTGATCTGGCATATACCCCTAATCCATCAAAGACAAAGACTCATAGGCAGGTTGTTGAATTGGACAATGTGGGGGTGAAAGCATATGGCAAAGCAACTGGATTGTATGACAACCATGGCTAGTGTTAGCAACAGTTACAACTTCCAGGTTTGGTTCCACTTCCGGTTCCCACCCAGAACTGGACGGTTGCAATGGGTATTACCACACAACAACCCGGACTGTCGCAAATTGGCAGATTTTACCATCAAAAACCTGCCATTTCAACCTCACCATTTTGGCCCCAATTAATTATCTCAGGTCTGATGGTATTGTGACATGATGATTGATAGAATGCGAAGTTGTCGCCGCTGTTCCACCTCTCGCGTTCGGATTTGTGATCCGTACAATATTCGTTGAGTAGCTATCGACACCCAGCAAATTTCAGTTGCAATTCATCGTGATTTCCCAGCAATTCCGTGAATATTGGTCGCATGGCAAATCTGCAAGCGGGAAGTGAAAGAGCTGCTCAAAGTGCACAATGGATGCATTTATCACGTCATGATGTGATCAGAACTCAATAACTAAATGGCAGCCAAAGTTGTAAGAACCTCAAAATGAAACCGCGGTCCGGTTCCAACATGGACAAAACCAGCAGTTGTATGTCCGGTCAAGGGTACAACAAGTGTTAGCAATTGTTCCAAATCCGCGGTTCAGTTCCAGGTCAGGGTTGGAACTGAACTGGAACCGTAGCAACGCGTTTTACCCCATCAAAAACCCGAACTGCATTGAACCCGCTGTTTTTTGGCAGGTTCCACAATTTCGTCAACTCTGAACTTTGGCTCCAATTAAGTATTTGAGTTCTGATCGTATCACAATATGCTATATACGTAAGCTATGCAGTTTTGCTTGCTCTTTCACCTCCTCTCCTCCCCGTTGTGATCTGATCAATATTCATTCAGTTGCTGTGAAATAACGCCGTAAATTGGGCATTTTTTACACTGATGCAACGAATATTGATTGGATCGTGAAGTGGCCAATACAAGGTGAAAGATCATGGAAAACTGCATCTTTTACCAATATATGATATTGTGATACGATCAGAACTCAAATACTTAATTGGAGCCAAAGTTCTGAGTTCGCAAACAAGAGGCTCTGCTGTATGTAGAACCCAGCCAAACAACCGCAGGTATTTGTCTAGTCCAGGTAACGACCCAGCCGAGACAAAGCTGGATGGGTATTTGGGCGGGTCTGGAACCGAACGGAACTGTGTTTCCGGTCCTAACCCCGACCATTGGCAGGTTACCCGGACGCGTTGGTAACACTAGGTACAACCCTGCTGTAGTTTCCCGGTCCGGTTGCCTGTCAGTTCGTGACCCCGACCACAGCCAGGTAATCCAGAACCATTGCGAACACTTACCATGGCACGTACTCAGAACAATGCATTTCATGGCATCCATTTCGGCCAGCACACAACGTTCAACAGGCGGAATCATTTGGCTAGCAATCCAAAATGTGGATAGATCACCATCTGAGACACGGACTGGACGACTTCAAAAGCGAAACATTCCACTCAGCTGATGCCCTGTAACTGCTCCTCCCCGAACTTGATTTCGGGCTCAAATATATTAGTTGGATTGAATATCACTCATTTATCTTCGGATCATTATGCTCCAGGGATATGTTCAGATCTATACTGTTCTTTTGGCACATCTCCTATTAAAGGTGAACCAAGATTTTGGACTGCTGTGCCTGACAGAGTTGGAAAGCCACCCAATCGACAGCAAGATAGACACAGGTTATGGGAGGTGGGATACGGAAGATCGGATTCCTGCCGGAGTGATGATTGAGGGAGTCATATGCGTATCTGAGAAGACTCACTTGACCAATTTTTCATGTGATCAGCATGCCTGGCCACTTTATCTCATATTTGGGGATACATAACAAGATGTGGACTAGACAGCTCACAAGCAAGCCAGGATTCTGTTTTGGCGGATACCCTGTCCTCTGCAAGGAACCCGGAAAACTGACAAAGCATGGAATTGCATGGTTGCGACTGTGTTGTCTCAACTATGCAATCTCAACATAACAGGTCTCAGCTTTCAACGGAATCATACTGATGGATCCCACTGACAATGTTATCCTCCTTCCACTGCCGGGATCAGGGATTATCCACAATGAGTCATGAGTGGTCAAGTCTCATATGTCTCATGCCTGCTGCGAGAAATAACTAAACTTGCGATGGGGAGGTATTTAACTTTTCTATTACTCGGCAACACATGAGAGTGGCATGTTTACTTGCAGCTTCTAGACCAAACTACGGTTGATGTTCTACACCCTCTTGGTGTTCATCTAATCTACAACCCGTTCTGGCAATACGCTCTCTGCAATGACTAATGGCTGTTGCAGCCTGATGAATTGAATCAGCTGCTCTTGGGTTTAGTTAAAGACTTATTGAACTGCCCGCTCAGATACTGGAAAGCGAGAAATGTATAGGATCCATTTCGCGCTCAATTCACTCCGGTGCCACAATATCCAGGCCCCTAGTGCTTCTCTATTCTATTCAATTCGGTGAGAAGCAGGTCCTCGCAGGGAAAAGAGATCTGGGGCATGATCAGAACACTGGTGGTACATTGCGCTCAAAATCTTGACTGCTCCAAGGATGATGGGAAAACAGCAGTGGAAACAGCCACCAACCAAATGGTAATGGGAGCAGTGTGGGCAGGATGTGAATTATCTCTACTTGTTAGCCAACAAAATCACTCTGATTTATCCCTCACAGCAGTAGATGATGCACTGAAGCGATTGTCCCCAAGAACAGTGCTTTATGAGAATGGAAATTGTTCAAGTCGGTGAAGGCCAAAGTATATGAGCAGTTGGCATGAGCATCCCATCAGTTAGATGAACAAAAGATTAATCATATTCGAGCTGCAATGGAGATTGAGCTGTACTGGGCTGAAAAGGTCACTTCAACCTAATGAAGGCAACGTCTAGTACACCTGAATAGAGTCCAACAAGCGGCAACCAAATAGTCAGATGCTGCTCAGCAGAAGGCAAAAGAGCAATTGGAGTGCGAATTCACCTAGGTGACACCAGTTAAATGTAAGCTTTTTGATAAAGTATTCCAATATCATGAGTGACAACTTTTGCAGGATGTCAGGACTATGGCAACTGGTCCCAGAAGCACATTAGGCAACAAACTTGCTCAAATGATGACTGCAATAGAAGAAGTAGTTTACAGGGTGGCTAACATGACCACCAACAAGCATGCTGAAATTCAGGTCCTTCAGTGTGAGGATCAGACTCAAGCCACCAACTGGAGTATGGCTGATGAAAACTGTGTAGTGAATCGGCCGGGGTGAGAGATTCAATTAATCACATCAAATGACCCAACGCGGTTCATGCAGGAATTCTCCATCCACTTAATCCAGTTTGAAATGTGGTGGGAAATAATTGGTATTCAGAAGCTCTGAAAAACCATCTGACAGCATGTATTACATTTCCCACATCCAACAATGCATTATTGGGGTCATATAATTGATTCAATTCAGCAAATTTATTCTCGCGTCAACTTCACCACTGATATTTTTCAACTGCTACATATCAGCAATATGAAAGAGGCATAATAACCAACCAACCAAGTCAAATACATTCGACAGATGCTCAGGCACAATGAGCGGTGTACCTGTCTTGACTGTATGGAGGAGATGCTGTCTTATCTTGCCCTGAAAGGCTGGTATAATATTGACTCTGCAAAAGATTTCAACCTACTATCTGCTGGCGATGAACGGCGAAATACTTGCAGAGCCCATAATTTATGCCTTCAACGTCATCGGTTAGAGCCATTTTCCCACCCCATCTCACAACGCGTACACCATTTGAGAGAAACTTATGTCTGCCGAGTGTGCAGAAGTATCAACTTATTCACACTCAGAGCTGCACCAAACGACTTCAGAATTCCGAATGTTGGAAAGCTATTCTGTTCAACTATTGAAGGGGACTGGGGACACAAAGTTTGTTAACTTGTACTCAGATATGATCAGAATGTACTCAGAGACAGCATAGTTATACAACGTCAGAATGGGCTGTTGTTCTACCATCAATCAATTCACTGCCCAACATCAATTAACTGTCTGGGACCAGATTGCAAGGTACAATATATCGATGCCAACCAAGGGATTATGCCTGAATCTCATATCTTCTGTGTCCAATATATGGAAAGTGAGCTCAATAACACCTTCCAAGGCTGAGTTCCATCATTTCCTATATTATCCCTTCGATTCTAACAGTTCCCTACCCATACAGGCCACCCGTGCAACCACCTCACCACACTTCCAATAATGGTCGTCAGAAGCCATCCATTGTATCAAGTTTTCTTTCGTAGCAAATAAAACTTTCTGTCAAAGTGAATTGTAAATTATATGTGGTGTGACTTTGTAAGTCTTACAGCCCCGCCAAAATCTGCTATCTGAACTGGCAACCCACCCCATGTCTATACACCACTACCCACCTTCCTTCTTTACAGGTGATTGAATTCCACAAAATGATGCCTTTCATTATTGAGACACCACAGTTACTTGCATTTTGAACATGCTTAACAAAGTTTGGCTGAAGATTTGGTATTTCTGGCAGGGCTTTCCTGCTGGCAAAGCCACCATCCCAGCTACTTTCCCTTCTCAAGGTGTACTGAAAATTTCCCATGACTCCAGCTCTGGCTGAGGGGTCAAGATATGCCCTCTTTGATGTTTGACAAAGTGGGTTTTAGCCCTGTTCACTATGAGAGCTGTGCAATGGGTATTGGTATCCCCCCTCAGAGCCTCAACTCTTGGG
>Ga0307515_10020880_pt1 | contig 11642 bp, 1 predicted proteins | sample 17_EM_MG_FD_194513 | JGI IMG/M metagenome (GOLD analysis project Ga0307515, IMG submission 194513) | Populus trichocarpa ectomycorrhiza microbial communities from riparian zone in the Pacific Northwest, United States - 17_EM | ecosystem: Host-associated > Plants > Roots > Unclassified | place... | reverse complement strand
TTAAGGATCTAGCTATAGGACGCAGATACTAAGAAACCAAAGAAGAATTTAGAGTAAGAATCTTTGTATAGTATAAATAAGGACTAGATATAAGATCTAGTATATTAGGTTATATATAAAATAGAGCACTAGTATAAAGAATTACTAATAGGCTAAGAGTAGGCACGCTAAGGGCTAAGTAGCTTATTAAATTAGAGGATAAAGAGGACCTAGAAATCCTAACTAGGTTTAAGGAATAGTATATAAAGGGCTATTACAACACAGTAATAAGAAGATACTTCCTTACGGATAGACCGTATACGCTCTAGCAGCTGTATTAAAGATAGTATAGGCAAAGGTATAATGACGAGTAGGAAGATTTATATATATAGTTAGACGAGAAAGTTATCCAGGACTACCTAATTACGGAAAAAGTAATGAATTATATTAAGGGAGCCTTAATTATAATATTAAAGGATCTAGAGGAACGATTGGAGGACTAGAAAAGCAAAAGATATATCTTAGTACCTATGGACAAAGTTATAACGTTTAGATTAATATAATAAAGGTTTAAACTTAAGGACGAAGATAAACCGAGAGTTGATCTAAAGTACGCAGCATACTATACGCTATCGTGGATTATATATATAGACAATATATACGAGATACACAAAAATCTAAAAAAAAGAATTAGAAATACCTTATAAGGATATATTGGGCGCCAGATAAGTAATAGTATAGGAATGCTAAGTATATGCACGGCTAGCATCTAGTAGAAGTTTAGGAGTTAGGAGACTTAATACTTTAACCAAAAAGATTTTTTACGGAAAAATGCTTAGATAGATAATAGTAGTGGGAATGCCTAGAGAATACGTGTCTATAGTATATTAAGGACAAAAAGTAAATAAAGTATTGGCTAAAGAATAAGTTAAGTGTATAAGGATCTAATAGCTAATAGTTAGGAAAAGTAGAGGCCTATGGGACTAAAGGGAGCTAGTGGTAGAGCCTTAGACCCTCAAAGGAATTTAAGGATAATACCTAAATTTATAAGTTAAATGGTAGAATTAGCAATTTAAAGTATTGGTAGATAGTGGAGTAATAAGAAACCACATCTTATTAGTAGCAGTTAAAAGAATGGGGCTACTATATAGATAGAAAGAGTACCTATATCTATTAGTTATAATTTTAGGAGATCCGATAGCCTATAGAGGAGGCATTATTAATCTTAAAATAGGACCTATTTAGATAACTATTAAAGGAAGATAAATTAAAATGTTTTTTAATATATTACTATTAGGGAATAATAAGGCAGTACTAGGAATGCCTTAGTTATAGGAATATAATCTAAGGATTAATTAGGTTATAGGTCAGGTTAATATTAGAGATACTTAATACCGTAAGATATAATAAGCAGCTAAGATGGTATAGTACTAGGTTAGAGTAATATACAAAAAGACTAATTAAGGATTAAGTTATATACTAAAGAGATACTATAAGTACGGCAAGAAATTATGGTTACTAAAAAGTGAAAAGCTATTAAAATATACAGCATGGGACTATAAGATAGAATTAGAACTAGGAGTAAGTCTAAAGTTCTTTCCAATCTATAAGCTTATTAAAGAAGAGGAAAGAGCACTAAAAGAGTTTATCTAAGAGAACTTATAAAAGGGATATATTAGACTATTATAGTCATTAGTAGGATATCTAGTACTATTTATACTAAAGAAAAACGGGAAACTTAGACTATGTATTAACTATAGGCAGTTAAACAGCATTACTAGAAAGGATAGGTATTTTTTACCCTTAATTAGCAAAATCTAAAATAGGATTAGCAATATACAAATCTTTACGAAGATAGATCTGAGATAGGCATACTATTAGATTAGGATTAAAGAGGGCAATAAATAAAAGGCAGCCTTTAGGTTAAAGGAAGGACTATATAAACTATTAGTAATACAGTTTGGACTTATAAATACACTAGCAACGTTCCAGAAACGTATTAATAATGTATTAAAAGAATACTTAGATGAATTTGTTATAGCGTACCTTAATAATATTATTATCTACTTAATAAGCGAGGAAGAGCACGGAGAATATATTAAGTGGGTCTTAAAGAGACTATAAGAAGAGCAGATGCTAGTAGTAATTAAAAAATGCGAGTTCTTTACTAGGAAGACAGATTTCGTTAAATTTATTATTAAACTAGGCTAACTCAGTATAGATTTAAAGAAGATTGAGGCTATAGTAAATTAGTAAGAACTAGAGAACGTTATATAGTTAAGGTTGTTTTTAGGGTTTTATAATTACTATAGAAGGTTTATAGCTTAATGGTTAAAGAATATTAAGCCATTTATAAGGTTAATAAAGAAAGAAGAACCTTAGGTATAGGAAGAAGAGTAAAAAAAACCATTTAAAGAGGTTAAGGAGTTATTTACTTAAAACCCAATTTTTAAAATCTACTAACTAAAACTAGAGATAGTGGTTGAAATGAATATATTAGACTTTGCATTAGGGGTATACTTCCTATAGAAATATAAAAATAGATAGCACCTAGTAGTATACTACAGTTAAAAGATAACACTACTAGAACTAAACTATAACATCTATAATAAGGAGTTATTAGGTATAGTTATAGCACTTTAGGAATAGAGAGCATTCTTATAAGGTATAGAAAAGCTATTTATGGTTAAAATAGATTATAAGAACCTAACGGGGTTCCTAATAACAAAAGAACTTAACTAAAGATAAGTTAGATAGGTAGAGATGCTTATAAAATACTATTTTAAGATTTAGTATACTAAGGGTATAGACAATGCACAAGCAGATGCTCTAAGTAGAAAAGCTAAACTATAAAATAATAAAATGCTATTAGGGGCTTTACTGCGAAAAGATATAGACGGTTTAATTAGGTATAATTATCCGAAAATTACAGCAATAAGAGAAATTAATTAGACCTACGAATTACTAGAGAGTAACTAGTTATAAAGGATCTAAGACGCATAGATAGAGGATTAGGACTTAGAGTAGTATAAAAACTAAAAAGTAACGTATATGCCTAGGAGTATTATAAAAGAATTTATTAAGTTATTTTATAAGGGACTAACTTAAGGACATAATGGAGCTATGGGCTTAGTGTTAAGACTTTAAGAGGAATACATTATTAACGGAATTTAGGGACTAGCAAGATAAGTTATAAAAGAATATTTAGATTACTAAAGAAATAAACCGACGGGGTATAAGCTATATAGAGAGCTATAACCTATTAAAACACTAGAAAGACTATAGGAGGTTATATTATAGGACTTTATTATAAAGTTGCTAAAGTTAAAAGATCCTATCACCGGATAAGATTATAACGTAATCTTAGTAATAGTAGACAAACTAACAAAGTGGGGATACTTTATAGTATGCATAGAAGAAATTTTAGTAGAAGATATTGCTAGAATCTATATTAAGGAAGTATTCGTAAGACATAGAGTACTTAGTAAAATTATATTAGATAGAGATCTAAGATTTATAGCAGCATTTTAGGAGGTATTTTTAGCGGAGTAAGGAGTTCAAGCAGTAACTTCTACTGTATATTATCCGTAGATAGACAATTAAACGGAAAGATTAAACTAGACACTAGAGCAGTATCTAAGATATTATATTAATTATATACAGAATAATTGGGTATTATTACTGCTAGTTATATAGTTCGCATATAATATAACACCCTAAGAAGGAATAGGAATATTACTATTTAAGGCGAATTACGGATATAAGCTAAGAATATTGTTATTACTATAATAAGCAAAGAAAACGAGTAGTATAGCTAAGTAAAGAATGGAGATATTAATAAATCTTTATATAAACCTTACGGAAACAGTAAAGGTGGTATAGTAAAAAATGAAAAGGTACTATGACGCTAAGAGATCTAAGGAACTAGATCTTAAGAAGGGAGATAAAGTGTAGCTACTATATAAAAATTTCAAGAGTCGATGACTAAGTAAGAAGTTGGACTACGTTAGACTAAGACCTTTTAAAATCACGCAAAAAATTTTATTAGTTATGTTTAAGTTAAACCTACTAGCCAAAATGAAGATCTACCCTATACAGCATATCGCAATACTAGAGCTAGTATATAGGAATATTAAGCCACCGGTCTACGAGGTAGATACGTATAGAGGATAAGAAGAGGATAAATAGTAAGTTTCGAAGATCGTTAATTATAAGGACATTAATAATAAAATATAGTATAAAGTAAAGTAAACAGGCTATAAAGAGACTACTTAGGAACCACTAGAGAATTTAAAAAACGCTATAGAAAAGGTACAGGAGTATTAGAAGAGAAAAGGTCAGGCAGTATTAATAAAGAAGAGTTACTAAAGAATGAACTACCTAAGGGGGATATAGGAAGAACGATTGCCGAACTACTTAGAGTTGTTTCCTTCTCTACTAAAAGAGAATCCGTTTTTTTATTACTAAGTTTCTATAAACCTTATTCTATAAGTTTCTACTCCTTAGAGTAAACCTTTTTACAAACTTTCTTAAGACGAATTAACTAAGCAGACGTAGTAAGATAAGAGTTAAGGGCACGTTGCTGGGCATTAGCAGCCTCTTTCTTAGTGTTATAAAAATAATGAAGTTTAGCAAGGGCACTTAAGAGCTTATTATTAAGCCTTATAGCAGCAGATTAAACCTAAGACCCTAATAGCGATTAATAAGGGCACTTAAAGATTACTTAGAGTAATAGAATGTGCATATTTAGCGTTAGAAATAGAACGAATATTATAAGATAATTAAACGTTCGCCTTGGTGCACTTTAAATAAGAGGAAGGTTGCTAAGACGAAGGGCTTAACAACGTAATATAAACTAACCCCTCTTTCGCATAATAAGAATATAAAGATGGTATTATCTCACTAAGAGATAATATTGTAGTAACGGTATAAGACTAATAAGCTGTAGAAGAAGATAAAGGTGCTTTAGGTATTATAAGTAAAGATATTAACCAAATTAATTAGACGGATATTATACCTCTAGTAAACAACCTAGAGATGCTAGGTATCTTTAAGGACGAAGATAGAGAGGAGGGAGATAGTATTACGGACGCTTTAAGTACAATATTATAACTACTTAGAGAAGAGTTAGAAGAAGCTAGTTGGTTAATATAGGCACGGTTTAAGATAGAACCCATAGAACTATATAACAAGGAATAGTAAGTAAAGTCACGTGATGTAATCTATATAATCTGTATAATCTATAAGATCTATAATAGAGCGAATAGAGTAGACGAAGTAGATAGAGCAACGACTTTCTTAGGAGTATGGTTATGTATTTAAGGACCCTTAGTCCCTACCTAGATAGTTCCTTCCTTGTAGTGATTCTTAGAATATAATTAGAGTTAATCTGTTGGGCAACTACTCTACTAGTTATTATTACATTATTTGACTTATTTATTCCTATATACCTAGCCTATTAATAGGACCCACTGTAGTACAAGCTATAAGGTTCCGTTACATTAGTAGTTATTATAGATAATATAAGCTTCTATTATTTAGGATAAATTAAGTTTCTTTTTACTAAGCGTAGTGTAGTGCTTATTTATCTGCCTATATATTTACCTAATCTAAATCTAATTAAGGAGTTCTTTGGTAAGCTAAAGGAGTATATTTAATAATATTTTAGCTTATAGAGGAGTGAGCTAGAGCTCTAGGGTAATGAGTTTAAAGACTTCCTATAGTAGTGTGTAGATACTATAAGTAGAAAAAGTAATAATGCTAGAGCCTACTTTGGCCATAGCAGGTATATATAAGGAAGGATTAATAGAAGAGTTAGCAAGTCATTAGATCTAGGAGTTGGACGTTACCTTAGTCGGTTTACTATATTATAGAACTCTTATGTAAATTACTAGTAAAATCTATATTCTACCCTATACTCTTAAGTAGAGCCACACTGGTGTAAAAAATCTACTACTTATCTTCCTTTAAATCCTTAATACTACTAGAAAGTTAAGTAACTCGTAAAGTCCTCTACTTCTTAATATCCTAATATACCTATTTAGTAATTGCCTCTAGTACTCCCTTATTAATTATTATATTAACTAGCATCTTGTCGTTCTTATTTAGCTTTTACTCCCTAATAATTTTTAAGTCTTACCGCTTCTTACGAGTAACTTAATAGGCAGCTTTAAGATTACTCTCCTACTCTAGGTCTTTTTGCACTAAGAGCTTCTACTAGTTAAAATACTCCTATAGATTAGCTACGCGATTTAGGCCTTATAAACGAGGCAGAGGAGCTATAAGTAATAATCTTATAGTTTAGTTTTACCCTAACGGTAGTATAGCTAAACGCCCGTACTTCCTACTAGTTAAATTAATATAGAATTAATTAATAACTCTAGGAGTATTAGGTGTAGGTAACTTAGTAAAGGCAAGTTATAACTTCTTACTATCTCCCTTTTTCCGATCTTAAAGCCTTTTAAATAGCTTACTATAGGGTGTCTAAATAGTAGCTTAACCATCCTTAATAGCCCGCGCCAACTCCTTAAGGTCCTCCTATATTAGCTTATAGTTAACTTAGTAATAAATTTAGCACTAAGAAGAGCCTAAGTACCTCTTTTTATACTTTTACTTCTTATATAGCTCTAGCCGGAGCTTAGTAGTCTTTAGGTAGGTATTTAAAGGACAAGTAATATTACTAACCTTACGCTGTTTAGGTTGCGGTATACTTAAAGACGTATTTTATAAGGAGGTAGTAGTAGCTAGCTATGCTAATAACTATACGGCCATTATGGAACGATTAGTAGAATAAGCGGTAGATCTAGCTTAATTATTTACCTTAATATATATAAAGCTGACTTTAACTAAAAGCTACTTAGTAGAGCTGTCTATATTCTGGTGCTTCTTTACTAAGCTTATAAGTTTATTATTAATTAAGCTCTAGCTGGCTTCCTAACTAGGATTAATTTTAAACGTTACTCAAGTCTTATTCTTCTCTATATATAAAACCGACGCATTATAAGACTTTCGTATAATATAACGGCCAGGAAGCTGCTACTTAATAGCCTCATTAATTATAGGCAGCATATTACAACTATATACGAGTAAAAGGCTTAGGCAAGAGGTAGTAAAAGTATATATAACTATATTCTAAGTCCATACGCCCTTCTTAAGCCTAGCTGACAATAAGAGACGATAGTTAAAGAAGATACCTCTACCGCTCGGCTTTATTTGCTCTAATTCGTGCTTAAATTAAAGCCTTAGTGGTAGCTCCTCCTTCTTACTTTCCATTGTTAAATTCTTAGGTGTTAGCTTAAATACTTGCAAAGGAAGCATAGGGGGTCTCCGTAATCGACGCGGGGTTTATATATAGTAGCTAATATTATCTAGATTAAGCTCTAGGTGGAGGTACAGTAACTAATAATTTTATTGCTAACTTAAAGGATAATAGGAACCTATATTCAAAAGCTATATAAGATACAGCAGCTGCGAAGGAGCCCCCATCGTATTATAATCCTGTAATTAATAGAAGCGTTAAACCTTCTCACGATCTGCCTCCTCCGCTACCTTAGGATCGTTCAATATTTCGTTAAGCTCGCCATTAGTAAAAGTAGCTACCTGCCGTGATATAGGCAACCTATTAAACGCTGTCGGTAGAGAGAAGTTAAGCTGCGTGCTAATTTGGCTACTGAATGCGGGCGGCAGAGTCACGACCGTACTTATACTTAAGCTCTGCGTTAAGATAGGTGGTTAAGTAGATAAGGATAGTGTTGGCGACAGTTAAGGCCTTTAAAGGGGTGGACGAGAAGGACTTCTAACAGCGGCAGCGGCAGTACGTTTGGAACTCATATTGATAAGAGGAAGGCTCTATTACACTAAGATCTAGAGCAAATATTACGATATTGGTAAGGAAGAGAAGTTGCGAATAGCTTCAAGTGCAAGGAGGGACCCTCCTCCTAGCAGCCACTACATCTAATTCTGCTAGCTCTACATACTAATTTAGGCGAGGCTTAAGCGAAATTAGATGCGGGGGGCTGAACCTCCCGGCAGGTTTAAGTTGCGAGTGGGACAAAGAAACTCTGCCAAAACTTTGCGCGGTCGAGCCTCGTTCCGTGATCAGGCCGTTCGAAAGAGGAGGTTCAGCTGAATGAGCTGTGCCACACTAGCGCTTACATGTTTGATCAACTAATAGAATTTCCGGTGGCGGTGCAGTCCCCAAAGGTACTGTAAGTTTAGAAGCGGAACGGTCCTAGGGAGGATTAACGGGACGGGAGAGGGCGCCAAGACCTACCGACCGATTTATGCCCACCGAGACAGGTCAACAGAACTGAGAGCTCACGACTACCATCGACGACCTCTTCTAAGACACACGTTCACAAGTTCAACACTTCATATTCACTCCGCTAAAAATGGTGGACCTTCCCCGTCTATTCCGCCTCCCTGTAGAACTCCGCTACGAAATCTACGCCTACCTCTCCGCTGCACAACCATCTATCCGGGGTACAGCTGAGCGTGGTCCGGAAAAAGTTGAACGTGGTCGCCGATGGAACGCCGGAAAAAGGTCGGCGGTACTTAACCTTTACCCATATAGAACGCGCATCAGTAGCTATATTTAACTTAAGTAACTACATAAACCAAAATATTTAGAGTATATGCTATATATATACACAGAGACATAGACATAAAGACGTATATATATATATATACCTACACACACAAATATATATATATATATTTATACATCCCTTACTATACTAATAATAAGTAAAAACAATACTAAAGCGAATAAGAGTATAGTAAGGTAGTTAAACGGCCTACTAGTTAGTGTCTATAACTATATACTACGCATGTGCTAAGTATACGCAGATACTTTAGATCGCACCTAATATTAAATATAAAGATAATAGTTCTAAAGATAATATAATAAGTAGAGAGAGTATTAAAGATAATAAGGATAAAGATAATAAGGAGGTTAAGGGTTAAGATAGTATATAATAGCGGCTTCTATTTTATATAGGTCTCTCTAAGGTAAAACTTTACGCAATATAACGTATAGGCTATATATAGGCTATATATATGCTTAATATAGCTAGAGTACACTTTAAGACTATAGAGCACTTATTAGCTTCTATAGTAAGCATTAAATTATTATCTAAGAGGTAGTAGACTATATTATAATGCCAAAATATCTAGTAACTAGAAAAAAAGGAATTATACACTTTATCTATAAAGCGACACCTTTACTATCTATAGATGTAGATAAGAAAATAGCGCGTAAGGTTATTAAGCAATATATATTAAAGGTAAGCAATATATATACTAGGTATATACTATACTTATACCTTTAGTAGATTTAATTCTTATTCTATAAAACTAGTAACCCTAGGATTATATAACTATAGCTTTTTAAAGAAAATAATTAGGAAAATAAAAAAGTATTTTATTAAGCGTTTAAATATAGCAGTATTAGATATTATAAGTACGCCTATAAGGATATCCTCTATATATACCCCGCATATAATAGGGTTAAGCTTATATTAATTAACAACCTTTAAAAGCATAGTAGTTATCTATATTAGGTAGTAGAGATTAATAAAAAGCTTAAGTAAAGTATAGAGAAGTAAGTATTGTTTATATATCTTAAATATATACTTATAATATATAGTTACTACTATAGTATTCTATAATTATGGTAGCGGTATATCTACCCTAGTATATAAGAACGTATATATAGTAAAAGTAGACTAATAATGTTTTTTTAATATAGAGTATGTATATAGCTAGCGTATGCGCAATATATGCTTATTATATATAGATTAAGTTTATTAGTTATTCTAGTAGTAGTAATACTAAACTATAGTATATTACCTGGCCTTTATTATTAACAACCGCTAAAGTAAATATTTAATACCTTTGTCTACTAGTAGAATATAGGGTTTAGGGACTAAAACAAGAATATACCTATATTAGATATTTAATATTAAAGCAAAAATACTGCGGTATATAATATTATATTATATATACGCTAGGTATATATTAACCCTATATAGGGTTTAACTACCTATAAGGCTAAGGTAAAGTAATAGGCCGAACATATGGTATATAGCTAGATTACTATATTCCTATTAATATAGTGTAGTATCTTTATATTTGCCTTATTACACAGAATTCTTATATATATTCTTTACTATACCTAATAAAGCTACTAATTAACCTTATTAATAATATAGTTAAAGTAATAAGGTAGGTAAAAGTTCTAAGCCTTACTATACGTATGCCCCATATATATAGAGTATATACTAATAAAACTACTTACTATAGTATAGGTTAATTTATCCTATTACCGGAATATTATACTTTATATAGGAAGTATAGGACGTAGACACTACGTGCAGTATATAGGAGTCTTAATATTAAGAATCAAATTACTGCTTTAATTTAAAAGGAGAGGATGCTATAATTCCTAAAGGGAACGGCATATGTAGGTAAGTATAGATTAGATACACGCTAAGTATATATAGAGCTTAAGCGTAGTAGGTATACTATATAAATTCTCTATAGACTAATATAAAGAGAATGCCGAGTAATAGATCCGGGCAATTTATAACTTTAATAATAAGTATTTCCTTATTATATGTTATATATATATATAAGCTAAGGCATTCTAATACGTAATATATATTAAAATGGACCTATTAATTAAAATAGTATAAGGTAAAACAAATCTGTTCTTAATTGCTAGATAGGATAAGAATTTTAAACGTATACGCGCCCTATACTATATATATACTATATATAAGCTAATACTTATAACAGGAATTAAGGTATGGGTATATGCCTTTCTTAACCTAAAAACACGTACTATATATATAATAATGTTTAAGCTAGTATTTAAGGTTTTAGGTAATACTGCCTGATTATTTATATAATTTATATATATTTACGGAACTAGACTTTATATGGCTATAGTTAATATATATAAGAAATAAGCTGGTGGTAATTATATATGCTGTATATATATTATATATACCTAGCATATACTAATAATATATAGGTTTTAGAGATTACCTATATATAATTAACCTATCCCATAAATAGGATAAACACCTTTAGTATATACTTATATTCTACCTAGTATATATTAAATGGAACTTTATAAAGCGCTTTCTAACTTATAAAGCAAGATATATTATAGAGTAGAAATAGTAAAAACTTATTATGTAATGAAGCCTTATAGCAGGAACTACGGTGGACTTATTAATAGGCTAGGTATATAGGTAATGCAGGAAGTTAACAACGTAATAATAACTGGTGGAGTGGCTGCCTAATAGATTAACTCTAATTGTATTCTAAGAATTACTACAAGGAAGGAACTATCTAGGTAGGGACTATAGTCCTTTAAATACATAACCGTACTCCTAAGAAAGTCGTTACTCTATCTGCTCCGTCTACTCTATTCGCTTTACTATAGATTTTATAGATTACACAGATTATATAGATTATATTACGTGACCTTACTATTCCTCGTTATATAGTTCTACGGGTTCTATCCTAGATCGTGCCTATATTAACTAACTAGCCTCTTTTAACTCTTCTCTAAGTAGTTATAATATTATACTTAAAGCGTCTGTAATACTATCTCCCTCCTCTTTATCTTTATCCTTAAAGATTCCTAATATCTC